>JAAUXU010009300.1_pt1 | contig 15879 bp, 20 predicted proteins | sample 7278151 | NCBI WGS metagenome assembly JAAUXU01 (sample SAMN14350113, study PRJNA611818) | marine sediment metagenome | isolation source: surface marine sediment (1.8m) | place: French Polynesia: Moorea | collected 2018-08 | reverse complement strand
GAGCAGGCGGCTATCCGATATCTTTTCTGACATCCCACACCACTACACAGGTAGGTAGAGGGTCTTCTTGGGAGATGGTTTCGTAAGTGGCCTTTCGGAGAAAAGTGAAGTCGAGTTTGCGTATCAGAATCTTTAACGGTAAAACTACAACGGTACCCCTGACATAATTTTTGCGCTATATTTTTTAAAACAAAAAAGACGATTTTCTGATCACTCACCATTTCCTGCCTGAGGAGGGCGAGGTTTGTGTCGAGCGTTCCTGGTCCGTAGGCGATGGGCAGGGGCGGCCGGGACTGGCGCCGTTGCTGCAGCTGCTGTTGCGGTTGCTGCTGTTGCTGTTGCTGCAGCTGTTGTCGGCGAATCAGCAGGGAGTCCGTCTCTCCCAGTCCGAAGCCGTTGCTTGCACCTCCGACGTCCCCCCTTGCAGTCGCGGCTGCCAACCCCGACATTAGATCCTCCGGGACTGGGCCAATGCCTGGCCGGATGTCACGGGAGAAAAGGTTGTCACACTAAAGTCTCTTCTTAATTTTTCGGTAATAGCATATTTTTCTTCTCACCTGCAGGCCCGTTGCCGAGGGAATGCCTGAATTGACTAGATATGTGTCCTGGCTGCAGCGAGGGCGGCACTTGAAAGAGCTGCTGCTGCTGTTGCTGCAGTCGAAGTTTTTCGCTCTCCCTCCTCTGCTGCTCTTGCTGCCGCTGCCTCTGTTGCTGCAGGATCTCCTGCTGCATCCTGTGCTGCTGCAGGATCTCTTGCTCTTGTTGGTGCTGGCGTAGCTGCTGCTGGACCTGCTGGTCGTGTTGGAGCTGCTGCTGGAGTTGGAGCTGCTGCTGGTGTTGCTGCAGAAGGAGCTGTTGGTGCTGCTGCTGAGGCGTGCCACTCCTCCGGCTGCTGGCTGCGCTGGACTCGTCCATAGTCGATGCCCGTGAAGAGGATGACCTGGAAATAACCAATGCTATGTATCAGATGCCTCCCGCCAAAAAGTTGAAGTCCCTTACCTGGAAGAGTGCCTGCTGCCGTGTCCCCTCCCGCTTCCCGCTCCGACGCTGCCAATGCTGCCCGACCTCTCCTTGTTGATCTGCTGTTGCACGACGCTGACGTAGGGCGAGGGGGAGCCGGAGGAGGAGTGATGGGTCTGCACGAGGTGGGAGGAGGGAGGGGAGGGGACGTCTGACAGGCTGGAGAGGTGGCTGGAGGCCCCCGCCGCCGCGGCAGCCGCAGACGCTTGATCGGCCGCCGCAAGGGAGGCGTGGAGGGAGGAGGAAGAGTCGGAGGAGGAGCCGCGTCTGGCCGCGGCGGCGGCGGCGGATACGGCGGCGGCGGCCGACGCGGCGGCAGATCCCATGACTGGAGGAGAAAATCATTGATAAAACATAAGAGGTTAGGTAGCGCTTATTTCCTAATTTGTGATTTTACCACTGAAAGCCGAGGAGGCCGTGGACGATAGCGATGCCAGATTTCCGACCGAGTCGTTTGCGTACACCTGATGCTGCTGGCTGTTGCCGCTGCCGCTGCCTCTGCGTTGTTGCTGCTGTGGGAGGTACGACGCCGACCGGTCAAATATTCTGTCCCCTTGAGGATGCTGCTGTGGCTGCCTCATGGCTTCTGGCGGAGAGGCTGAGGCGGCCGTCTGGTAGGAGGAGAGGGACAGGGGAGGGGAGGAGGCGTCCTCAATGCTGCCAGCGGATAGGCGCTGTTGCTGTTGCTGGTGTAACAAATGTTGTTGTTGTTGAGCTTCCAAGATTCGTTGCTCCTGCTGCTGCGCTTCCAAGATTCTTTGCTCCTGCTGCTGCGCTTCCAAGATTCTTTGCTGCTGTTGGGCCTTTGAAAGAGGGAAAGAGTCTCTGTTGGCCACGGGTCTGCTTGGTTGTTGTTGCTGCTGCTGTAGTTGTTGAGGCTGTTGCTGTCCACTTGTTCCTCCCGCCGCTCCCGCCGCGGTGGCCGCGTCCTTGCTGAAGCTGAGCAGCCCGCTGAGGCTCTTGGGCAGGGGCGGGAGCCCCTGTATCGCCGCGGCCATCAGACTCATCCTGACGGAAGGAAAAGGAGCAGAATCAGGAATTCATGCGTAGGAAAAACGGGTTTTTTTTCAAATAAGTATTGCCACGTAGGCAATTCTCTCACCTGCTTGAACTGTGGTGCGCAGCGCCTTAGGGGGCGGCCCAATTTCTATGCCCTTCCTCGGCCGTTTTTGTCCTATTTCTCTCCTTTTGGCGCAGTGTGTCCCCCGCCAAACTTTTGCGAATCCCCGGCCTTCTCCCTCCTCCTCTCCCCCCGGAGAAAGGGAAGGGAGAAAAGTTGGCGGACGGCCCCTTGTCACGGTGTCGGAGGATCCACCTGTAGCGACGACCGACCCGGCGACTTTTCCCCCTTTCTCACGCTTGCAGCCACAATCGGAAAGACGTCGCCGCCGTGGAAAAAGTGTAGCGAAAATAGATAGTAAGGCGCTTCTTTTCTGAAGCTGTCTCGGGGCCTCTGAGACTCTCTTTCCTTTGTTTGCGCCCGAAAAGGGACGGTCCCTACTCCAAATCTCCTTCTCTTTCTTCCGGCCTCCGCCGCATCACCAATATTGACCTTCTTCTTTCACTCCCAAAGGCTGCTCGAGTGGAGAGGCGTTAATTGGCACCAAACCCGGGTCAACAGGCGACAGCGGGGACAATTGATGCCAAACTTTTTTTCCCCCGGAAACTTTCCGACTGATGAGTTGATCCCCTTTTCGGCACTTTTTTTATCTACCGCGCACGATAAAAAAGAAAAGTCCCCTTTTGTTGCTGGAAGGACCTTGCCGTGGATCTTCGATGATGCTTCGTTCAACGTGAGGGGATGTTTTCGGTTTTCTCTTGTCACTCCGACGTCGTCACACCGTTGATCCCATCAATTTCTTCTTTTTCGTGCGTATATATTTTTTCTCACGCGGCGAAAATCTTTTCTCTTTTCGCACGAAGCTTTTTGGCTTCTCTTCGTTTCAAAGGAATGGCCTTTCACGGCAACAACAGCAAGTGTATTACAATGGGGGGGGGGCTTCATCGGAGGCGGGGAAAAAAGGTTGATCCTTTTTCGATCCCCTGGATTCTGCCGGGGGAAAAATGCCGGGCGTTTTCCTCTTTTTCCGCGTAGTCCTCAAGATTCTCACCCTTGTTGGCACACAATTCAATTCTTTCTTACGCTATACGACGGCACACATCGTAACACTTTCTTCCTTTTGTTCTCCCATCTTCAACGAACCGCCCCGATTCAGTCAACTTTTCTTCGTCACCGTCCGACTTGTCTCTTTTCCTTTTTTTTTCTAGGGCGGGGTCTCCGTTTTTTTGATCGCCTGTCGGTCCCAGTTCCTAGTAGTACAGTAGGTCGACCCGACACGTCTCACCTGGAAAGAGAAGAATAAAAAGAAAGAGGATGTTGTGGGAAAAACGATGCCAGGCAAAAGGAAGAAAAGTGTACCATAGGACAGATGATATCCTACGTACTCTATCAGTTGTAGAAGCTGTTGCTGTGTATCTTTTTTTCTTTGCTGCGGCCGCTTCCAGGTAATGTAACCTCCCTTTTCTCCTATTCTTTAGGTACGGGTGACTCACCCCCTGCATGAGATATCGGAGGGGGCAAGGGATCAAGTTTATCATACTAAGTCGAAAAAGCAGCCGAAAACAGGGGGAGCGACGGGACTTCGTGCAAAATGTAACGAGAGTCCGATGGTGTCCAAGCAAAAGCGCCCTAGGCTTCTGCAGCAAAACAATATTTTTTTTGCATAGATGGATTTATGCTTGGGGAATTCTTTGCCTACCAATCCAGGACAGAAGAAAGGCGGCATTTCCTGTTCCGTACGTAGCAGCCCACTTGATGCAGAGCAGGAACCACCGATCTCCAAAGGAAAAGGAGAACGGGAAAAGGGGGAAAATGCAGCCCAAGAAAGACGAGGGGAAAGGGTTTTGCGGCGGCGGTCGCTACTCGGGTAGGGAAGGATTGTGACAGGCGAGGGAGGAATGGTGGCGGGGAGGTGGGGGAATATTCCACAGTGGTGGAAGGATTCAATATATCATCATCATCATCAAATGTCGCCTTAAAAGTGCCTGTTTACAAAAGACACTCGTCATGGTGATTTTTTTTCTTTTGCATTTGCAGGTACTGTATGTTCCATGAAATATGTCCTTGGCGTCGGATGGAAAGGATCGAGTGGAAGAGTTTCGTTGGCCTCACCTGATGCTGCTCTCCTCTCCGATACGACGTTGGGGCAAGGCAGGCGCCCTATCCACTTACGCCTTCCCGCATATAATATCGGGGAAATCGACAGAACGCCACCTACGCCCGACTTTTCCCCCACTCCGGTTTTTCCAACTCACACAAAAAGCTACTCAGCACAAAGCGGACTATACATAGTATAGTGGCCGCTAAGGAGGCGGAAGTGTCGGAAGAGTTTCACATTTCAAAAGAATAAGGAAGAAGATCAGAGTCCACAGTCCACCACTTCTACTGTCGCCGCCGGTTCCAACTCCAACTGAACTCTGAAAGACACCTCCGCCGCGCAGCTGAGTAAAAATCGAGGGGAATAGGAGGAAGGAAAAGAAAAGGGAAACCGAAAGATGTTGCTCCGGCTAAAAAGTGAAGGGGGGCGAGGAGGGCCGCCTTTGCCTCCGCCCGCTAGTCGCTCAGTATCGCGGGAAGAAGGAGAAGAAGACAGGAGTTTCCACCGCTATAATACGCACAACATAGCGGTCCCGTCCCCCCGTCCCCCTCCTCCGTCCGTCCGTCCCTTGATCCGCCGGCGGTGCTACCTCCTCCCCCTCCTACGTTTTAGCAAAGACTTGCGTACGGTACAACGGCCAAGACTTGCTGCAGATCTTGGAGAAAATTTCCCCGCTGAGGAGAAAACTGGAATTGAATGCAAATGGGTTCCAAAGGGAGAGGGGAATGGGGAGTTATGAGCGGAAAATTATGTCAATGATCCCAATTGGTGCTTCATACAGTCAATGAAGAATGCGTGTCGTACAGTTCTTTAGGGAATTATTGGACGGGCACGCGTTTTTGTTGCAAACAAATTTTCTCTGTCTTATCGAGTTTCTCGCTCACTTTCGTCTCGATTTGCTTAGCTTATATGCACACGTTTGTTGCCGGAGAGCTCCCTATCATTCAAAAGTTCCTCCTCCCACCACCTAGCACCGACCGTTGATTACCGCCTGTTGCTCCTTCCTCCCCTTCTTCCCAAGGTAGCCATAGAAAATTTCCTTCCGCCTCTTGTATTTTTTCCCAGCTGACCACCTCGGCTCCCACCGTTGCGGGAAAAGACAGCGAACCGCACCTGAGTTTGTGGGACTGTAGTGGTAACAGGCCATGGAGACAGAAGAACGGACGGAAGAAAACCCCTGGAGGAAAAGGAGGAGGAGGAAGGGGAGTGGAAAAACGCTGCATTTCCTTCCCTCCCCTCCTGATCGACCTGAGGCACGAATGTTTTTCCGTGACTGATTCGAATTCACGCGGCGCCCCTCTCCACTCTCCGACAAAATGTGGGACAAAAATTGTTGCTGCATTCGGGAGCCGACGAGTCACAATGTGGAGGCTTGGAGGGAGGAGGAATTTCATTGATGATCTGACTTCGTGCTGGCTTCCATCACCCAGGCTACGTACGTACTTTCTGATCGTAGGCCTCTCTCGGATAGTTAGGTTTTCCCGGAAGTTCTTCCTTTTTTGCAACAAATCCAGTAGATCTTTGACACACCTTTTCTGCGTATGTGCGTGTCGAAGTCCACATTTTTTTGTGGGAAGAACGAGACTTAGAGATTTAGTGCATCCTTTTCGTCTGTTCATTCATGCATACCTGGCCCACCGTTCCGCTCTCACAAGAATGCCCATCTCTCACCTGTCTTTTTCGTCTCTTTCTACTTTTTTGCTCATGACAAACCTCCTCCTGCCTGACATCTCAGTCGCTCCTGTTCCGAAAGAATGCGGCTCCTCGCGAATATGCCTCCTACCTATGCCCCCCCCCAAAGCCTTGCCTCGAAAAATCTAAAAACCTGGGCTTGCGCAAACTTTCCCCGGCTTGAATTTTGTGTGTACAACTCGGAGGCGCTATCTTCCGCGCGCTACGAAAGTTAGTTGAAGCCACCGCCATGCAGCTTTTGCACTTTTGCAACGGCGGCTGTTTGCGCCCCCCTTTTCTCCGCGCCTCGAAATACCGTCGCTTTAAAGGCGGGGAGATTAGTTGCCCTCCCTCCCCTGGGAGACGCTGTAGACAAAAGCGAGAGGCGTGGGAGGGAGGGAGTGAGGGAGGAGAAGAAATCAACGTTCTCGCATTCCTCCCCTGTTTTCTCCTTCCCTCCCTCTAATTTGAAGGCCGTCCCCCCACCCCCATCTTCTTCTCCCCCTCCCCACCTACTAAGGAGATTCTCTCTCTCTTTGCCGTTGTTCTGCCTGACCGCTCGTTTCCCCTTGCCCATCCCTTACTCCTCCCATGGGGGGATGAGCAGGAGGGAGGGGGGAAAGGGCGAAGGTGAACAAACAATTGCCACTTCCCAACAACACTGAATAATTGATTTGGAACAAATACTTAACGTACATGTTACTTGCCTCGTTTACTCGATCAGATGAACCGGAGTAACATTTGTACTACACTAATAAAAGTGGCGTTGGTGTATTCCGGTCGGATTCAACTCGCTGCGCTAAATGTCTTTCCCTCTTCGTCGCCTAGTTTGTCCTTGCCCTTCCCTCTCCTCCTCCTCCTACGTCGCCGTTTTCAACTGCCCGTGCATAATTTTCCCAAGGCTGAAAACGGAGGAGGAGGAGGAGATGCGGGCATGCCGTCGCCTGCAAGGTTGTAGGCGACGAAAGACGCGTAAAAGGAGGAGATTCCCAGATACGTTTTTCGCAGAAATTGTGCAAAAACAGTCCCGGGAAAAAGAAATCTCGTTTCCTTTTGATGATGCATTATGAGGGATGGCCGACCAAAAGGGGATCTTCCCTCAATTGAGTGGAGAAAGTAGAAGGACTCCTCTTCCCTCTTACGACGACTGAGCGACAGCCTGCGGCGGCGGCGGCGGCTGTGGCGGCGGCGGCGGTTGTGGATGTGGTGGATTCGCCGTTCCGTCTTCCTTTGATGCCTCTTCCCCCCTTTCCACATTCTGCGAAGAAGCGAGGGAGGGGAGGAATGTGCCAAGGGACAGGATTGCAATGGCGGGATGGGGGGTACTATTGCATGGAGGCACGTACGAGACAAAGTGAACGAAGGAACGAACTGGCACGACTATGCTACGGAGATTCGGTACAATAATCTGAGTACTTCAGGGCACCATTGTTCTTTGGCCGATTAGGGAGACTTTGGTAGATTGAGGGAGGACGTGCGCGCCGCCCGTCCGCCCCCGCATCCATCGCCTAGAATCGGACTATCGATGCCGCTGATCGAATTACGCGCCACTTGGCTTCGGAGAATCGGGAGAGTCTACGTACGTAAGAGCAGTAATGCGTCGCAGATTGGTGCATCACCGATTCGGCCATCAGAGGGTGTCGCCGCCGCCACCGCCGTACTTTTGTGTTTGTCAGGTTGAAGTGTGCGGCGTTTGCGCTCTTGAGATCAAATGGGCATACTCTCACTCCTTACTTGTGCATACGTACCAAACGTAATTAAGCAACTTCTTTCTTTTCCCCCTCCCCCAAAAACCTGATGCTCTCCTCCTCCTCCAAGTTTCTTACCTCTTCTCTTTCTCCTCTTTTCATCTCCCCTCCCACTCTCCCCGGGAATTCTTCTTCTTTATTAACTTTGCTTCCTCTTTTCTCAACATATGCGCCCCTCCTCCCCTCCCAGAAAGGCCCTCTTGAAAAAGGCCCCCTCCCCACTCTCGCGAGCCTCTTTTTCAGAAGCAGAATTTCCCTTTCCTTCCGCGAGCGGCGAAGACGACGAAGACGAAGTCGACGACGACTCTTGATGAAAAAGAACGGGGGAGAAAGGAAACGAGAAAGCGGAATTTCGCTTTTCATCCAGGCGGGCGCCGGAAAGTTTTTCCGTACACTCGTCGCCTGACACTATTTTCGCTGTGACTTTCTTCCCCCATACGCGCGGCTCGAAAAAAAAAACCAGTTCACGGAAATAAGCACGTTATATCTGGGAAAACGAAGATGGGATGTCGCCGCCTGTCCTTGTCCTGCCTCCCTCTTCGCTTCCAAGAATAGAACGAGATCCCCCCATTCAACATCTCACCTCCGCAAGTGTGAATGGGGAGCGAAGAAGTCTTTGTGTCGCCGGAGATAGTGGCGGCGGCGAGGAAGGGACAGAAGGGCCTGTTCCATGTTCCGAGGTAAATGGTGTGATTTTTGGCTGCCAGCGGCCAATTACCGCATGGAAGGAGGAGAAAAGAGAGAGAGAAGGCTCTCTCTGTTGTGAGCCCATCTTCGTCCTGTCTTGTCCGTACATAATGGGGGCCTCACCCATCCTGCGGCGCCGGGAAAGGGAACAAAAAAAACCAAAAGCCTTGATTGATGTCTTCGGCGCCCGCAGAAGAAAGACTGGGATTGGCCAAGTTTACAATATTTCCCGTGGCACAAAAATAGGGCACTATTTTGATGGACAATTTCTTTATTTTTTATTGCCTGTCGATAAATAAACTTGTTTTCAAAGCTATAACAGCACTATAGCCAAGAAAGATCTTAATTAGGGCCTCCCTTTCTCGTTGCTGTACGAAGCTCCTCTGTTTCCTCCGAATAAGAGCGCGGTGGTACTGCGTGCCCGTCTCCCCTTAGGATGATTTCCCAACTGAATCTTAATGGAAAAGAGAGGTGAGCCTGCCAAGAGACCCACAAAAACACTTCCCCTCTTCCCGGCACTCGTCGCATCTACGTACGGAAGGAAGCGGGAGAAACAATGAGTTTATGGAGGGCACGGGATTCAACACACGTTGCAGGTGGCACTACGGTACAGTTGGCAATGGCATGCGATTTTTTTCGCGTTTCCACGATATCCTATTCTGCGGCATCATGGAACGCTGTACATCGGCGAACCTTCGTACAGCACCCCGGAAAAGCCTTTTCAAGTCTCGGTCTATACTCCCTCCCTCCATCTCCCTTGAAGGAAAGCGGAGGGGAGGCGGGGAGGCAGGGAGGAGGAAGAGGTCAGTTGCCCAACAAAGCGTGCGCAAATGCCGCTCTCCTCCACCAAAGGAGGTGGCCAAAAAGGCCCCTTTTCCGACATGCAAACCGAATCTGCACGCTTTCAAAGGCCATGGGGGTATAACCTTATTTCTGCGCGGCGTGATGTGCGTGTGGTATGTATGCCTTAGGTCCGTCCAGGCGTACAGCTTTGCAGAGACATGAAGATACTATTGCTCCGAGATCGGGACACGAATCGTTTTCGTTTGTGGTAGTCTGTTTTCCTTAGTATGTACTGTAAAGTACAGGGTAGAAAAAAGACAAAAGCTAAAGGAAATGCTTGTGCGCATGTAAATGCTTTTGAAAAATGCAATTAAGTTGTGTTCCCTTCGGAGTTTCTTCCTCCGAGTCATATAGCTTTTCCTGGGAAACGCTTCAAGCATGTGACTCATTTATGACCACAGAGCGGATTCTTGGCGTAGCTGAGAGGGTCCCTGCTTAGAGAGGTGTTAATAGGAGAGAAAGGAGAAAGCCGGCTTTGTTCGATGATGCAAGTACACTGGAATGAAGGACCAACATTGGATTTTTGCGTCATTTCCGTCAGACAATGGTACCAGCAAGGTCAGAGGGGAAGGAGTTGGAAAGTATTGGCAAGTTTATTCCAAAACAAAATACGGCAGACTCCCATGTGCTTTTTTACTGATTTGGTTCCTAACAAATCATCAAGTACTTTTTTATCCTTCATCCTAGGAGAAAAGGAGAAATCATGTCTGTACCTTGGCACGTCGACACCTCTGATTTCCAATTTCCTCCCTCCACCTTATACGTATGTCGATTGTTTTCGTTGCATATATAATGCACTCTACCAACAAGAGCATATTGATCGATACATTTATCCTTCTCCTCCCGCCGGGCATCGACAACCAACGCATCCTCCGCGGTGGGCGCCAGACGATTTCCCGCAGGGGAAAGTGGAAGGAAAACAATCCCAACTCACTTTTTTGCGTTCGATCCTTCTCTTTGGCCTGCTGAAGCGATCTTCTTGGCGTGTACGAGCGAAAAACGAACGAACGGATGTCTCCCTTCCCCTCCCTATTGACAGGGGGGAGGAGAAAAAGGGACCGGAGAAAGTGAGGCTTTCGCGACTAAGACAGGGAGAGATTCGCCAATGTTTGCCATTCGGTCTAAATGCAACAAGTTTTCTTTTCGAAGATTTGGCGAATTCCTCCGTTGTTTGGCTTGGCTGATGCACTGGGAAAAGTGGGGGACAAGATGGGAAGGAGAGGAAAGAAGAGACCGATAAGAAAGAGGATCAGCCTCGACCGTGGGAAGGAGGAGAGGGAGGATGAGAAAGATGCCTCGACTCAGTTGTGCCAGCGAAAAGAAGAAAAAAACCGCTTTCCCTTTCCCTTTTTTTGCCGGATTTATTCTTGTGGTAGTAATAATTGTAGTAGCAATAATAATACTTTTCTTTCTTTCTCTTCTGTATGCGACACTGGCTGACTGCTTCTTTTTGTGTACGTAGTGGCTCCTGGTGAGCTACTGTATATTTACACGCGGCTATATGAACCTTTCTCGAAGACAAATCCCTATAGAATTTCTGGAAAATTAAAGGCTGCCCAAAAAAGACAGGATAAAAGGACTGAAAAGAAGACTTTTCTAGCTGTGCAACCGCCGACGGAGAGAACAATCTTTCTTCTTTCGGTCGGGCACTGCTTTCGAAAAAGTGCGCGGGGGGGCGGGGAAGGAGGGCCGATATAACAAAAGCTTTTTTATGCTCCTGTCCTTTTTCCGGACTTTGCTCCGCCCGCCCGCTGTCTGAGCCGCGTAACGCCGTTTGTTTGACTGAGCGGACAACTTTTTTTGACGTTTGCTGCACACTGCGCCGCTGTCTGGTCCCCCATTTTCCCCAAACAGAACCGTACTTGCACTCACCACGCACGATCAGTGCCAAGTCGAGCGGAGACGGAAAAGAAAGGAGATAACTTTTCCAATCTACCCTCCTCCTCTTCTTCATTCTCTCTCCACTTTCCGTTCTTTTTCGTATACGCGTTGTGGTACGTAGTGGTTAAGTTTTTCCCCACTGCCTCATTCGTACGCCTCTTCAGCGGTGGGGGCCCGCGGGGGAAAGAAAGACAAACCTCTTGTGGCTTTCGCGCTGCGGTACAAAGGAACAGCAAGGAAAAACTCTTCTTTTCCTAGCAATTCGAGTCCGCATAGCGCACTCCCCTGAGGATGCCGCCGCCGCCGCCGCCGCCGCCGCTCCCTGCCGAGTGTTGCTGCTGCAGCTGGTGGTGGTGCTGCGCCGCCATCATGGCCGCCATCTGCTGCTGCTGGAGCTGCCCCATGCCCATGGGCATCCCAGCCATGGCCATGGAGGAGGGAGGGAGGACCTGGTGAGGCGCGGAAGGATGGTGGTAGCCTCCGCTTCCGTTCATACCTCCTCCTCCGGCGCCGTTTGAACCGTTCTTCATCAGCATTCTCGGGTCCTGCCTGCTGCAGAGAATAAAACGGGAGTGTGGATGAGTAAACGGACGCAGTACAATTAAGAAATTTTAAAAGGACCTCAAGTTGGTGGCGTTTATGGACTGTTGTCGCGCCGCCGCCGCCGCCTGCTGTTGCGCCATGGTAGGCCTGCCGGGCTCGTCCACCAGGTGCTTCTTGCCGGGCGGCACCTGCCCGCACTGGGGGCACCTGTCCTGGTAGCAGGCCATCTCCCCCATCTCGATGAGGCGGCAGTTGAGGCACGGCAGCTCCTTGTCCATTCCGCCGTCCTGGAGTTCCCCGACAAGGATGGTCGTATTTTTTTCGAGTTTCTGTTCTTCTGCGGGCTGCCCCCCTACTTTCGTCCCTTCCCCATGCAGAATGAGACATGCTACGTTATTCATGGACTCCCCTGCCTACTTCTCGTCCCCCGGACTCACAGCTCACTTGTCTGGATTTGGAAGAAGTGGCACTTCATCCAGCGCCAAGTGTCGAGAGAAGAGGGAAAACCCCGTTGTTGGTGGTGTCGTGCAACACCAACTCATTCCGAGCCCCCCCACTTCTTCTACATCATCCCCCTTTCTCACACACTTTTCCCCTCCCTCCTGTCACAGCACAGAAGAGAAAGTAGTTGCGGGCTGTCACCCTCTCCATTCCTCGTCCTTGTGAGTACGAGAAAGGGACGATATGTGTCCCCTCGCCAAACGCATGAACGCCCACCGCCGCCACAAGAGAGAGAGATATTTCCGACAGTGTCTCCCTCCCTCCCTAGCAAGAAGAGAGGAAGAAACCTCATTTTTTCCTCTCTGGGCTGCCTCCGCCGCCGGCACCAATTGCATATTCCTCCTCTTTTTCTCCTCTCCCCAGCACCAAAACAGCACCCGGTCCCTCCCCCTATCCTTGAGAAGGAGCCTTCCGAGCCTCTTTCCCCCTCATCTTCTCCTCCTCCGCCACAAAGGGACTCCCGCAGGCATCAGACTGGGACGGCGAGAGTGGTTTCCGCCCTTCCTTCGGTCGGAAGGAAGGAAGGAAGGAGGGCAAATGCTTTGATTAAGGCTTCCTCCCCCGGTGAGTGCTTGGTGTTGGAGGCATGAGCAATAAGCGCGCATGTGTATGAGAGAGACCAAAGCCTCACACACACACGGAAGCGCCTCTGTTGTGTCTGTCGATTTGTGCTGTGGCGGTTTGGCCCGTGCAGGAGAGCATCATCCTGCCTCATCCAAAAATACATATTCTGCCACACGCACCCCCCCCCCCACACACACACACAGACTGCCCCTCTCCCACGCAATGGGACACACACAGAGACAGGGAAGTGTGATTGTGGCGGGCCCCATTTTCCCCTGAGCTGTTATACTTGCATCGTACTCTCCGCCACCCCGCATCCCCACCTCGAGACAGATTAAGAGGTTGATCAAAGGCACGCGGCTGCGCGGCGCGGATGCCTCCCTTTCCTCGAGGCATCGGCGGCGGCGGCGGCGGCGGCGGCGGCGGCGATGCCTTCACCGAAAATGAGGGGGAAAGAGAGAAAGCCCATCTCCCTTCAAACTCTCGAAAATCGAGGAGGAGGAGAGAGCATCCTCGAAAGTACATATATGAGAGTGGAGAGTACGTAATTTCGAGGCTGATGGGCCTAGAAGTATTTCATTTCCTTCTCTCCTTCACACACACAAAAATAAGGAGTGATAGGAAAAACTTTGGAGGCAGGACAACCAGCCAAAACCCGGATTTACAGGAGACAGAGGGGGAAATTCTTTTGACAGCTTAGGAGGGGGAGGCGGGAGAAACAAGCATATTGGCTCTGTCCCTCCCCCCCAACCGGCAAGCCTGCATGCAGCCACACCTCCTTTAAGTGTCAAGTGAAATTCCCGGGAAATGCAGAGAAGAGGGATAAGAGGAAAGGTACACAAAAGGGCCTTCCTGAATGGAGGGCGTAAAAGGGTGTGAGAGAGACCCATACTCACATACTGTGTTCAGTGTGGTAGTGGTTCTGAACAGGCAGAAAGACAAAACGGAGTTGAGTCTCTAGGGATTCGCATCTGCGACAGGAAAAAAAGGAAATTGGAGGAGGATCCCATTCGGCAAATGGAGGAAATTGAAATACATTTCTGCATGCTTGGCGTGAGTTTTGCTCCTTTAAGACCTTTTTTTTAAAAAAGCCTCACTTTTCCAGCCTCTCACTTCCTCTTTCTCGGCCGCGGATAGGTTTTTCCGCGAAAAACTTTTTTCATTAACGAGAGGAGGGAGAAAGCGGGAAGCGGAAACTAGGGCGGCTGCAGCTAGAGGCCGGTGGTACGAAAAAAGGTGCTCCGTTCAATACTGCAGCCTTTTCCCTTGAAAAATATATTTTCCTCTAATGTTTCGCCCCCCACACCTCCCCCTGCATCTGAAGGTACTCTTCTTAAAACTGCTGCTGGTCAAAGCCCTTTTCGTACTTTCAAGGATGTACCTGCAATTCAAAGAGCGTTTTGGGAGGCTCCTTATAAGCCAGAAATACGCAATAACAACCCCGACTAAAAGGTTGGACGGCCCGGGCGTCTCGTTGACAAAACGAGACAGAAATGGGACGTGCGAAAATGGAGGACACCCACTCTCAGAGTTGGAAAAGGGACGAAATTGCGATTCCGCCATATTTGCTTCAGTTGACGCCCGCTCTCTCAACATTCAGGGAATGAAATGAAAGTCACAAAGGGAGAGAGAATCCGGGGGTAGAGGGTCTTTGGTACAAAATTAATGCCTGCTTTTGTACAGGCGAGGCATTCCAATTCCGGCCCCTCTTCTCGCCGCTCTGTCACTTTCCCGTAAAGGTGTCTGGCGAGGAATTTCCTCCCATGCGCCAGCTCCATTAAAATGTAGCGCCCGCCCTCGAAACTCGAAAAAAATTGTTCTCGTGTGTTTCTGCGTCCCTTGAAGAGCCTGTTGGAGATGGCGACTGAGTAGGTGGGCTCCCCCGCGAAGTGCTCCTCCTTCTTGCACAGGCGCAGGATGCCGCAGGTGATGGCCAGGGCCAGGATAAGACACAGCAGGACCACCACCACCTGTTGAAACGATTGATTGATGGTGCCTCCCTTGTGAGAATATATTATTTTTAACAAAAACCCTCTTACCAGCACTCCTCCCGGCATCCCGCCGCCACTGTCCAGGTTGTCAGGGTTTACTATTGAGGCCGCCGTCCTGGGCCAACCGCCGCCGCCGCGAGAGTAGGTAGAAATGGCCTCCGCGTCCTGCCGCAGCAGCACCTGCAGTCTCCCTAGCGCCGAGAAGGGATCCTCGGGATCGTCCCCCTCCTCCTGAAGTTCCGCCGCGGCGTCGGCGACTTGCTCGCCCAAATCCATTTTATCGCCGATTCGTCCTTGCTGCAGGTATGGTATGCTCGCCGCACAGAGACACTGCAGTTTGTCACTTTGGAAAAAGCCCCTGCTCGTTACGCCGCTTTATCCCCGCCACTCTGCACAAATGATCCTTTTCTTCTCTTTTCATGTGTGCGGTGGCTGGCTGGAGAGGAGGAGGAGGATTGAGAGGTGGATGGGGGCCATTTGCATAAGGCCCCTACTTCACAGTAATGAGGGGAAGGGAGGGAAGGCTCCGCCGCCGCACTGTTTCTCCGGAAAGGTGGAGGGAGGAGTGGGATATCTAACCCCCCACCACTACCAAGCAAGAGGGTGAGGCATATGACGGACACACAGTCATTTCGCTTTCCAGAGAAATGAGGAGAGGGGCAACAAAGAAACAAAGTGTCGGAAGGAGTAGAGGAGGGAGAGAGGTGTTCCATACTAGTTTATATCGCCCTCCTCTTCTGGCAAGCAACAGGAAGCTTTCTTTCCTGGAATGCTTCAGAATCTCCCCCACTCTTTTTCCCTCTGGCCCCTAAGGATCCATGAGGGATGGAGGCCCAGGGAAGAAGGCAGAAGGCGGAAGAGGAGGAGAATCCCGGGCGAGCTGGAGCCATCCCGTAAATTCGGGGAGAAGTTAGGGGGAAGTGCGGGGGGAGGGGCGTCTTCCTAATTTATGGATGGGCGAATAGGGCGAGGGGAAGGAGAGGTTAGAAACGGGGGCGGACACGAAAAGGGGAAGGAAGGAGGGGGAGTAATGGGACAGAAAATCTGCCTCGCTAGTCAGTACGTAGTACAGTGGGGGTTCTAGCTGGATGGTGGCTGGCCCGCATCTTGAAGGAAGAAAGCAACTTTCAAGTCTAACGAGGACAGTGGCTAAGGTTTGCCAAAGTTTGAAGTGCAAAAAGTACTCGGAGTTTCTCACGCACCGCGCGAGAAAAAAGTACACTCGTCCTTTCCCATTTTAAATTGATTTTTGTTGTTGGACTCGAGCGTTGT
>JAAUXU010045043.1_pt1 | contig 15880 bp, 16 predicted proteins | sample 7278151 | NCBI WGS metagenome assembly JAAUXU01 (sample SAMN14350113, study PRJNA611818) | marine sediment metagenome | isolation source: surface marine sediment (1.8m) | place: French Polynesia: Moorea | collected 2018-08 | reverse complement strand
GGGGTGGTGCTGTGGTTTTGTGGGTTGTTTTGTTTTTTGTTGGTGTTGCTGGTATTTATAATCTTTTTGGGGGGGGGGGGGGGGGGGGGGGGGGGGGGGGGGGGGGGGGGGGGGGGGGGGGGGGGGGGGGGGGGGCGGGGCGAGAGCGACATGCAAGAGCGTCAATGTTCGTTTGCTGTTATCGTGGCGGGCATCAGCCAACGAGGGCTCGTCCTCCTCCGACAACAAGAGGATCGGATTTCACGACAGATCCAACCAGAGAGATAAAAACAGTGAGGTGGTGCTTGAGCTACGACTTTACAGCATAAGTGTGTTGTATGTGTGAGTGTGTAAAAAGTTGCAGAGAGGAAAGTTGCTTGGCTTCTTCTCTGCATCTCCTCTGGGAAAGAGAATTGCGCACAGTCGAGTTATACTAGTTGAAAGGGGCGGCAGCAAGATAAATTGGGTTTATCCATTAGAGCTCTCTCTCCCTAATTCCCAGATTTACACGACAAGAAAGTGGCGGGAGAGTCTTGCTTTCTCTCCAGCCGTGCATTTCTCCACTCACTCTGTGAATCATTCGCCAACCGAGTGGCGGAACGAAAGAGGGGGAAGAAGACGGAGAAAAAGCCCTCCTTCCCGGCCTCCCCCTCCCCCTTTTTCTTTTTGGCCCCCGCTATTGAGTTGGGTCAGAATTTGTGGCTCAGTCACCCATGACCGCAGTGGTCGTTACCAGACTTCCTTTTGCCAGCACAAAAGCCAGAATCCATGAAAGAAAAGCATGTCAGAATCATTTGCAAGGAGGGAGAAAGTGCTGTATGCGTGCTTTACTTCCTAACGTAGAGGAAATTAAAGGCCATAAGAAGAAAACAAAGTGGTTGGGGGGGTGTCTGCTGGAGATTACATGTATCTTGGTGCACAAATGCGCGTTTTAGTGGGCTTTCTCCACCACAACTATGTGATTGTGTGAGCAGAAGCGCTTCAGAAGGTTTTGATGTGAAATAAATTGAGGCTTGAAATTGCTACTTCTGCTGATGTAAAGTGTTGCAAAAAAAGGGCCGTAACGACGTGGTGGGGGACGTCCTCTTTATCCTTGTGTACGTGCCAGTGGTGAACCAGCTGCAGACGATATAGAGGTGGACGCGCAATCATTGGTCGGAGGTGAATTTTGCACACAAACAGAGGCCTATCTAAATGCAGAAGTTTTATTATCAAACTCTCCACCCCCCCAATGTTCAATTTATATTCACAGGCTTTAGGAGGGTTTTGCTGCTGGGAATGGTTAAGCCAGCTCTTTTTTTTTTTTTTTCTTTTTATCAACATCCAACAGTCATATTTCTGACGATCTAAATCCTCTTTATCTCTAAGCGGAGGCACTGTCAACAAAAATCTGGAGTAAAAAAAAAAAGGTCATGACTACGCGCGGGTCTTCTTTTACATTAGGAACGACGACGAGACAGATTTGCGCAGGTGCGCAAATGCGTCTCGTGCGAGCAACATCTCGAAGGTGTCCAAGTTGCCGTTCGTTTACGCGTCCTCGTCGGGGCAGGAGCAGTCGCTGCGACAGGTGCTGGGGCACTTGGAGTCGGGGTCGCAGCCGTACCAACAGCGGCTGAAAGAGAGCAAGGGAAATAAAGGTTGCATGAGTCGGAGAGCGAGAGATTGCGCGCCCGCGTCCACTCCGGCGCCCGCCCTTACCAGTCTTCAGGCCCGTCCTCGGGCAGCTTGCATTTGACATTGTACTGGTCGAAGACCTCTCCCTTGGGACAGCCCAACTCCTGGATCTGCTTGCCGAACAGGCAGGTGATGTACTTTTGGCAGTCGAGGGGGTGCGGGAAGCTGGGATGAGCATAAGCCTGCGGAAGAGAGAGGGGATCTCGTCTACTACGTGCACACAGCATGATTCGGGGACTTCGCCCCGGTTACACTGCTCAAGTGGAACTTGTCGTACTTGTCCATTGGGCCCCAGGGTCTCCTCATCTGGACAGGAGAAGCCGGCGATGCTCTCTGAAAGGAAGTCATTGTCTGGGTCAGCTCGGGAGGCACTTCCAAAGTGCCGAGCAATTCTCACCCTTCTCTGTCTTCTTCTCACACTTCTTGGCGAACTCGGAGGCCTGCTCTTCTCTGACGCAAGTGCCCTGGGCCTCGTCAAAGATGAGGCCAGTGGCACACGGCAGCTCGTACGCGACGCCGTTCACGCAGTTGAAGAACCTGCGACAGGGGATTGCACGATGCGTACAGTGAAGCTCAAAAGGAGATTGTGGGTTAAAGGGGATTTTTCTATGTAAAAAGTGATCCCTGAGACCAATGCATAAACGTTTTGTTGTTTTTGCAAACATTATGCAGTGAAAAAAGCATTTGTGAAAGCCATTCACAGTTGATGCGCAATGTCCAACTACAGTTCTGTACATGTAGCGTGTACCATGTATATATGCAGTGCATTAAAACGACTAAACGAAAGGGTCTTTTGGACCCTGATTTTAGGTTTCCGCAGCTCATGCAGCTGGTGCAGCTGGGGCTCCGGATCAAAATGAGCTCCACAGCAGCCCTTTCGGGAACAAGGCTGTCCTTTGCCCAGTGGGCCCAGAGGCCTTCTGCAGGCCCGGAGATGGAAATTTGTTCGTACTGGAATACTATTTGTGAGGCAAAGTGTTGATCCAGGTATTATATTCAGCACTCAGGGGTTTGGCAACCTCATCAAAATTTCAAATAGAGTCTCTGGGCACAATTTTGGCGCTATTCTAACTCAGGACTCAGAAAGCAGTAACATAGGTTTTTATAGGCCCCCCTAGTAGAAACTAATCCGAATGTACCAAGACCAGTAGGAGTACCAAAGTATTCAGTTCAGCACAGGGTGCCAAATAAAGTGCCCCGGGTAATTTGGGGCTACTCTTTCAGTGTTCCTCCACAACTTGACGTAGCCACTGACACTGATCATGTATGTCCGGTTAGAACGGCCTCTCTGTGTTCTGCTGTTAATTTAGTTAACAATGTTTTTGTTTTCATCTCCCCTGGACCCTATCTCCATGCCTGCAGAAGGCCTCTGGGCCCACTTAGCAAAGGACAGCGTTGTTCCCGAGGAAAACGTGGTAAAAGAGGGACTGCCTTGAGGCTCAATAAGTCACGACCAGACGAGCTGCCTGAAAACTAATATCGGGCTCCAGCACAAAAATATTTCTACTCGTCCCAATAGCCCAAAAATTATATGCTTATTTATACAGTATAAACAGTTGGCTAGACCCAAAAATTTCAATCTCTATCTGCGTGCTATATTTGGTGCTAGACTTCATTTGGAGTCATGGTGGTCAGATGGAATGAGGAAATCATCATTTGTTGGGTCCCTTCTCTGTCTTTAAAGTTTTATGTTTCACAGTTCACAAGGATGTAAGGTCAACATTTCAAACTTTCCAGAGGCTAACCTGTAGTCAAATGAAACTGAAAGCAAAGTGTGTTAAGTTCTGCCTCCCAAATCTGAACATCCTGTTAAGCAGTATGCACATGAAGGAGTGTTATGTTGTAACTTATGTAGTAACACCAACCGTATTGACTGGGGACGTCAAACAATTATTGCTTGAAAATCAGTTGACTCCATCTGCACCATTTGGCATTAGGTAACAAACCTAAGAGGCACTCAGCAAAATTGTCAAATTTTCCATTTTTGGGTCTAGCCATATACTATATGTGCTATACATATATTAATATGTGTAGCACATATAGTACGTGTATACACAGGGTCGTTCCGATAAATCGTAACCTAACAGTACAAGTCACTCACAATGAACTTGGCGTAGTTGAGGACCCTGACAAAACCCATACCGATTACCACTGCTCATCTTGGTGCTCGCTTTTCTGCGCCACCTGACGTTTACTTTATTGTTTAGCAGTCATTTCATAGTTAAGCCTCAATTGTGCCAAAATTCTATCGCTACTTGCGCGCGATATCAACCTGGGTGAAAACGTTCCGGATTTATCTGACCGACCCTGTGCTGTACGCCGACGAGCGCGACCTCATCCTGCAGCCGCACGCCTACGCACTGAAGCACGCGCAGCAGCGGCTTCTCCCCGTCCCAGCAGTACACGAGCATCCCCACCGACACCATATGCATATCTGCCCGCACTCACTTATTGCACTCATTCTCTTCGTTGTGGTTGAAGAAACCGTTGGCACGGTAGCAGCGAGCATCGATGCCAACCTCGGGCTCCTCTGGAAGAAAGAAAAAAAAAGAGAACGTAGGAGAAAAGATACTCAGGGAGGCTCCACTTCCAACATTCCTCCGAAGCCCCCCTTGTGGCTGCCAATCAGGAAGTTGCCCGCGAAAATGACTTCGCCCGCGGCCATAGGAAGAAATTCTGGATTTGGCGACGGCGTGGAAAAAGAAGTTATCATTGAAGCCAAGGCCGGAGACCGGAAGAAATTCCCCTTTAGGAAATGGCTTTGTCCTCCATCGTTACTAGTACGGACAGGCAGTCGTTGAACACGCCACAGACGCGGGGCGCTTGTGCGCCTCCTCCCTCGTGCTGTTGACCATACAGAATGGCCAGCAAACCCGTAATCTTTCAGCGGACAAAACGCTGGATAATGGATAATAGATGGGGTGGGTGGGTTCCGAGTACAATGGACGATTTTTTTTTCCTCCACACACTCACAGACAGACAGAGAGAGGGGGAGGGGTGAAGGTTGTACTTACGGACGAACTCTCGCGCCCCGCAGTCGACGTTGAAGGGGTAGTCGCACTTCTCATGGTTGGGGTTACTGGCCTCGAACAGGAGTCCGTCGGGACAGAGCTTGGGCTCCGGGATGTTGTCGACGCACTCGTAGTACAAGTCGCACTGCTCCGGATCGGAGAAGAACCCGTTGCGTTCAGGACACTGGAAATCTGGAAAGAAGATAATCGGTTCAGACTAACGAAATCTTGACTCTTTTTTTGTCTTCGCTCACTGATGATTCCACTTTCTCCCGAGTCTTCTTGTGCGTAGGCAACACCACTGAGAAGAGCGAACAGCAGAAGAGACTTCCTCATGTTGAAGCAAGGATTCAGCGAGTGAGTAGCTGAGACTGAGAGTGAGCCACATCAGGAGGAGGGAAGGAACGGATCCGCCGCCGCCGTCGCCACCGCCGCCACCGCCACCGCCACCGCCGCCGCCGCCACCGCCGCCGCCGCCGCCGCTAAACGCCGGCGGCGTCGTATGCTGTTCAACTTTCACCTTGCCCACACCCCATCCACCTTGATGGTTCGCCTCAAAAGCCTTGGCTGAGGACGCACTCGCCGCGCGCACGCAAGCATCGCTTCCACTATTGTCACACATCACACACGCGCACACACACATACCAGGGAGGAGTAGCACACTCCTCTGTACGCTCTAAATTGGTACGTGTGGCACATGTAGATGTACGGCCGGTCCGTGTGTGCCCACACCAAGGCGGTGGTCCGCCAGTACGTACAGCAGGGTGGATGACCTCTATGCATCCAGCGATGCACGCTTTTTCTTTCGCAAGCGAATGAGCGAGCGAGCGTTTAGGTCTGGGCGGGTCCGACTGGGCGAAGGTCAGCGTCGAATGTGGAGCAAAAGCAACGTGACCGTGATCACAGTCGTACAATCCCCCAGAGCCCAGGTGGCAGCAAAAGATCGGCGGACGGAGGAGGAGGGGGTAGACGCACTACTCCAGCGCCAGCACGCGCACCAGCTCGCGCGCGCCGCCGCGCACGCACACGAACTGCCAGCTCACAAGGCAGGAGGAGAAGTAGTAGTATAGTCACTTTCATTTCGTGCATCGCCATGGCAAAGGCTCCGAAGACAATTCTGCTGCTGGGTTGCGTCTGGGTGACCAGCGTCACCGGTGGTAAGTTCTTAACGTTTATCCGCCCGGAAGATGACAGCGCCCAGCAACGTCTTTGTCTTCAGCATCCTTCATCTGCCCGGAGCGGGACGGCACCTTCGAAGACTCGAAGCAGTGTGACAAGTACTGGGAATGCTACGACGGCGTGGCCGAGGAGAGGCTCTGTCCAGACGGACTCGTGTTCGACCCCTTCAGCAGAAAGGCCCTCCCCTGCGACCACTACTTCAACGTCGACTGCGGAGATCGGCTAGAGTTGCGTAAGTCTTGTCAGGGTTGGGTGGGTGAGGGGGGAAAGGGGGCGTTTACACAGGCGAAGAGAGCTGGTGCTTGGCAAAGAAAGCTGCCCGTGTCAGCGAGGCCCAAATGTACAGCGTGCAATCTTGACACGAGCCCTTTTGCAGAGCCTCCCAAGGGCCCCAATGACCTTTGCCCCCGCCTCAATGGCTTCTACGCGCATCCCGACCCCGGTGTGTGCAACATCTTCTACGCGTGTGTGGAAGGCGTCGCCGAGGAGTACACCTGCGCGCCGGGACTCTGGTTCGACGAGTACCAGGGTGTCTGCAACTGGCCTGGAGAGACTGACAGGCAGAGCTGCACAAAGGGTAATAACAGCTGGTCCAGCTCCGTCGTACGCCTACACACCTTCTCCTCCTCAAACCCTTACATGTGCAATCTTTTAGAGCGCGAGAGCCTGGACGACGGCTTCAAGTGCCCCGTGGTGGCAGAAGTCGACGCCTTCGGCGTCTCCGATCCCCATCCCAAGTACGCCGACCCAGCCGACTGCGCCAAGTTCTACATCTGCCTGAACGGGGTAACGCCCAGGGAGCAGGGATGCGAGCTGGGACTCGTGTTCAACACGGTGACGGCGCAGTGCGACGCGCCCGAGAACGTGCCAGAATGGTGAGCGACCAAAAAAAAAACCAAGTGTGGGGAGGGGGGAAGGAAAAGAACTAGAGGAGTCAAGGTCTTTTCTTCTTATTACAGCAAAGACTACTATGCATTCCTTGAGGAGGAAGAGGTAGGCAAACAGCAGAAGAGCCGCAGATAAACTCACCGAAAACACGCTATTTATCCTTTTATTATGATGTCTTATGATAAATCCTATGTAACAGTAGTATGATCTCTGTGAATAAATGCTATATATATAGATATATATATAATTATGCATACCACGTGGAACAGAGCAAGATGAGAGCAAACGAACGGCACAATGGTTATGCGTACGAGGTAGGCAAGCTGGCCCAAGCCAAAATGACGAAGCTATGACGCAACTTTGCGTCATTAGTGCACACAACGATGATGCACCAAAAAAAAACCAGTTGGGAGACGAAGCGGTCAGGTTTTCTTTTCAGCTCTCTAAAAGAGGTGAAGAAATGGACTTGCGCAATCATCACAAAGCTCCTCTTAATTACTGCTACATTCTGTACAAAAAAACAGCCCTGAGAAAAATGTCATTGGGTGGAGGAACTGTGGTAAGAGCAGAGAAAAAGGAGAAAAACCTTTCCACGTCGATCCTGGCGTATGTTTTGGGCCCTTATAATGATGTCCTTGACATTAAGCATGTTCAAGGGAAGAAAGTTAGACGGCGGCGGCGGCGACGACGACGACGACGACGGCTGCGTATATATCAAGCTGTAGACGTCACCAGCGGCTGGGTTCGTGAAGGAATCGTTCCTCTTCTTGTTCTTGCTCACGAGCTCAGAGGGAGGGGGTTGTCCCTTGATTGTTAGTACGATATCAAACATTAGCATAACTGTTTGGTAGAAGTTTGTATCAGCAAGTCTCTGAACAACACCTGTCAAAGCAAAGCCTTCTACCGGGGCTGGAAACAAGCTGGTGAACATTTGATTTGGCGCCGAAAAATGAAAGCAGTGTGATGAAAGTCAGTTAATGCAGGCCTCACGGAGGCATAATGGGGGTCATGCCAGTGTAGGCCCATGATGAGCGGAGTCTCGGGATTGACGAGGCAAAAGGAAAGGAAGGCTTTACAAATTGTCATCTCAGAAGAGTTTTGCAGACTCAAACGTCAGGAATTTCGTTGCTTCAAAAGCGGACTGCTGACGTCAGTTTAAGACGCAGTTAACAGATGTGATTCTCTCAAGTCGAAAGAGATTCTCCTCCAGCAGCACTTGTCGGTGTCCCCACCATGCAGACTCCGTCCTATTCACTCTTGAAGAATTCCTTGTTCACGTAGCCATCGGCTAACCACAATCCTTCCGTAAAACCGGCCACAATTGAAACCTGTCGTTGATCGATGGCAAAATCGTCGACTTGGAAAGAAAGAGCGAAAAACGTCTCCACCAAACTGGCCACGCTGGAGCGCCGTTCAAAGACTGACCTCACACATGTCGACACTTTTAACACCGGCAAAGGCATCTCCAGTCGGAGGTCCCTGTTCGGCCTTCAGGGTCGGCAGACTGTCTTGATGCTAGGACGAGGACGAGTGGGTCGACACGAAGCTGCTCTCCATCCAAATCAACTTGTTCTTCGGCTTCTGCGGCGTCGTCATCAGTCCGTCGACGTCGTTTTCTTCACAGCAAAAGTCCATGATGGCACTCGTCACACTTCGGATGGAATCGTGAATGCCACCAGAAGGAAATGAGCTGACAAAAAAGAGAGAAAAGAAAGCTCACGACGCAGGAAAAGCACGTATGGTAGAACATGTGTATGTACACGGTGCTGTGGCTCTGGGCTCCAGCTGCTATGGACTCCTTATAGCTGTGGATGTAGAAATTCAATCGCGTTTTGTCGTTCTGTTGGCACGAATCACGTTAGCGACGGCGAAGTCGCTGCCAAGGCGTAAAAGAACGCTTGGACGATCAAGCATAACCGCCGTATGCAGTGTTGGGTTGGAAGCCCCAGCAAGCTTCTCAGCGTTTGACTCGACTCGGAGGGGGCCTGAGAAACCTCCGGGGCAGCCAATTCAACCTTGCAAAATTTCCGTATCAAGCCGAGCTCGGGCCTCAGGCGATGCTTGGTCGTCAAAGTGGAAAGAGTCCAAAACTGGGCTGGGCTCCATCACTACAGTACTCACGTTGTCTTAGGGACGTCCTGATGATAGCGTCTCTTTTTGGGGTCGTTGGCGAATGGATCGGGCTTTTTGGGTTGCCTGAGGGAGAGGGCCAACCTCTCCGCCGGCGTGTGAAGCAGCGAATGTCCTCCAACATTCTCAGTACTTCTCCAGCCGAGGTAGCACGAAGGCGCTGGAGACGTTGTCCGTGGATAGTGTTGGTAATTCTGCTGATGTTGGGTTGTCACTGGCAGGGACTCGATGCTGCTGCTGCTGTCTCTGCTGCCACCGCCCCCGTTTAACGTGGACGAGCTCCACCTGGTGGGGTAGGACGTGCAGCGGTTGGACGGATGCCATGAGGACGAGGGATTGACGGTGGCAGCGGCCGAGCGCGGCCGATAGCGAGGTCGCTGGTAATACTGCTGCTGCAGTGGACGCTGCCCGTGCCCGTCGTCGTTGTCATGAGCCGACTTCTTCAGCGGCCTGGCGGGACTGATGTTGCGCATCCACGGCTCGAAGTGCAGCCGCTGCAGCGACGAGACGAACCGCCTCTCGTAGTACTCAGGCAGGGGCGAGGAGGTAGACATGATTGTGCCAACAGCAGTGTCAACACGGGAGCTGTGCTTTCTCCACCCACACTGGATAATGCCACCTCTCCGCGGAAGAGGGCAGCAGTCGTAGGACTTCCAAAACCTCTTGTTAGCGGTAGCACGACGTTCTGTAACGGTGCCCGGGCTTTCTGCTCTCTTTCTCTCTCTCTATGTACTCATATAAAGCGATATATGTCTGTGTCTATAACCAGAAGTCTAGGGAGCGCGCTGAAAAGTAGTTTCTGTGACTTGTAATATTTTGTATGCAAAAATAGGTCGGTCCTTCATAACTTGGTTGTTGTGTTTTCTGTTGTACGGGTGCGCAGTAAGCCTTAGTTTTCGCATGGCGGACGGACTACGATCTTACTCTGACTTAAGTGCATTCACGTTAAACCGGTCCCACCTGCCACTGCTGCAGTACAACATGTGGTGCGTGCACTAAGTGCTGTTGGTGACGAGTGCATGTGCACGCACGAGTTGGTACGGGCGTCGTTCGTGTGCGCACAGTGCAACGGTGCCGTCGAGATGCCCCTGTTGCATCACGAGTCGACGCCTTCTGGTGTTGTCAACTCGCCAACTCCTTGCATCAAAGGGTGGGATGCAACTTGCATGTTAGATTAGGTAGCCACGACTCCATTCCACATTCACTACAGCATGTCACCCATACGTATGATCTTCCTGGGAGACCTTAACGCACTACGCAACGAGAGAAGAGTATCGCTGATACGGGACAGCTTGCAACAATGCTTATGGGACGGGATCAGGACATGGGCACATGTGAAAAACATGTTTATTTATTTCTCAGTCAGTCGTTGGAGAGACCAACTGCTACACAGTATGCAGTCACAGACGAATGGTGTGCACAAAGAAGATTAGCCAACAGGGTTACGAAAGTGGCTTTAGACAGTAATACTGATCAATTGCCCACAGGCCTTCCCTCCGGTAGTTGGAACGGGATGGCGTTGGCAACCCCGATCACATCTTGCTGCCTTCTTCGGTTCGGGCTTGCCTTGCGCCTACCGTCGCCATCACCTCCGTCGCCATTTTCGTCGTCATCCGGGGGCGAGGTGGTGGGCGGGACGTCGCAGAGGTCGGTGGGCGGGTTGACGCAGCCCTTGCGCACGCGGTCGAACACCAGCATGGCGGGACAGCGCTGCAAGCGAGGGTAACCGCCCTGGCAGGCCCAGTAGCGGTTGCAGGACTTGCCCAGAGGGACGTTCCCGTTGGCGTCGTCTTTGCACAGAGCTGAAATCATCACTCACTCAGCAGTGACAACATACAATAGGACGTTATGCAATGCTAATGGTATTTTTTTTGTCTGTTTGTCTCCCAGCAGAAATTGCCACAATCGTGAACTCACGATGTTTCTGGCATCCCTCGACGTTCTGCGGCCAGTCACAGGCGTGCGTGTCCTCGTTGTACAGAAGGCCTCCGACGCAGAACTGCTCGGTGGCCGTGCCGTTCCAGCAGGTCCAGTACCGGGTGCACGAAGTTTCGTGACCGAAGATTCCGTACAACCAGTCACAGTGTTCCGTGCTCAGCGGTGGATCTGAAAAGGCCAAGAGGAAAAGAGGGAAATGGGGCATTGATGCGGAGAAGGAAGGGGAGAAGGTTTGGGCCTCTTCCCCATTTTGGTGCACGTCGTTCAAGCCTGGTGCGACTTGAGTTGGGCAGGTGCAACTTTCTGCGACAACGCCAGCCCTGGGTACTCAGGTAGGTTTTCTCTCGTGGCCACTGACCAACTTACTTGCCAAATCTTTATTTCGACACAAACTGGGATTTCTCCACGGGTAGTCGCACCCGTCAGCGATGCCTCTGTTCTTTCCCACAAAGACGAGTCCGTTGGGGCAGTCGTACAGCTCTGGCACGCCCCCAATGCACTCCCAGTAGCGGTCGCAATACTCCACGTCTCCCACCACCCTGGACTTTTCGTGACAAGGGTCCTGTTGCTCTATGACCCTCTGCGCCAGCGCTGAAACAGACCAAGCGGTGCATCACTTACTGTGTTTCTCTCGTCCCCGGCAGTCAACGTTGTGCGGATAGTCGCACACGCCTATCAGTCCCGGTCGTCCTCCGTACACAAGTCCATTGGGGCAAGAGCGTAGTAACTTCTGTCCATCGTCGCAGCCAGTGGTGTGGTAGTACAAGTCACAGTACTTCTCGTGTCCGATGGTCAGAGTCTTGGATCGGCAGTCTTGAAGACTGTCTACCAGTAGTGAGTTTCCCTGGTTGTGCGGTCTCCGGCGCTGCGGCTGCGGCGCAGCCGGCGCCGGCGCAAAGTCGTCCAACAGCGGCACCGTGTCGTCGTCGTCGACATAATCGTAAGTCTCGAGGAAGGCGCGCTGCTGCGCAAGAAGGTCTTTGGTCGGTAGGTCGGAGCGTCTGTTCTGCGGACCGATTTGCTGGCCCAAGACTGCAAATGATACGACCCAGTGAAATGTCTACTCGATGACAAATGTCTGGTTGAGGTCAACGGTCAGTCTGTGGAGCGATCGAGCGATCGAGTCAATGCCTACCTGCGGAGAAGAGGAATGGCAGTGTCACCAGCAGTCTCTTCATCTTGTTGGGGTGCCCAAGGCTCAACTACAACTGCCTCCTCGAGAAGATGATCCCTCCTCTTCCTTTCTTCGTCACAGTGAAAGTTAAAAGTAGGCTGTGACGATAATGGGAGGGGGGAAGAGGAGGAAGAAGACGAGGAGGAAGAATCTAGAGGTCAGGCAGGTAAGCGCGTGAGCCCGCGCTCAAGCGCGCACACACAAGGCACACACCGCAGGCCAAGGCGCTGCGGCCCCAGCACATGTCGATGTACGCGTACATAGGTGCGTCGTCGTTCTTGGAAGAGGCAGAAGAAGAAGGCCTCACAGCCAAACAATATGCAGTAAAGGCGTTGTTAGCTGCATTTCCCTTCCTCTGGCCCAGATTCCCTCCCCATAAACATCTCCTCGGCGGATTTCTCCTTCTCCTGACTGAGCGAGTGATCTGATCTGGAGCTGCCGTCGTCTTAGCCGACTCGTACGATGTGAGGATGATGTCACCTTGACCTTAGCTACAAGGTTTATACCTCTTCTCTGGTTTATTGTTGACCTTGCACAACAGACTCGGTATACACCCCGGGATCGGCGGGACGCGCGGCACAGAACGGGCGGGCCCCCAATTTTTATTTATATGGTGAATTTGATATGAGTCAGGAAAGAGACGTAAGATTTTATACTAGTCGTATGTAGTAAGCAAGTAAAATGTATAGTAATAATTAAAGGATTATTCGTTCGTCTTGTGAACACAACAGAAGAGCTGCTTATGTTATTGTGTTTGTAGCTGCCGCTAGCGTAGCAGCAGTGTACTTGGTACGAAATATATCATCAGTTTGTGAGCTTTTGGCAGTATACCGTTGTCAGTCTCTGGAAGGCAGCTAGCTTCTTCAGGGATCACTGAAATCCTTGTGTGGGGCTCCCAACTTCCTTGCCAATTCTTGCATCACTTCTTTGAAGATCATATTGTCTACATTCTGTCCTAGCATGTAGAAGAGAAACCAGTCACCCATCTTGCTCTTTTTCACGATGGTGTTGATTGCCTCTCTGCGGATGAGCCGGAATCTGATGTAGAGAAGATAGGCACGCATCTTGGGACTTATGATTATCACAAGTCGGTAGACCACAACTAGGGCAGAGAGCCCTCCTAGTACAATGAACCAAAACCAGAGGAATATATAAATCTTCTCATTTACAATGTTGAGCGGCAGAATGCAAAGCGCGTCGTGCTTCTCCACTTCACCAGAGGCTCCAAACTTGTGAAAGGTGCACTTGGTCATCCGAGGGAACACGTAGATCATAGGATCGAGGCGATCCTCTTGGTCCCGCTCAGCAAATGCAATGACTTCCAAGCCGAAAGTAAGAAAGGCACCCTCGAAAAACTTGTCCATTAAGAACATTTGACCTGCGGTGGAGAGAGAAGAAACAGAGAGAGTAATTGTGTTGTGCATGTATTAATACGTAGGTAGGTGGAGTACAGTACTACAGCTGGTGCTGGGAGTTTCGTACCTAATACGTTGACGAAAGCAAGAAGCTCGCAGAAGAAGTATCTGTACGCCCACCAGTTGTGGTTCTTCAAGTTATCGTACAGGTAATCGAGAAGCAGCTTCTTCTTTTGTTTCTTCTCCACCTCTGACACGACCCCCACGTCCAGGTCCATCATGAGCGCGGTGATCTTCCCGGCCTCCCAGTTCTTCCACAGCCATCGCGGAATGTAGAATAATATTGCCTAGAAGAAAAAAAAAGCACTTAGTTGTACAGTGCACGCGTGCATGGATGCGCGCACTACTTGCTGTCGCACCGGTGCAAGCATACGCCGGACATCTCACCTGAAAGAATAGCGTGAACCCAACCCACTGGTAGTAGGACACGTATCTCCTCTCCTCGTCCTCCTGTCCCGCGTTGGAGGTGACAACTCCAGGATGGGCTACCTCGTTTCCAACGTGCAGCGAGAGCGCGCGCGGGATAGTGTACGTAGAGTGGATCCAGCAATACAGGTCAAACACGTCGTCGGGCACCTCCTTGGTGTGGATGCAGTCGATGGGGTTCCCCACATACTGGCGCGTCGTCACGATCACCGAGAACGTGAGCAGGATGACCGAGCTGATGGCCCAGTGGAGGCGGAACACCGAGGAATCGATGTGCACATGGCTCACCTTCACCAGAGACTTGAGGCGAAGGAAGATGTCCAACATCTTGGACGTCAAGTGATCATGGTCGTGGTGGCAGCAGCATCTGACACATTCCAACCGAAGATACACTAAGTGGTACTGTTAGTAAGAGTAGTAGTAATAGTGGCAGCAGATCAATATCTTCTTCTTCCTTCTTCCATCAGCGAATGTGTGTGCGCGGGCGTGCATGTGCATGTGTATGTGTGTGGGCATGCGTGCGTGCGTGTGCTGGCGCTGGTCTCTCTTTAGCCTCGACCAAGAGAGAGCAGTGCGAGGCCAGGCCAAGAGGAAAGAGCCAACTATGACGAGGCCAGCCAAAAAAACGAGAGAAAGCCAAGAGAAAACCATTTTGAGCTTTCTTCTTCAAGGAGGAGGACGGAGGGAAGAAGAGCCTTCTTTTGTGGGCCCAACTCAGCCGCCACCGCCGCTGCTGCCATCTCTGAAACTGCGGACGAAATGGGGCTCTTGGCGGTCGCATTACCTAATGTGCCATGCACTGTCAGACCGTACTTACTGACTCACACTGCGTAGAACAGACGCCAATGAGCATTGCTACTACTGTACATAGGCCCAGACTGACGGTTGCGTGGAGAGCAACTTGTTAAAAGTGCCTCTTGGAAGGCATGGGCAGGCAGACGAAGCTGTTCTCCCTCAACTTGGAGTGTGTGAGGAAGTTGTAAGTAGCTAATGTCTGCAGAAACGAGAGAGAGTTTGCAGGAACTGCAAAATTGGTGCCAGCATCAGTTGAGCAACTTTCTTTTCTCTCCTCGTAACCTGATGGTTGTCTTCATTATTCAGTGGGAGGTTTTTCCCTCCTTCCCTCACTCCCTGCTTGGAGTCTTCGCACAACCTGAGACAACTGGGGCCAAGAGCAAAACACTTTCTCCTGCTATGCATAAAATATTATTCTTTCTTACTTGGGTACACCATTAGGCAGGCCTTTGACAGCAGAACGTCGGAACCAACCAACACTAAAGTGAGTGGAGGACAGAGATTTATTTGGCCAATTCGTGGCAAGTATGGTACACAGCACTTGTGGAGTCGGACATTGCAGCTCCACCATACATATGAGCAGGTGAGGAGCAAAAAAAAAAGACCCGCCAAGTGGCCGTTGACGTCTCCCACCAGGGGCTCTTGGGCCTGCCCACGTCCGCAGCCGCCGCCACCTCCTTCACCAGCGAGGAGACAAAAAGCCTCCTCGTCTACTTTTTGTGGGCATGCATCCTCATTGCATCCTTGGGAAGTGCGCAGCCTTATTTTTCGTTACCTTTCTTCTTCTGTATGCCTTCACTGCTTTCCTTTTCTCGCCGTCCATGGTTATCGATCGGTCAATCGATAAGACAGCAGCACAGCTGCAAAAATGAGAAGAAAACCCAAAGAAGAAGCCTATTTTCACGGACCTAATCGAGTGTTGATTGTCCGAACGCAATTCTTGTTGCTTTTCTAAGACCAAGAGTGGTATTTGGACATCAATTTTCGAGGGCAGACCAGCTCTAGAGGACAGCAACGCGCGCGCCAGGAGACACTCCAAAATAGAGTAGTAGCTGAGTACATGTCTTGCTCATATTTCCTCACCTGCATTGTTAGTTTATGAACCCGCCCTCTCTCTTTCGCTCTCTCTCCGCTTTGTCTTTTTGTATAAAGTCTTTTCATTGTACTTCAGCCGATGGTTAATCTTTTAGGACTAAGGGCATGAAGTGCATGCGTACTATAGTAGCAGACACTGCATACACGTGTGGGGGGGGGGGGGGGGGGGGGGGGGG
>JAAUXU010018593.1_pt1 | contig 15884 bp, 15 predicted proteins | sample 7278151 | NCBI WGS metagenome assembly JAAUXU01 (sample SAMN14350113, study PRJNA611818) | marine sediment metagenome | isolation source: surface marine sediment (1.8m) | place: French Polynesia: Moorea | collected 2018-08 | reverse complement strand
AGAGCCGCATGCGTGGCTGAGGAAAAGAAAAGGAAAAAGGAGAGCGAGCAAGAGCTGTGAAGCATGATGTTCCCATTCCGGAAGGTGCCGTCGAACAACCATGAGGCTGTTGCTGTTCTTCTTCCTCTCCTTGGTCTCCACCAACTTCCTGACATTGGCGGTGGCGGACGACGTGCGGCAGAATGAGCAGGACGTAAGTCAGAAAGGCATCCATCTCGTTGTACTTTAGACAGTGACTGCAAGAGCTGCCCACCATCTCAGTGATGGAGGTGCGATATTCCACCCAGGTTCGAGTCTGGTCGGGGTGTGCGTGCGTGCATGCACGAAGTGAGTGGTGAGCACGAGGTCCATGTGTACTGCTGTCAGACACACACATAGCGCTTTATATATTTGCCACTCTTCCCACCTAGCGAAGTGGGTAGCACATAAGCGCTAGAGGGTTATATGTTATGTGTGCATTGAAGTCATACACATCTGCTTAGCTTAAGGGAAAATAAGTACGCCGAATGAAGTGCAAGTTTGTTTCTCGGACAGGACCTCCAAAGCTCCCCGGACCTGTACCAGTCGAGTTCCTCTCTCGTGGACGTCGAGGGTGACAACGTTGCGCAGCGGTTTCGCCGGCGTAGGTTTCGAAAACGAAAGCGCCAGCGCCAGCAACAAAGGAATCGCTACATTGACGAAGATGACGACGATTATTATGAGAACGAGCGAGACGACTCGTACAGTGCGCCTAAGGCGCCAACCAGCAACTATGAGGCACGAGGACCAAGTTATCAGGCTCCCGCACCATCGAACAAGGCCGTGTCACCTTCTTACTCGGCCTTGTTGCCCTCCTACTCAGTCCCAACGCCGTCAAATGATGCACCAGCTCCCAGCTATCAACTGCCGAGTGACAACTATGGACCACTGAGCTACAGTGGTGACAGCAGTTATAGAGGAGGCGGGTACGGCGGGGGAGTCATTCTGGCACGCTCAGATGAGCCCATCGCCGAGCCTGGATTTCATGACTACGACTATCACGATCCCTATAAGCGTCCCCAAGAGTAAGACCTCCGACCAAAGATGTATGACAGGCGCATCCTTTGACGGGTGATCAACTCTGACACCTCCATACTGTGATCAGTTATCATGATATGTATGATCATCGTACGATCAGTGACTGTCTCTAAATTTTCAGCGACAGCGGAATTAATGACTACCTTAACGTATTGGGGCATTTTTACCGATCGGGCTCTTCTTAGCAGCCGTCTCATCGAACCTAATTACCAGTACCACATCAAAGGAAGTGGTCAGATCTCATCTTCACTCTTGCAGTCAGAAAAATGACAACAATGATGCCTTGGTGGCCTTCTTCAACAGCCTGAGTCTGTTGTTACCTCTGGGACTTTTTCTGGCCACTTTAGCTCCAAACATCATTAATGTTCAAACAACAGCAGCTGCTACGTAAGATGGAACCAGCTTGGATCATTGACGGCGCCTTGCGTTGGAGCTATGATTGCGGCATCCTTTGCTTGCTCGTCCTATGTCTGCGGACGTATGATACAGCGTGTGTACACCTACATTCATTCACCCATACTGTGCGGGGCAAGAGATAGTTGCAGCTGGCCTATGCTGATCGCACATACCGTCTTACGTCAGATTTCCCTGTACCCGTGAAGCTAAAGCTATTGCACCCTTGGAAGATATGCTTTTTGAGGCAATGAGTAACTTGGTCGTATGAAAATGCCTCTTTTTATTACAAATTTTACACTTGAGTTTGCTTTCAGCCGAACATCGAGACTTCGCAACCCACGTCAATTCGTACCACTTGGCCTACGCAAGTGCGAAATCTGACGTCAGAAACGATGTTCAAGAGCTCCAGTTAAACTTGCTTCGACCTGCGTAGAGCTCATAAATGCCTTCACTTCACGCAGCATTTCATGTGTGACTGTAAGTTGAGTATCGTGCACCTTTCAGCACCGGACGTCGAAGGAAGCGCGCCGATGACTTCCAGGAAAAGCAGAGGAGCATCGATGATGCCAAATATCCTTTTCTGGAAGGGATCGCTCATCTCGGCTACGACTGAATGGAACGTTCAGGGTGCCAGCAGATGATCTTTTGCCGAATGGAGAGCTTTGGAGGATTCGTGAATGACAACGCCAGTGGCGTGCAAAGAGCCTTGCACTACCTCACACCAACGTGAGTTGATCGTGTTCTCATTGTACCACCTATAGCCACGCATTGCATCAGATTGCCACGCCAGTACAGCACAGTAACGGCATTTATTGACAAAGTATTTTTCTTCAGGACACCAAAGTTTCTGACGAATTGGACTGGCCTGAGCGATATATACTAAAGCTTCGCTGCTCCAGCGACAACCATGTCGACGAAGTGTGAACAACGAAAACGGAGAAGTGGGGATCAAGTGCATATGCGAGGACAAGCAAGACATCAGACTCAGTTTACAAAAATCTCTGCCACATGAATACTCAGCGCATGCATGCCTGCAGACTCGACTCACCTGTGCTTTTGAATACATAATTGTGAACTTAGCGAGTGTACGTGTACCGGGTGTGAATTGAGTAGAAAATAATTACTTCTTAAAAACTATTTTCCATGTCAGCACTCTCGACTGTTTCATTCTGGGAATGTCAACCTCTCATTTGAGAGCTACATAAGCCTGGAAGTTGATCAGTACAAGAGCTAGTGCATAGCAACGGATTTCCCTTCTTATATGTCGCAACCTCCTCCATGTCATTGCTACTTTACTAAAGGAGGCTGAAGCACAGGAGCAAAAGTCGAAGTCGAGCAGAAGTCGATGTTAAAAGTTCAAAACTCACTTAAAGTCAGTTATTCTGCACCTAGAAAGGTGGAACAAGATTGTGCCATTTCTGCTGCTGAGTGCGCATGACATAAATCACTGTTTCTTAGGTTACTAAAGGTTACAAGCTCACTTAAAATCAGTTCCCAGGCTCCTGGAGAGTTGGAAGCAAAACTAACGTGGTCTTAATCTACAATTGAATACAAGTGTGAGGCATACTCTCAGAAAAATACTTGAAAGATTTCTTTAGGATTCAACTAAATGGCCCTCATGATATTTCCCTCACAGAACGTGTTTGGGCCAAGTATGGCCCCATATTTGAACAGAGCATTGATATTGGGAGGGTTTTGTTTTCTTGCCATGACTGTATGTGCATCAATGGTGGTTTTAAGTGAGCCAATCACCCTCAATATTCAAGTGGTAATAACTCCCTTCAGTCCTAAGTTACTGATCAATTGATGCTCAAAATCTTCAAGAACAGTGCATGGACGTGTTGGTTGCGGCACTGTGAACTGCATGGCCAATTTAAACACAGTAGCTGAAAATCTGTTCCATAAAACCAGCTTGCCGCCATTAATTCTTTTTTTCTGGAGGGTGCGCCTCAAAGTCATTGTTCCAAAACTTTGCCTCCCTCCTTCAGACACAAGTCTGGTCAGTACCACACGCATCCGGCTTCTTTTAATCATAATAACGGAAGGAGCAAAATCAGCCTCAATGTTCTTCAGAGCATTCAAGGACCGCCAAGGTGATCCCCAATTACCTGTGTCAAGGTAAAGGTCTTGCCACCTTCTCCTCTGCTCGTGACCAAAACCAAAAGTCAGAGGATTCAAGTCCAGCGAGTTTGACTTTGACGTCATGCCTCCAGAAAACAGAGACTGACTGTGGCCAACTGCAATAGAATAAGCTGTACCACATGTTTATGACAAGAACATTGGGATTGGGAGACATTCCTCTGGCGCAACCGCCCTTACCACATACTCTGTATTGGAATCGACACCTACTTTGACTTGGCTCGGAAATGGGCGCTATTGCTTATATTGAAACTCGATGTTCGTGTTGTTGCTTTCATCGAACCAATACAACCAATCTTCTGGGGTACAATGTTGCTCATATTAGAAATCATTCCGTACATTTGAATGGGACCCTTTGAAGAGCAACGAGTGGATGTTGCGTTATGAAGAATGCACCCACGTTAGTGAGATCCTGTACGGCACAGCCGTTCATTACGACACAGTACAGACATACGTGCGTATGTTCATTGGAGTGAAGACAAGTCGAAGTTAAAGTGCGTCTTCTTCTTGACCTTGATGATGCCTCACTTGGGTTATTTATCCGCTTTTGCATTGACTACGCTTCCTGCTCCGAGTCAGACTATCCGCCAGCCAGTCGAGCAGACCGTGAAACAATTCCAAGCCTTTCGTCTTTGGCCAGCGGAATGGTCTTTTTTGGAGCATCACATGTCAGGTCAAGTGACAAGTCTTGTTTGAGAGGTAACCTGGCGGAGAAAGATTAAGCAATTGGCCGACATTCCTGCAGGAGATTTGTACTGGCTCATTCTTTTTGGTGGGGCACAAGCCTGGAGCATGCCAATTGAGGCTAACCAATTCTTGAGTCATTTCTTGGGTTCCTCAGCGGCGGCTGCGATAATCTTGCAGAAGGACCGCTGTTATCGGACGACTCTATCTAAGCGCATCGCCTTCTCCATCTAAGAGAATCGTAACGAAATTGAAAGCCAAACTTGTGACGACGCAGGACGAATGACAACTTGACATGACTGCAACCTTGACCGCGTGAGCTCACGTACGGATGTGGAATGTCCAATTCTCCGCCACTCATCACCCCCTTTGTCACGGGCAGTGCGGTAGCAGCAGCTCTGCTCTAGCTGGTGCCAGTCCCACCTAGGGATGACGAAATTCGTTATTTCCACGGACTCGTCTGTCATGCCGAGTTATTTGCTCGACTTGCTACCCATCCACTCATCTATCGGACGGAGAAGAAGAGGACTGAGACACATCTCGACGGACCGACTTTGCCGTCACGCGGGGATGACTGACCGTGGACTACCAAGAAGTGTCCTCAATGCCGAGAGGAAGAGCGCTGGAATCTCGTCTGGAAAACTAGTCCCCAAAGAATTGTCCTTAGTCAACGATCACCAGCGCAAAGCATCGCATCTTCGTCATGAGAAGGGGATCATTGCTCATAGATCTGAATTTGTAGCGAGGCAACATCCCCAGACACAGACATGAACGGTCAAGGAGCGGCCAAATCAACGTGAGTGTGTACACGGCTCTCACCTTGGATCATCATGGGGCAACGCCGAGCGCAACATCTCTTCGTCTTCATCGTCGCTGGGTTCTTGCTGGTAGCAAAGTAAGGTTCTAAAGCATACACATACTCATCTGTAGGTACGTGCAGGCATTGTTAGTGAGCATTCTGTGTGTATCAGATCTCAGAGAAACATTCTTTAGTCTTCTTCAATTCTACGGAAGAGCAGTAAATATTCGAGTTTCGTAACATCAATTCGTGCAAAAACCTCAATTTTGGGGAGATTTTCTTGGTGACTGAAATCTCAGGACTTATTTTCAATTGAAATTTTCCATTTTCGGCCCGACAGCCGGGTAACCTCGCAAAACTTTCGATTTTTGCAACTTTATTCTTTTTGTCCGACCCTTTGCGAAAGTCGCCCACATAGTGTGAAGGCGACAAGATCACTATTGTCTCCACAGTGTACGTGCGGAGACGAGGAAATTTTAATTGCAAGTTGTCCCCTTCATCACATACATGCATACCACGAAAAGTAGTCAATTTTGTCACAGAGCGCTAATATAATGGCACTGACAGCAATGCATAAACGCCACTGATGCTGCTGTGGTGGATGAGCAGTTCATGGCAAAATCGACAAAGTCTCCTGCTTGTGGATTCTCAAGTCCCATTTTCATTATCACAACATGGGGCATAGGGTAATTGTCCATGTTTTTGACACGGGTATTAGCAGAAAATCCCACCATTTTACATTGGCGTGCGTGACCCAGCCTTACCTTTGCAGTGTCGTCTCGGACAGTTCTCAATCTGCCACTCGCTCACTGTTTGACGCAGAACCCAACAGTGGAGCTTCCCCGAGATCGAGCAGTTTCGTCGGGCATGCCAAGAAAGTTGAGAGTTCGTCAGTGCGAAAAAAGAGCACCGCGAAACTCAGTCATGGAGACGTCGCCTCCTCCGTCGTGCGCAGTAAGGATTTGTTTGCATTGAGCAGAAAGAGGCACGACGGCGACATCTCGGCCTTTGTGCACAAGAACACGAGAATAAACACTGTCAAGCATAGTTCTAAGGATGAAACCCGAGAAGTGGATAATGCCGTCATTGTGGACACGAGGGGGTCGATGCAGTCAAAAGACCAAAGAAAGAGTTCTCTGTTTGCCGAGCCCCAGAGAGACTCGGGCGACTATAGCCAGCTGGCCATATCTCAGGGAAATGACAGGACAACCTACCACGGCCAGGCGGACGACGGCAAGAATACACAGATCATCATTACCCTCAACCATGAGCCCAAGGCCTACGTCGTGGAGTCAGGGAAGCATCAGAGGGAATATCTCGATGGGTACCATGAGAGCATGAGGGACGATAACACGGCGGGACCAGCCCAAGATTTTCCTCAACCTCCGGCAATCCCCCCGGCAAGTCTTTTTCAGGACGATCCTGCGGCACCGCCTCCACCACCGCCTCCGTCACCGCCTGCTCCGCCGCCATCAGCGTCAGGTTTCGGGGTACCTCAGCAACAGGAGGGGCAGCGCACTTATAACAGCAGACAATTTGATAATGCGGTCAATGGTTATCAAGCTAACTACGCCAATAGTTTCCCGCTGTCCGATGATAGCCTCTTCGACCTGGACTACCAGTCGTTGGAGTTGCCGTATGGTAGGCGTCCTTCGAGCTATGACGTCCCGCAGATCCCGAGAGATGATCCTTTCTCAAGATTGAGCAGGACAAGATCGCCGAGCGCTTTCGAGGCACAAGCACATCAAGAGAGGGACGACCCGATCTTCAGAGGTCATCGTCTACAGGCATCGCCTAACAGTCATCAAGCAGCGCCCTTGTACCGACCGCCTCCGCCTCCTGCGGCTCCACCAATTTCGACCTCATATGGTCCACCAGGTCAACAGTCTCCTAATGACGCACCGCAGCCTCCTGCCCCTCCTCCACAACCTCCTGCGCCACCTCCTCGACCTCCTTCGCCGCCGCCGCCACCGCCGCCACCGCGGCCGCCACCACCTGGACCTCCTTCCCCTCCTCCTTCGCCTCCTGCTCCAAAGCCAAAGCCGTCAGGATATGATCACGATCATTCTCCTCACGCCCATTTTTATGAGATGCCTCCTTCGCAAGACCCTCCCCGAGGTCCGTCTTACGACACACTTCAAGCTCCTCCATTGAAGGGTAGTTATGGAGCTCGGCCTCCGGCGACACCTGAACGTCCTCCTTCGGGATACGGCGAGCCTCCGCCTGCGAGCCCATCACAGCAGTCGCAGCCACAATCCGTCATTATTGCAGCGGCTGCAACGCCACCGCGCCCGCCGGCGCAACCGATCATCATCGCGGCCGCATCCCCTATACAGCAGAGTCCACCGGCGCAGACCATAGTCCTCTCTGCGCCAACAAATTCTTACGGATCAGTCCAGTCTCAACAGCAGCAACCGATCGTCGTGGCCGCACCTCCGACTCATAGCTATGGTGGGCCGCAACAGCAACAATCCATCATCTTGTCCTCTCCCCCCACCCACTCTTATGGAGTGACCCAGCAGTCGCCCCAGATCCAGCTGGCACCCACCTTCACCGCACCTCCTCCCTCGGGCGATCATATTCACTTACACATTAATCGACCTCAGCAAGATTTTAGAGAACCGTTCATTGTGCAGGACGTCGTTCGCCCCAGCTATCACCAACCTCGATTTCCGGTCCCCACCGTGGTCAGGCCCTCAAGACGACGGCCGCGACCGCTCTTTGGAAGTTTAGCTGAGAGGTTACAATTCTCGTGTGTATTTTTCTGTGAATTGGACCAATCAGAATTTACAAAAAAGAAGTGACTGTATTTGACCTAATGAAATTATTCCTGCCTCATACCTATAAACTTTTACACCATTGTAAGGTCTCAGCTACGTAAAGCACTAGCCCCAATAAAGTTTGTAACACGCACGTTTAGTATGAGTACGATCCCGTGAGCATTAATATTCACGTACATTTATCTAAGCAGTTCCACTCTTTAACGCCTCGCACAGCCGATGTCACGACCGTCTACCTCACTTAAATGGCATCAACATTGGCTTAGTGTTCATTGCAATGACCAGTTCCTATGCGATTCCCATTCATTCCATCTATATATTCTTTGCATTTCGACTTCATTCGCCAGTTATATAACATGCGGTATACTTAAGGGAAAATATTGTCGGGGCATCTCTTTAAAATGAAAAGTCCGTTACAAAAAACACAAGTTGTGTACAGTACTTGTCATTCAGATGCTACGAGATTTGACAAGTGCAAAAGTTTATCATATACGCCACTCACGACCTAATTTCTTCCTTGCAGGCAATCTCGAACATTGATACGATACATTGCTGGTGAAATCACCCTCTGAAAACTGAAAAAAAATCTCAGCCTAATTCTGATCTACCTCCACATCTTTTCCAGTCATTTTCAGACTCTACCAAGTCGGTATCAGGCGCCTCCAGCTAAATTTTAGATGGTCGAAGAAAATTTCAGCCACTTCCGTGTAAATTTCAGAGAGTCCGAGTCAAAATCAAACGCTTTCGTCTGAATTGGAACCTTTTCCAAGTCAATTTCAATAAGTGAAATGAAGAATAATGAGTACAGAAATGAGTGTCAGAAATTTTTGGCTCTGGTCAGTCCTACTTAAAGAAAGAAGTGTCTGAAATTTAGCTGGATTCATCTGAAATTGACTTGGACTGTCTGAAAATTATCTACAAACTTCTGAAAATGACTGAAAACAAGGTGTAGATTTGTCTGCTGCCGCCGCTACCACTAGGTGTAGGGACGAACGTAGCTGGTCCCCGTGATCAACAATCCACTGGGATGACTTTTCAGTGCCAACGCTGTACGGGAACGTGTTGAGGTGGAGTTCATGTGGAATGTGTAAGTCAGATGGTGAAGACACAATGTTGGGTAATTCAACGCTGTCACTGCCCATTTTGATGCTACAGTGCTCAAAAGTCAACAAGCTGGAGAGGGAGGCATGCCAGAGAGGCTGGAAATTTAGCCTTTTGAGAGGGTTTAAGTTGATAAAATTGGCTCAAATGTTTCTGTGGTCTCACACACCCCTGGAGTCAAATTGACCTCCCCTCCTTGGTGGGCAAGTACACCAAAAAAATGTTAGGACAATCTTACGAACAGTTTGGTAGAACCGAGAGAGGCGCACTCGCGGCCTGCGCTGCCGGAGCACGCGACTTTTGCCGGCCCAGGCGATCCCACGCCATGAAGTCCAACGTGGTGATCGTTGGGTTAGCGGCGTCATGGTCCGTCTAGTAGGCGCAGTGTTGCATTTTTGTTCTCTCTTTATGCGTCCTGGAGCCTATGCAGCCTCTCCTGATGCCTCCGTGCTTCAGGCCTCATCACCGGAGGCCCTGCATGACCTAGCCGTATTGTGGTGGCTGGCAAATACCCCTTAAGACACACTCAAACCAAAGGGATCAGCATTCCGGTGATGGCCAGAAATCTGGTAATTCGTCCAGCTTTCAATCAGGACTGCATCGTCTTCGACCAGAGTGGGGACGAGTGAACAGCTCCTGTTGCTGCAGTGCAGGTTTTTGCGCTTTAGGTGGAAGTTTCCTGTCCGTCTTGCGTACTTAGTAATGTTGATCTATGCAAGTACGCTACGCCTGTGGTAATTCGTACAGTTCGGCGCAGCTCCAAGACACAAGAAAGTACAGGAATTTGCTGCTTTACTAGGGTAGCACCTCTTCTGTTCACTGAGCCGAGCCAGCAAACCGCAGCGACGTTCACGACCAGTTCGGTTACAGAAGCAGTATGTAGCAAACGGAATTCTGACGATGACTTTGGTACCAATGTATGCTTACTTGGGTTTTAGCACGCTTGTGTGGGTTTGGTGCATCTAAAAAAGTTCGTGGTTTGAGTGCGTTTTGAGCTGATTCTCTTTAGTGCCCGTGAGCTCGGAGTCCTCTGATCACTCCGTCGACCCATCAGGGTTGTATCGAGATGAGGCTCGAGAAATTGTTGTCCTATGCCGCTCTGCCTTCTGTAGATGCTCAGTCGAGCTGCATCGGACGAGAATTTCTCCAGCCGACTCTATGATGCTGCTGCAACCAACTGACATTATTGCGAGATCCCGCTGTACATGTACATGGGTGTCAAAATCACTTCTTCTTTTCCTTGAATTGGAATCAGAAAATATTCTACCAGACACCCGTTACTCCAGAATCTCGCTTTTTTGTTTGATACAGCTGAAAATTTTTCAGGCTCGGGCCCGAGAGTTTTTGAGTGGATCTGAGCCGAGCCAATCCACGATACAGCTCTAGGGCTCAGAGGACGCGCTGAGCTGTGAGATCCCGGGAGCTGAACAAAATCAGATCCATGAGAGGAGATATTTCCAATTTAGACAGTCCAAATTTACCGTACACCTGCTGAATATGCCCGAATGCAAACCAAGCAGCATGCTTTTTTAAAAAAAACTGCCTTGTAGTCATGTATGTAGACATGCGAACCTGCATGAAAATCCGCTCCCTGCTGTAGTCAAAATAAAATTTTAAGATATCTTCCGTCGTAGACCAATCCACGGCAGCGGCAGTAGAACCTTGGATGATCGTGTTCCGAGATTGGGCAAGTGCACTCATAAGCGGCATCCACTGTACCACTGTAGTCCTGCTGCTCCGGGGGACTGGTCTGGAACAGCAGATATCCCAGAGAAAAGAAAGAAAGCGACATCTCGGTGCACAGCGGCGGCATTTGAAGTCAGCTGTTGGGGAAGGCATGTACAATACGGATATAGGATTATCTGCATTAACTATGTAGTAAATGACCGCTTGCAGCACTACATTATTCGAGTTTTGACTGAGGTGATTTAGCCCTACATTGTCCTCTGGCCTCCGCTCACCCTCTATTAATATGCATGAGGTCTCGGATAGGTCAGAACCCCTGTCCAAACAAGAGAAATATTGTGCACATTATGGCCAGGAAATATTTGCAATCGCGGCAAATTGTCATTTCTCCCCCCTGCCCCCCACCTCGAAAAAAAAGCAATAGAAGATGCATTGGGACAGTCCCAAAGGCAGTACAAGCTTGACACAAGCTTTTGGGTTACATTCGATATTTTTACTGCAAGAGAGAAGCATTTTGGGATTATGTGATCTGAAATCATGGTATTTCTAGAAGGAGCGGAAAATATGGCATACAGAGGGATGTATAGTTGTCATCTTCCTCTGCCAACTGTGCCTGGTTTTGACTACCCAGGCTGCTCTTCTCACCACCAGTCAGTAATATATTTTCCTCTGCCCATTCTGGCATTTGTCTGATTGCCTGCCATTCTGCCTTCTACTCCGACTAGTCAAAGATCAAGCATAACCCTCAAAATCTGCATTAAATTACAAATTGCATCTCTGTGATGAACACTGCATTTTCATTGTTTTCCTCGGTGACTTGACATGTCCTCACATTGTCCGAGGCAATATGAGGCTTTGGACATGTCAAATCCCCTCGGTAAAAAGCTAAGAAATACAGTGCTATGATTCAGAGGTGCAATGGGTAAGTAACATAGCCTAGTTTTTTGTCTGCGTACTGTGGTATTTGTCGCAAGATTCTATTCCATCAGTTTTTGGGTCCCCTTCTCTGCCTTTCAAGTTAGACCTCGTTTGTTGCTTATTAACACTGACTAGTGATCACCTTGCCGGCTTATGCAACTGTCAAATGAGCGGTTGAAGCACTGACACTGAAATGTCTCTTAAAAATAATTTTTTAGGTGACTAAATACAGAAAGTTCAGCCAATTGAAGTTTTGAATGTCCACCTTCTGTTGAAGTTGCCTCTCTATGCATTTAAATGCACTCACACCAGTTATAACAGGAGCGGTTGCACAAATCAGCTTCAGCTGCTGCTTTTAGATGTGCTCGCAATTGACCTTTAGAAAGTAAAACTTCTTTCAAGTTCAACATTTCTGCTCTTGTCATTCTGGGTGCAAATTATGGATTGGGTTGTTGGCAGATTCACTTGAAGCACAGATTCGAGCCAAATAATGCTCAGTCTGCAGCAAAGCATTAATGAAACAGAGAAAGCATGCATAGAAAACTTATAAAGAAAGTATTCACATCCATAAATGGTGGCAGTCGCGCTTTGCATACCAAATGTGGATACGGGGATGTACGCGTATGACGAAAATGCACCCATGCTTGGTTTATGTACTGCACTCTGCCTAGTTCTCTAGTTATTCTCGAGCCATTGAGCTAAGTGCACGTGTAAAAAGGTTGAACTGTCTGGCCAGAGTAAGATGGGTGCGGAGGGGTTGGTTTACATCAGCAACAAGTTCAAGACGTGCTTGGAGAAGCATCAGAACTTGGTCCGGCTGAAGGTGTTGGCGTTGACCAACTGCAAGCTCAAGGGCATGAGCAAGACCATGATCGAGGAGACGCTCGTTGGCGATAAGATCGGGATCGGTTAGACGTTAATGTCTGTATACATGCAAACAAGGAAAGGTTGCGTGGGACACGCAGGCATGACCTTATGGACACATTTTGCCTCCATCAACAGCTGACTTTTGTCATGAATCACGAACGGTGCTGTTTGACCCGTAAGCAGCCTAACATTTCTTCTCTCTGAGATGACCAAATTTTAGATATCACCTGAACAGCTGATTTTTCTGGTTTCTGGACGCCCTACGCGATATCTCCACTGTGTATGTAGATGGTTCTGAACGTACGATTTCTCCACTGCAGTACTGTAGCGCCGTGGTATTGTATTGGAGTACCGTAATGTCGTGGCACCATATTGCAGTACTGTAATGTCGTGGTACCATATTGCCGTACTGAGATGTAGCAGAACAGTACAGTAGTGCCGAATAATCTGTACTACAGTGGTGGACGGCGTTGATGAACGGTGCACTTTGCGCAGTGAACGGAAGACTTGGAGAAATAGGCTGGACGTTGGCGTGCACGTCCCCGACTGGTATAAAAGTGCCATTTATTGTTATTTTATAATAATACCATGTATAATTATATTAAATCATATATTTCACATAAATTTTATATGATAACAACTGATACATATTTTTTAAATTCATTGCATCGTAATTAGTGTGTAATGTATATTGCCGTATGGGTATAAGTATCTTACGTGACGTACATGTTGCACCATATATTTACCACACATGCATATGACGTCGAAGCTCGTTTACCACATTTCTCGTGGAATTTAAGCAGAAACGTGTATCCTAATATAGATTGTTGACTAAACTTTATTCAAAGAGACTGAGGTAATGCCCTGTGCAAACAGATAGAACTAAAGAATTTTTATCCACTGTCCTACTGTTCTAGGTTGGAGCAGGAATCTAAATAACGCCTTCGCGCAACCTTGCGATCCCAGAAGCTCACCGTAGTGCACGCCGGGACCTCAAACGCCATTACGTTGTACACTTGGTTCACAAAAGTTGCTTATATTGCAAGCCCAAGCATGTGGACGCAAAAATAATTTCTGCAATCCACGCACAGTGTGTGTGTGTGTGTGTGTATGGGTGTGTGTGGTTGGTAGACACCTAAGACAGTGGTGCAAAAAAGAAACTTTCCCAATGAATGATTCACTTCCCCGGGCTGAGCGAGCGGGGTGCAGGCGGGCAGGCGGGGTGAAGGCCTGATAGCGAGACGAAGGAAAGGTCACCAAGTTGTAGCTACTCAGTCGCACTCAAAGGTCACATATTACAAGGTTATATCTGAGCCAAGGAGCACACACCGTCTACCTGGACGTACAGTGAAATTGAACAAGCTCCCGGGAGTACGACGGATAAGGTAAATATAACTCATCCCACGTAAGCTGACGCCGTCGAAATCACGCAACCGAATGAACTAAGCTAACGATACACGGGATCCTGTATGACGATTGTTCGCTTTTTATGTAAGTGCATAACAAAGGCGAACAGACTAACGCAGACGTACAGGCGGACCTCGATTTTGACAAGTCATCTGTCTGTTGAGAGAAACTTGCTTCAATTGAGGTTGTGCTGAAGTGGAGGTCTTGTCTTGACACGACCGAGTTCAATACACTTCTACTTAAATCTATGTGCCCATCGTTGACTGCACAGAAGCACCTCTTGCGTTTGTTTCTTCTGTTTTCTTTTCGAAAATTCTCTGTTGATTTGTTACAACTTGAAACTGTCTCGTGAGTCTTCCAGGGTGTGATTATATCAACGCTTGACACATGGATGTGCCAAATCCTAAAGACCTGTTCAGTGCACGTCATTCTTTCACAGGCTCAGTGTTTACGTACGACCACTGGGTGACCTAGATGAGCCGATCATCTGCCTGCGGTGAGGCGCTATTGGAGAGCATCAAGTTGCCCTCCTCTCAGGAATTTTTCTAGTTTCCATGGGGATTCGCTGCGTCTGTAGAGCAAGAAGTTGGTCCCAGAGATACAGGTATCGTAGACGTACTTTACACCCAGTGTAGTTGGGAGCAATACAAAATTGTCAGGGCTAGATTGACCCCATTGGTCTCCCGTCTTGTAGAAAAGGGGGTGAAACAGAGGGATCTCCGTTGTATTTCGGCCAAACGCCGCTAGAGGAACACTTTTACTCCGCACAGCGCATTTAAATCCCTCTAGGGGGTCGGCGGCTCAGTTGCAAAAGAAACCGTAGCATGCACGCGATCGATCGTTGAGAAACAAGAGAACACGATCAGTACGTGTGAACGACGTCTAGTTATCCGCGGTCCTTCAGTATTTCTTGTACTGCCGCCTGCTTCTGGTAGCCATCATGAAGCAAACCGATGAGTGTGAGTTATTCTCGTTGGTGCTCACGTTGTCGCTCGTGCGCAATACGATTCAAAATTCTGTATTGTGTCCCATGCAAGTATATTTCGTACTTCACTGCTAGTATCAGAGAATATGTATCGCAGTACTCGTATTTGTATGCATTATTGAAAGACTAGTTTCTCCAGCACATAAGAAGTGTCACATGCCGTATTTTGCAAGGTGTCACCACGCCTCTGGCGTGGCTGACCTCGATAAAAATTTAGGGTGAAATCGAAGTAAAGAGGTGCCAAATTTGTTTCTCGTTAAAAGATGTACAGTGCAATGTGGACTAGTGCCGTGGTAGAAGAGGCATCACACATATGTACGTACAATACGTGTATTGTACGGTGTGTGCATATGTGGAAGTCAGGCACTTAAGCTCGACAGCGCTGACGTGAACGCGTCCGAGTCATACGCGTTGGTTGAATAAAAGTATAGAAACGCTACACCACATGTCTGTAATGCTATTAGGTGTGAGTCGCAGTAACGAAGAAAAGCGATGCAAGACATCCAAATTGCGTCAGTTGTGTTACGATTACAAGCGGAGTCATTATAGCGCACTAGTAGATGTACCTACCTATGTACTACTCAAAGCATAACTAAGTCACTGCACCACGTTAACAGAAACGCCAGCATGTTCGTAAGTTACGTATGCATGGTACAATGTCCGTACGTAATGATGCAGCGAAGGCTTCCTCTCAGCCAAAGATTGAACAGAAGGCTTTTGTTTCTCTGCCATATGCGAAAAAGTGTCGAAACCATATGCACACAAAAGAAGAGGAAGCGTGGTTGAGGGTGTCCCCCTACTCCGCTCTAATCGCTTGGGCTAACGTGAAAACCAGAGGAAATTTTGGGACGCTCGGCAAGTAGGGAATAGCTGCAACGAGGGCATTGTTCGCATTTTCTCGGAGCGAAGTACATAGGGTAATTTCCTCGCGTCACCCTCCTTCTTCTCACTTTTACTTTCAACGTGCTTTCACGGCAGCTTGAACGGCGGTGACGGCGGCAACTCCTAGACAAAGCTACTATACGGACGTGTACGTGTCTATGCACCAGTATCTGCTCGTGTACGT
>JAAUXU010039436.1_pt1 | contig 15887 bp, 18 predicted proteins | sample 7278151 | NCBI WGS metagenome assembly JAAUXU01 (sample SAMN14350113, study PRJNA611818) | marine sediment metagenome | isolation source: surface marine sediment (1.8m) | place: French Polynesia: Moorea | collected 2018-08 | reverse complement strand
CCCCCCCCCCCCCCCCCCCCCCCAAGTCGCACATGCTCCACACCGCCTTTTCATTCCAGAGTGGCTGCGAGAAACTGGAGCTCGCGCTTCTCAGCTTCTTCGAGCAGTTCCGTAAGATATACGTGGGAGACCAGGTACAGAAGATGTCCAAGGTGTACAGGAGACTCTCTGAAGTCCTGGGGCTCAACGACGAATCTATGGTTTTATCAGTTGTCATCAGGAAAATGTGAGTTGGTCGCTTTTTCAGAGCCAAAAGTTTCTCTTACAAACTGCGTACGGTCCTTGCCGTGGGTAATTTCTGCGGGGTCAAGTTAAAGGGATAGGGCATGCACAGCCGTGGCAACTTCTACTACGGAATGAGCACCTCAGATCATTTGGTGAAGATGTCGGACACCAGATTTAAGTTCAAGATTGTCACTGACCATTTTGAGTACTGCAATACTTTCCAAAGACAGCAAGGTGGAGAGAGAGGCACGCCAGATGGTGTGAAATTTTAGCTTTTTTAAGGGATGAAAGACAGAGCGCTGTGTCCACGTACCTAAATTGGACGTTTCACATCAAAATTCCACCTTGACACTTTCCAGACAGCGCATGCAGTGAAGACTTACCCTGGGAAAGTGCTTAAGGCAAGTACTGTTTTTAGTGACGGCAAAAGTGGTGCTCCCGATCGAAGTGGATGTAGAAATGACGTGAAATTTTGCCTTCAAATGCGTCATACCCTTCAGTACTCGGTACTCTTTCGCCAATCGACGGCGCACCGCGTATGCGCACCACATTATGATAGAACAATCTGAGAACATGGTCGCGATCGGGAAGTAGAGTGGATTCTATGAACAGAGTGCGCATAGCACATCAATTGGCACAACGTTACCTCGAAGAAGTGATACATATTTCTTTCTTTTCAGTATCACTAATCTCAAGTACTGGGGCGGCTCCGAACAAATCATTTCCAAGACGCTGCAGTTGCTGTCGGATCTCAGCGTGGGCTATGGAACCGTGCGAAAACTGGTCAAACTGGAAGAGGTGAGCGCCAAATTTTTACGTCTGATTGTTCCTATTAACCGTTAAAGTCTGATTACACCTAGGTTGGCTTTCTCCTTGGTAATCACACTGCCGAGCATTACCCGTTCCTAGGCGTGAACGTCGCCGTCTCCGAGATGCGTTGTCGTTCCATGTTCTACACATCGTTAGGCCGACTGCTTTTGGTTGACTTGGGCGAGGACGAAGACAAGTTCGACGCGTTCATGATGCCCCTCACTCAGAGCTTCGAGTCACTTGGGAGGGTTCTCATCAACGCTAACAACGGCTTTAATTCTGAAGAGGTGCTAACATAAAGGCAGACAATCTGGACGCAGTATTTCACGTCTTCCTGCATTCCATGCTAGGTCCGTAAGACCGTGATAGGCCTGGCGCGCGACCTCCGTGGCATTGCATTTGCATTTAACACGAAAGTGTCCTATATGATGCTGTTCGAGTGGATCTACCCACAATACACACCTATCCTCCAGCGGGCAGTGGAGATCTGGTACAATGACCCGCAGGTGACAACGCCGGTATTGAAACTGTTTGCGGAACTGGTGCAAAATCGCTCTCAGCGGCTCCAGTTCGATGTGTCTTCGCCGAATGGAATCCTCCTGTTCAGGGAAGCAAGCAAGATCATTTGCACATTTGGTGAGTTCACTGTTAGCGTCTTCTGTACGTTCAATATCTTCACCTATGTGCATGTCCCAGGTAATCGGATATTGTCTGTAACGGTGCCGAAGGATCAGGTCTACCCATTGAAGCTGAAGGGCATAAGCATTTGCTTTTCAATGCTGAAGGCCGCGCTCTGTGGCAGCTACGTTAACTTTGGAGTCTTTAGGTATGACCCTCGTACTTGGCCACTCGTCATACGTCATTAAGTCCTCCCACCCCCTTTTCAGACTATACGGTGACGAAGCCCTTGACAACGCACTTAACACGTTCGTCAAGCTGCTCCTCTCTATACCTCAGTCGGATCTCTTGGTGAGTTTGTGTGCTCAGTCTGTACTGAACACCATCTGAGTAAAGGTTCACGATCATTGATCAATTTTCTGTTTTATTTAGGACTATCCTAAGCTTTCTCAGACGTACTATGTGTTGCTCGAGTGCCTTGCACAGGATCACATGAGCTTCCTGGCAACGATGGAGCCTCAGGTCTTCCTGTACATCTTGGCCTCAATCTCGGAGGGACTCACTGCCCTAGGTGGGAATCTCAACTACTTCACAGGTTGGTGGTGGGAAATCAAGCAAAGAGAGCAATTTAGAATCCTGTAGTAGTCCCTTAAATGGGAAAAGCATGCGGAAAGTTGCTACGGACTTCATTTTTGTTGCGTAGTTGCACTGACTACTCTTCATTGGTTTCTTTTTTCTTTTTTCTTTTGCTTGATTTCCTCTGTACTACCAGTACCACCTTTCGGCATCCTGATATTTGTTGCATCGTTTCATTGCCTGTTCTTAGTTAATTTTTTGCTTGATTTCCCTTGTGCTACCAGAGCCACGCAGTGTGCCTTGTTTTAAGATACCACGGACAAAAAATTGAAAAAAAGGTGCTGAAGGGCTTAAACTTTGGTCCCAGGGGTAACTTGGACTGAAAACCACCTCAGTGGAGTCGGATTTTTATTGGATCACCCACTTACCATGATTAACATGAGTGTTGTTGAGAGTCATTGATGACAAAAATGCAGCTTTAGGCCTGAAAGTTAACAACATGAAGTTGCTCCTGGTCTGGCACACTGCCACGTTCCTGCATCCCAGAAAAGTCCTCGTACTTAACTCCTTGGTACTTCGTGTCACGTGATGCATGAACAATGCAGAAATTGTGAAATGCCTGGGGTTTATCTTGCTCTTGTGTGACATTTGTGCCTCATGGTGCGGTGCTCTGTTGGGCCCTAAGGGTCGGCTGAGGTGAGGCAGTGACAAGTTACTAGTGCATTAGTTCTAATTATCTCAGTGAATGATTGCTCTTGACGGCTTTCAGACACGATGGTGTGCACGGGCTGCTGCGCGACCCTTGATTACATCGTCACGTACCTGTTCAAGCAAGTCACTCTCAAGGGTAAGCTCCGCTTTTTCGCTTGACCGCCTGTCCCCAGATCGTTCATACATTGCTCCTCCGCAGGTAAAGTCCGTCGAGGTCAAGTTGTACCGGACAACGATTCCCTAGTGCAGGTGGTGAAGCTTCGGCCAGAGATCCTACAGCAGATGCTCTCAACCGTGCTCAATATAATTATGTTCGAGGACTGCAGAAACCAGGTGTGCACTTGAGATTGACTCCTGAGGGAGTAATCGACATTGGTTCTTTCAAACATTCTTTCCGCAGTGGTCAATGTCCAGACCCTTGCTGGGTCTCATCCTCCTGAACGAGGAGTACTTCGAACAGCTAAGAAATCAGGTGAGTTACAAAAACAACTTCATCTATTGGTGCAATAATGAAACTTCGAGCGCAATCACTCTGATCGACTCATGTACATCTGCCTACTCCAGATTATCCAGGCCCAACCTACGAACAAGCAGGCCAGCATGGCAACGTGGTTCAAAAATCTCATGGAGGGCATCGAGCGAAACTTGCTGACTAAAAACAGAGACAAGTGAGCTAGCAATAACCGTGTGTGAGCAGGCAATTGGGAGTGCCTCTTCTTTATTTTCCTTCAGGTTCACTCAAAACCTCTCTGTTTTCCGTCGAGATATCAACGACTCGCTTAAGGGTCCCAACGTCACCACGACGCTCGTCAACGATATGATGACCTCCTGAGACAGCAGCCAAAGCTCACCCGGGCTGTGATTGACGAGAGGCCACAATAACATTTACCCTCTTCATCCGCAGTTGCTGCTGTCTTTATAATCTTAAGTCTGTGTTGGTGTGAGTATAGCAGTCTACCGACTCCTTTAATGACTTTGCTAGTGTCCACGTGTATGTTCCCATGCGATAATACTAATGTTCGTAGATTACGATTTCTTGAACGGATCATCTTCGCTGTTTTTAATTAGCGGAATAAAGTGACGAGGCACCAATTGATCTCTCCGTCAGTAGTTGTTTATTAATAAGTTAACGCCTCGCCGGCCTTTCTATTGCGACTGGGACGCGGGTGTATTGAACTGGTCTACAATGGGTCTGTTAGGGTTGAACTGAGCCGCGTTGAACAAGGGCTGTTGCTGCTGGCCAGCGGCAAATTGCTGGGGAAGTGCTCGGGGCTGTAAGAACTGGGGTGGAATACTCTGTCCAGGCTGTTGTTGCAACTGAGGAATTCCCTGTTGCGGCTGTGGCTGAAGCCGAAGTTGGGAAATCGCCTGTTGCTGTGCCAACTGAGGCGACACAACTTGTTGCGGTTGCCCGACTTGTGCAGGGGAAAGCAGTTGCTGAGGAACACCCGGAAGCTGCTGGGGCCTCTGCTGTTGTGAAACTCGAGAAGCCTGAAGAGGAACACTCTGTTGCTGTTGGAACTGGGGAGCAAGAGCCTGCTGTTGCTGCGAGAGAAGTTGCTGCTGCTGCCGAAATTGCTGCTGCTGCCGAAGTTGCTGCTGCTGCCGAAGTTGCTGCTGCCGAAGTTGCTGCTGTGCCACTATAGCTTGGAAGTTGATGGACTCTCCCAACCCCTTTTCTCTAGCATCCGCGATCTGGTCTTTCACCAAGGAAAGCTGCTGTTGCTGCCTGTCCAAGAAGGCCAACTGTTCAGGGTTCAGCTCAATCTTGGGTGGTAGTTGGGTCTGCTGAAACTGTGGAGTTTGTTGGAATTCCCGAGGTGGTTGCGGCTGCTGCTGCTGCTGAGGAAGAGAGCGAAATGACTGCTGAGCCAACTGGGGTAAACCTGCAAGAGTTTGCTGTTGTTGCTGAGGAAGTGCTTGTTGTGGAGCTGCGACAGGAACTCTTTGCTGAGGAAGTGCTTGTTGTGGAGCTGCGACAGGAACTCTTTGCTGAGTTGTTAGCTGGGGCAAGCCCTGCTTCTGGGCAAGAAGGGCCTGGAGTTGACCTTGCGTGAAGCCCCCTTGTGGTTGCTGAGGACTTGATGCAGCCAGTTGAGGAGGTGCTGCTTGCACTTGGGGAGGTCCTGCTGGCAGCTGGGGAGGTGGCACTGATTGCAGAGGTGCTGCTGGCAGTTGAGGAGGTGGTACTGGTTGCGGACGGGCACCTGGCACTGTAGTCGATTGCACCTGCGGAACCTGAGGTGCGGGCTGCCTTAGCACATCGCTCTGTTGTTGCGCGAGCTGTTGAAATCCAAGTTGTTGCTGCTGAGCCTGAAAGGCCAGGATCTGCTTCTGCGCTTCCACGGATTTCTGTCTTGGCTGAGCTTGTGGAGGAGAAGCGGTTCTGCCCTGGAGAGCAAGGATCTCTTTCTCTGTGAGCGGCTGGTTGCGCACTGCTGTCTTCTGACGGGTTTCCTCAACGGCCTTGGCGGCCAAGATCTGTTCCTGCGTTGGGAGAGGTTGAGGCTCCAAGAGGCGAGATTCTTCTTCGGTCAGCAGAATTGGCTGTTGCGGCAAATCCACATGCTGTGGCTGCTTGGGGAGAGCAGGGACCTCTGGACCGTTGGGCTCCTCTCCTACGATACTGAAGCCCGATTGGTTGTTGCTCCTGTACTCCACCACCTTCAGCTCCCCAGTCTTGTCCAGAAAGCCGTACTTGCCTGAAATAAAGAACAAGTAGTTTGAGACTATGTCGCATTCCATGCACAGCGCCGATCTGATATCAGAGACATACTGAGGTGTATCAAGAGGTCTATGACACACAAAACAGGCAATGCTTGACCTATAGGGCTCAACACGTCCTGTCATATGACAGTACTCAATGCTAATAATCACAGTTACCTTGGTGGAAAAGTAGCTACATTGTCAAAGGGACCAAGGATCACTGAGTTCTTCGAGCAGTTGAAGCTTATAAGATTCATGTTGTCGATAACTGATACACATTAAGAGTTTTAAGTATAACAAGGATCGGATGCTTCGTGGTCACCAGGATTAATTTCACCAGTGCCAAAGCGATTCTTGTATTCCTTTAACGATGCAAGTATAACAACTTGCAAAAGTTGGTAAATCATTACTCGTTGCTTTTCAAGACCAAGATTGGCCAAAAAGTGAACAGTAAATTATTGAAATAAGTTCGTGCATCAACCTCGGTTACACACTTCCATTCACAGAGTGATCATAAGGATCCATAAAAATAAAATGAGGATTTTGCCAGTTCAGTTTTGGGATCATGCAATTTTGCAAAAGTTCCCAAAGGGCCTTAAATGTTTGTCGCCAAATTTTTCAGAATCACCTTTAGCTCCATGAGAAATATGCTTGATCTCCCATGATGTTGCAAGAGATTATCGCATCTCTTGTCGAATATGATCAATGGGATCAATGTTCCCATGAACATATGATTCCTCCACTTACGTCCATATTTTGGCAAAAGTATTTTCGATGTCCCTGACATGAGCATGAACTTCTTGTGCACGAGCTACTTCGAACTTCAACTCAGTGATGCAACAGGACTGAGTCTCATTGTCCCAAATCTTGTGAATCAAGGTTGCAGTCACTACTGGCACAACAGCTACAACCTGGCAGAAGTAGTTCCATTTCCGCAAAGATTGCAACTATCGTATAATTCATAAATCAAAGCCCTGTTTACCTACCTTCGACGTTTCCTTCAGTGTCTTTAGTCTCAATCTTAAACTCTCCGTTTGATAGCTCGTAGCCGAAGGTGTAAGTTCCGTCATCGTTGACTTGATTATGATTCTTGACCACGGTGGGGGGATCCTCTGGAGGAGAGTCTTGGCCAGAGCAAGGCGAAGATACCAGTAACTGCAACAAGAAGCTCAACGTGATCAACGGTGTTCGCTAACGGGCGGAACTTGTCTCTCTCGCTCGAGTCCTCATCCGATAGCCGTGGCTGGCTGGATTAAAAGAACCTTTAAAGAACCCTTTGTTCCGAAATAGATGTCCGATATGTCATAGAAATGACCTTTTATCAGTGTTTCAATCACTTTTTTCAGTTTCTTTCCTAGCAATTGTCACTGCTTCTTCACTGCCAGGGAAACATTTTGGTAGTTTGCCTGGATTGCATAACGTTTGCTGGCTCATATGAGCAAGCAAATCATGAGCATCATCAGTGCGATTTTTCATGCTATCAGATTGACATCCGGGTAAATTTTCAGGATCAATAACTCAGTATTCCGATCACAGCAGGTGATTCCTTCCAGCAGTCAGAAACGAGGAATTTAAATTGTGTTTACTTCCAGATTAGAGTTGACACGGCTTTCCTTCCAAACAAAGAGAAAAAGATTGGATTACTTTCAGCCATGCAGATTTTGACTATCCAAGCCTAGCGCAATAATCCAGCTAGAAACATCAAGGAGGATTGTTATTCAGGAACAGTATATAAATCGGCGATGTCTGAGCACCCACACACAGCTGCCATCTTGGCTTCCTATTTAGCTAGTCACTCAGACGTGATGACCATGACTGCGTGGGTCAGCGATGGCGCACATGTACGAGGGAGTTTCAACGTGGATGCTCGTGTTCCAGACTGGATCAAGTCCCTTGATCATTTGCGGCGTGCTGCATTTGTTGCCAGACTCCATTCCAGTCGAATAACGTGGAGAGAGGATCAGAGTCGGGGTCACCTCTCTAGACCTTCGGAGTGTTGTAGACACATTACTTGAAGATGTTAGCTCAACAATTCCAAGTAGCCCTGCTTAGTAGTCACTTTCTAGATGCTAAAACATCTCCCGAGAAGACAAATGAAATGGAAAAGAAAGTGTATTTTGCTTCGGCAAAATACCTTAAATTTAAAAACCTTGTGTTCTGAACTCACCTAGTGAAACTTTTTTGAAATCACACCCTAGCACTTAAAGTGAGGTGTCTTATTAGACCCCAGCGCTTTTATGCATGAGAGGTTGAGTGCGTAGGGAACGTGACATCCGAATAATTTGTTAAGCTTGTCAATGATTTGTGATCAATGCGACTTTGTGCCATAGACGTCGATTGGGAAGATTATTCCCCAAAATTCACACTTCTGACACAAAAGTTGACACAAAGAGTATTACCGATTTAACGTGAGTCAACCTCCAAAGATAGGACGGTGCTGGCGTATCGTCGTGACGTGCAGAGCAGTAAAATGGCATTTTTGCCATGCAAATTTGCGAACTTCTCAACGATACCTTATCACCACAAAAGAGGTAGCAGCAGTTTCAAAGGTTGCCTGTAACTCCTCAAAAGATTTGTACTGTTTGTGGACTCTGCAAAGCTGCCTGAGAAGCATGATTTAGCAATGAGTGTGGTAAATTTTTGAATTTTAATAAATTTTCGTATGCTCAATCATGTCATGTGCTGCGCCATGCAGGAGGATGCTTTGTGTGGTTCTGCTTCCAGTGGGACTGGCAAATCTTTCTGTCATTTCAACACTTTTTCACTTGAACTCCACTGTCGAACTGCCCAATCCCGACCTAACTTGAGCCTTGCGTGACGGGCACGCCTCCAACTGCGCAGGTGCCACACCCACTCGGCCATCAGCCGACGTGGTCACTCCTACTCACCAGACACACGCACGGCAGAGCGAAGAGACGCATGATGAGCAATCGCTGCCTCCAGACGGCCCTACTTGGTCAGGACAGCACTCTGAGCTCAGCGACGCTTGGTTGCGATTTGGTGTCGGAAAAATGCGTCAGGCCCATCTTTATATGTGCGCCAATGCACGCGTTTTGTGCGACCAACGGGACGTCTTGGAGAGGATAAAGTGAACCAGTTCTGCGCGCATGCGTCGGCGATACAAAGAGCGCTCAGTCTCACTCACGCACATCTTTGTGTAGCCACCAGGAGGTTCTTTTGTCACATCCTCCTGTACGTAGGCATGCAGTCATGCTCACGCGCTTTGTGAGAACATTCCTATCGTCTTTCTTCTTCCCCTGACCTTCAGTTGTTTGGGCAAGAGCTTTTTTTCAACAGGGTCTGCTTGAGCGGTGGGCATTGAACTGCATGATGGTCACAGTGACGAAGTCGTCCTCGCACACGGAGAAGTTACTGTATTTTCCGCCGAATAAGGCACATCCCGATTTGGCGAATGTTCTTCAAGTCAACAGCGCCGGTTTTGAACAAGTTTCTCCTCTATACGAGCATGATGTTTGGGGTTTGGGAGAGATGCATCATGTATGCGGAACATCATGTTCTTGTTCAATTTGCTCATTTCATTTGGCCATCCCTATAAGCCCAGGTCATATTTTCAAAATCTCTTTTGTTGCAAAACTCTATTTGAAGACATTTTAATGAAATGGAATGAAAAAATAATTAGTTTTTGGATCCTCTCCCTGACTTCAAAGTCATAGGAGTCAGGTCATAGGAGGTTGGAGGTGGATTTTGAGGCTGCTTCGAGGCCAAAATCGCGGTTAGAAGTTTCGCAGAGAAGGGGAAGAGAAGAAGAACAGTGAGTCGGGCTGGGCTCCGGTCCAGGCAAATGTGGTGAGCCAAGCTGCAGCTCTGCTTGGCCCGACCTGTGGACAGCGGGCCCGCTGCCATCACCACAGTGAGAGATGGAAGGGAAGGGAGGTGGGTGTGGACTTTGCAGATGATCCAGAGAAAAACCCAAAACGCTGCGATGACTTGGACAACACCGGGAGGATCAGGCTAAACCTGGCGCAAATATGCCTTGAGGGACATCCAGCACCCAGAATAAAGCTGCTCAAGGCTATTCTTAAATTCAATGGGTATCACCAATAATTAAAAGTAATTTTCATCAATTGACTGAAGTCTCGCAAAGCCATTAATAAACCATCGTGACATGGCTTAACTTTTGGCTATGCCAGAGCTCATTTCTGTCAACAATGAAGTCTATGAGACGTAAAGAAGATGTGAGAGGCAAAATGTTTTTGGTGCACAGCCAAAGTCTTAAATAGTTCCAGCCCTACTGAGGAGCCAAAAGAAATCCCCCGATGACCAGACATTCTGGGCTTGCGTAAGTTGAAGGCGACCACGTGGCAAAAGAAGGCCTACTACATGTATATTTTAGGTCAAGCAACCCTGCATAAATGTGCTCCTTACAATGGTGGTCACTTGCAGGGCTGCCATGGCGGTGCAGTGTTTGGAAGCCAACTTGGAGGTGAGTCGAGCACCAAAACATCAGAGAAGCTTGCGATGACGCTTCCGACCCACCTTTAAAATCCCCCGGGCCCGTGACGTCGAGCCAAGGGAGAAAAAAAAGTCTTTCACCTTCCTTCACGCTTCCATCCCCCCCCCCCCCCAAGAACAACGATGCAGGTAGTCGTAGGCCTGAAGGCCTACAACATGGGCCACGTCCGTCATTTTCTCTGTCATGTGCGCGTGTCACATCTCTTGAGAAGAAGTCTGCTTTTTTTTGTCTTTCGCCAGACTTCAGCACTCAGGCAGAGCACAAAAATTGCTTTCCGGTAACATTATCCTTTGCTGCGCCCCAGAAAAAAAGGCTGCGCAGTCAGGTTGGAGGACAAAATTCAGGCTGGCGTTGCCTGAATTGCCCGCTAAATCAGGATAGCAAGAAGCGAATGAAAGTGCAAATAAACAAGCAGCAGCAAATTCCTCTCAAGGAATTTCGCTGCTTTCTCTTCTCGTAAATGATGATGTTTCTCTTCAACTTGAAGGCGCGTTTCTTCAGGCCCACATATTCATCCCTCCGATGTGGACAGAGCTGCAGAAACCCTGCCGCATCTTTTACATACGTGTTGTCAAATGTACACACGCGTGTATGATCTAGGTGCTCTACTACGTGTGCGTGTCTACTGCGTCCCACTTGAAGCAGGCACGACGTGCCTTAAGGGAGCTGTGGCAAGTGCAAGGGAGAAAGATGTGCTTTGACATCATTGTTGTCTCCAGCATTCAGAATGTGCAGTGCCAGCCTCCGCAAGCCTCAACAGGCCCAGGTAGCGAGGGCCGGAATCAATTTCTCCAGCGCTGTCGGATGACGCAAAGAAGAACAACTTGAGCAAAGTTGCCGCGCAAAATCGCTTGCTACTTGCGTCACGAGAAATACTTTTGCTCGGGGTCTGCGTTCAGACGCGAGAAAATGGGGCACGTGAACTTTCCACTCTTTATGAGTGAGCGGGGGCGAGGGGCAAACAGGGAGGAGAGACGCGGTCGCGGTAGCAGTTGGGGTCCACGATCATTGACAAGTCTTAGCGGATCATCTTTTTATGCCCTGGAGGCAAATATCCCGGTCAATGAGGGCATCAACACTGCAAGCAACGACAGTCGCTGTGAGGAATTTGAGGGGGGGGGGATAAATGCGCTGCCTGCGCTGCAGTAACAGCTTCTGGTGTCGAGTCTGCGATTGAGATCGGGCATTGAGACAAGGTTGGACACATCAGTCCAGCTTCTTGAATGCGCATTTCCATGTTGAAGCGCTCAAAATGCAGCATTTTCATCATTTTATGCTACTTTTTCAATGAAATCGACCGAAATTACTGGAGGGGCGAGCCAGACATCAATACTTTTCTGTTTGACATTGTAGGAACACATTGATGTTAACGAGACATGCCTACAATAAACCTTGCGGTTTGAATGGGAGACCGCTGGAAAAACAAAGGTTATTTTAGGACTTGGGCAGGTCCTGCTGACTCTTGGCTGGACACGAGGGGAACTCTTGACCAAGACCATTGTGTGGGAGCAAGAACAAAGCTGTGATGAAGCCGAGTCTGAGCTTATCGGGATTGCCCAAATTGGCCTCAAGCCTGGCTCAGTTCCACCATTACATAGAAGAATAATGGGAGAAGAAAAAAGAACCGTCAAAACGAGGAGTTTTGCAGGCGCAGCGCACCCGGAGGAGCGGGTGGGTGTTCACCCCAGGGGTCTGAGGGAGCCAGAGGAGTAGGAGCCCTCCAGAAAAGTTCAGCTGATTTCATTAAGAAAAGTCGACCGACCAAAATGGGTAAAAATTGCTGCAATGTGGCGTTGTGCCAACTGGGAGTTGCTGCACCTTAAGTGCTCTAGCACCAACCGGCGCAGTCACAACGTTGCACACGCTACTGGATCTTAGGTGTCAGTGCCTCAATGACCGATCCTAGGCACAAATTCCAGAGGCCGCCACTGTGCGTACCTTTTTCTTTGCTCAAATTACCTACGGCCAGGATTGCATTTGTGATATTTCACATTCACTTCCGTGCATCCTTTTCCCGCGAAACTTGGACGCATACGTTTAAACCTCTTCAGTATTTGTCGAAAAGGACACTGTTTTTACATTCATTCATATATAGACACGTCTTTGCTTCAAGACCGTAACTTCATGAATATCACCTGTTCTTGACAAGTTTAAATGTAAATCGACTGTGTTCTATCGTATGGTGCTTTCTCTGCTGTGCACGTTCATCATCGTCGCGATGAAGTTGACGACTGGTCATAAGTGTGTGAAGAACTCATGGTAAGGGATGAGTTGAAATCGATGTCCAGACAGAAAGTTCATTAAAAATGTACCGCATTTTGCGAAAGGTTACGACAATGAGAGAGATGCAAAGGCAGAAAGTTACTTCTGCACCCACAGATAGCAGTTCCGTGAGGAGGAAGGTAAGGGCGGATATTGTAGACAAGAAAGCAAGGAAACATTGTGTGGTGTTGGGACGGTCATGTCGTCCTCATCCGCACCGTCGGTGAAGAAAACGTCGTGGCTGGTGAAGGCGTCAAGGATCGTCCAGAGAAAGGTGGTGGGAGGACTAGAAGAAATCTTCTACCAATATGGATTGATCGTGGCCAAGTATGACAAGCATGCGATCGTCTTTTAGCGCAGATTCTACTACTGCTTCTATGTTAGACATCCCTCTGCTTTCATCGTCTTGAGTTTGTTCCTGTGCCTGCTCAGCCTCATCGGTCTCACCAAATTTCGGCAGGATGACGATACTCGGAGTCAGTGGCTGCCGAAGGGATCAGAATATCAGGCAAGGCAGTCGAACTTGCAGTTCTGCATCTTCAGCGCTTTCAGAACGTTCTTCTGCAGGAAAATTCTGACTGGCTCCTCCGAGAATTTCCCCCCAGCACCCGCATCAGCTCGGTCTTAATAGTGAGCGAAGAAGACAATTTGCTGACAGGGAGAAGCTTGAAAGACGCATTCGCCCTGAGAAAGGTCCTGGTGAACCTGCGCACGAGCAGCGACATCACATGGGAAAACGCCTGCGCCAGGCTTGCCTACGGAAGGGACCCCGAGAGTAGCAGGAAAGTCCCCGGAAAGTCCTTTCCCCAAGATGTCTGTTCCGTCCTCGATGTGTCTAACGCTTCTTGCGTGGAGATGCACTTGCTTGAACTGTGGGCCAGTGAGGGATCATTTTCCGATGAGAAAGTGGAGACACTCACAGACGAGGACGTGTTGGACGCAGTCAATGCAGAGAAGCTGGTCAGTGGCCTGACTGGCTTGCCCTTAACCTTGAATTCTCTGGTAGGGGGAATAGAGCGAGACTCCAATGGAAAAGTAGTGTCAGCCAAGGCTCTCCTAATGGTATTCATGACGAAGAACAGACTCCTGGACGTCAAAGGTTCCGGCAATATCGCTGATGAAGACATCCTGGAGTTTGAAATGGCCTTCATCGACGCTGTCAATACTTTCTCATTTGAAGGGAAGGTGAAGGCCTATCCGAACACAGGACGCAGTTTCGGGGATATCTATGGAGGGGCCATACGGGGCGACTTATCCCTCTTGGTGATCGGTTACGTCATCGTCATCTCGTACGTCATGGTCATTGTGGGGCGCTGCAACACAGTGGAGCAGAGGATGCTTCTGTCCATATGCGGGATTTTGGCAGTGATCATGGGCATCGGGAGCGCTTACGGAGTTTGCAGTGCCTTGGGTTTCGAGTACACTGGAATGCACTCCATTCTACCATTCATGCTGTTAGGAATTGGCATTGATGACATGTTTGTCATCGTGCGAAGCTTTGACACCACACGCAAAATGGATGGTGGAAACACTGGCATCACGGATAGATTCGGGCTTGCCATGAAGCAGGCAGGTGTGGCCATCACCATCACATCTTTCACAGACTTTTTGGCATTTGGCATAAGTGCCACCTCACCTCTACCTGTCCTTGCTTCATTCTGCTTTTATGCGGCTTTTGGAGTGGTCTTTGTTTTTCTGTTCATGGTCACTTTCTTCTTTGGTTGCTTCGTCTACGACCAGAGACGTGCAGAAGATATGAGAGATGCCATCTTCTGTTGCTGGAAGAAGTCCAACTGGCAGCCGAACACGTGCAGTCATGCGTCATTTCTCGAAAGTTTCTTTTCACTCTACGGAAGGGCCATAACTAACAAGAACGTTAAAATCCTGTTCATCCTCATCTCCACAGCCATGCTTGGCTCAGGCTTGTACGGGCTTTTCAACTTGCAAGCCGACTTCAAGATGTCGTGGTTCCTGGACGAGGGTACCTATCTACGAAGTTATCTGGACGCCAGCGAAAAGTACTTTCCAAGCAGCGGCATTGCTGGAAAAGTGTACATTGCTGACGTCGGGGACTTCAGGGAAAAGATGGACGAGGTTGAAAGTTTAGGCAATGCACTTTCTTCCATGAAGGGTCTCTCTGAGACGAGTGGCAAAAAAGGGTTTCATGTAGACTTTGCAAGGTTCGTCAATGTCAGGGAAGGTAACGAAAACTATCCGGGAGAGGCTCTGGACGCCGACAAATTCCACGAGTATCTCGCCGAGTTTCTCTTCACCAGTGGTCAGCTGTACCATGCAGAGCTGCGCTTCAAGGAGAATCTCACGTGCAAGGCCGAAGCTCCTCCTCTAAGAATGCTGACCATCAGTTACCAGCACCAATAGTAAGAGAACCCTGGCACTCGTATACTGTACATGAGTACGTCACGTCATGTACGTCTTTTCATGTGTTAGTGCACATCTTTCTCCCGCTTTGCAGCTATGAGACAGCCTCAGAGCACATCGAAAAAATCAATTCATTGGAATCCCTGGTGGCCAAGCACCGGCCAGGATTTGGATCAGCAGCCAAGGTGTTCGCGCACAGTATGGCCTACTCCAGCTACAAGACTATGGAAGTGATAAGCTCGCAGCTGCTGAGAAACCTCTTGCTGGTGCTTGCCTGCGTCCTCGTGGCCACGCTTCTACTTCTGGCGGATATCATTGGCAGCCTCATAGTGGTCGCTTCCGTCTCCGCCACACTCGTGGACTTGGCTGGAGCCATGTACTTCTGGGGTCTCGCCCTCGACACTTCCGCAGCCGTCCTACTCACCCTGGCAGTTGGCCTGGCTGTCGACTACTGCGCCCACCTCGCCCATGCGTTCATGATTGAAACGGGTGACACCAGAGACGAGAGAGTGAGAGAGGCACTTGTGCACATCGGTCCGGCAATCCTCAATGGAGGTGTCTCCACCTTCTTGGCCTTTGTCATGCTAGTTTCGTCGGAATCTTACGTATTCAAGATCTTCTTCAAGATCTTTTTACTGATCGTGGTGCTGGGCTTGTATCACGGATTGGTGCTCCTTCCTATTGTCCTGAGCTTTGTCGGACCCATGACCAGTGGTGGTCCAGATGTCAACTCTGACAAGGTAGAGCACGTGACTCGGGCTACAGAAAAGAGCCCGAAAGAAGACGGACAACTGACACCAGTTGTCTCACACATGTAACAGTTTAGAGATGACATGGGATCATATGCATGCAATATGGATGCAAGGACTCCTATGGTGCGTCTGAATAAATCTCCTGCATGCTCAGTCATTTAATTCATGCTCTTATAGTCATTAACTTGAAGCAGCAAGGTAATCAGTCACAAGGTGGAAGCCTCGTGTCAGTACTATCACAGGCTTAGTAGTTACACCCAGATGTCCAGCGTGGCAGAGCCACGGGATCTATTGGGTCCCTGATAGGCAGCTGGGAGGCTGAAGGACAGCTTGAGGGGAGGGAGGAGAGGGCGGGGTGAGCAATAGGGATGCAT
>JAAUXU010023712.1_pt1 | contig 15888 bp, 23 predicted proteins | sample 7278151 | NCBI WGS metagenome assembly JAAUXU01 (sample SAMN14350113, study PRJNA611818) | marine sediment metagenome | isolation source: surface marine sediment (1.8m) | place: French Polynesia: Moorea | collected 2018-08 | reverse complement strand
CGATATTCTAACCAATGATCGAATAGAGAGGTGGAATTATTGCTAGTTGAAAACTAATCCCAATACCCCGCCTGGACGACGTGAAATACCGTCGGCCAAGGCAATTTCTGACGACTTCTACGGAAGTCTAACTCGAAGGTCAAGAAGGTGGAGCAGGAGGGTGCGAGTTCAGCGAGTAGCGTCAAAGATATGGGAAGGCGTGACAGTTGATGTCCCTCCCTGTGTGTTGATCCAATGCGGCGCCGGTGAGGAGATGATCGATATCGGTGTCGACGTGACGGTCAGGAGCGGCTTCCCCATGCGCTTGCACACGTCAACGTCGTCTGCAGACCAAGGATTCCGCGGGTCTTGGCGAAGGGCAGCAAGTCAACGTTTGCACCTCGTCTCATTTTCTGGGAAACACTCAGGGATCTCTGCTTGTGTGACCCAGGAAGATGTAGACGAGGTTTGTCAATGAGCCGAGAGGAAGGGGAGGAGTCCAGATCCGTGACGTCACTGGGGGTCAGTCTGGACTCTCGTTGTTTCTTCGTGGCCGGGCGCGGTCCTCACAGTCTTGTAGGTCTCTTGCAGAAGGTTGCGGCCTCTTAGAACTCGTCTATTCTGTTCTTTAGCTCTGTTTTCAGATGTTAAAAAACAGTCGCCCAGGGACGTCACAGGTGCTCTCCTTTTTGTGGGCAAAGCTCAGTCATCTACCTGGTGACCGCGCAGTGACTGTGGATGCCTAAGCCATTCTGAAGGCCAAGGTCTACCTCGTAGCAGGCGATACTTGGGCAAGAGGAAATCTCCCAGCCACATCTGATCCATTCACACACCAAGAACCTAGACAAGGCCGCGGACTCGTTGCTCTCGCGCTCGTTCTTCAAGTGCCAAGACTCCGTCCGACACGGGAGAACCCGGGAGTTTGGGCTTGGAACAGTTCATGTCGTGTAGGACTTATGTGGCCAATCAGTGATTAGAAATGACGACTCGAAGAAGAGCCAGAAGACGTAACTGAGGAGGCTGAAGCTGTTGGTATTATGAAGAAATCTTGGATCGTTTATTTATGCCTTCTTCACGGCGACCAATATATGTATCAACAACTAATAGAACAACTGACACATAGTAAAGATGTGAATAAAACATCCAGATATGAAACTATCACCGAGTAACCGTCAGTTGTTGTTAAGCAAAGACATCACGTACACGAGCACAGCCATCTGCATGGGTTACGCTGCATATTGCAATCCACAGCACAAGCAAGCTCCACTGGGACCTTGGACTTGCACAAGCCGGTCAAAGCACCGACTGCGTCTTCCGCAGATGTCGGTGTCGTATTAGCAGGTGGTTTCAGCGTTAGAGGGAGGCGCCGCATAGCGGTAGCGATTGTCAAGGGTGGCGTCGCCGTCGCAAACGTATTTACCTGGATCAGAGGGGTGTGGCACACATTAGTCGACTGTACAACAACCTGAACCTGAGCTCCAACGCCTCAGACTTGGACGTAGAAGAGTTCCCCCCCAGCGCGGCTGAGGTAATTACCTGAGACGAATCTCTTCTTGACTAGTGATAGCCTGTACCCCGACCCCACCAGCTCAAAGTCCACTCCGGACAGCGTCGTTCCCTCGCAGTTGAACTGCGCCGCAATCGTCCCTTGCGATCCGGGACCGTCACTGAGCTCGAAGCGACCGCGCAGCGATCCAACGCCGTCGGGACCGTTAGGGCTCAGTTCGGAGAACTTCCACAGCGCCCGGTTGCTCTCGCTGAGCCTGGAATCATCAGATTTATGCCTTCATGCCTCAGGTTCCGCACGCACCTCCTTACCAGGTCCCATTGGGTTTTGACTGCATATTTTTCACGCCACCATCTACAGGCACTGCAATGGACAGATTGAGGATGGGATGAGGGGCTGCCATGGCGTGCACGTTGTACTTGTAGTCCAGACGCAGGTCGGTGTGGTCGTCAGCGCACTTCCAGTAGGCCACCATCTGGAGCGGGCACGAACCGGCGCCTGGCTTGGATTTGATCTGAATCGACGAGTGCAGAGTGAACATCAAGAGTAACTACTACTCGCGTTACATCAGTCAGGATTCCCACTTCACCTGATACTTGAGGATGTCAATGTTGAAATACGAGGCCTTTGGATTCTGCTCCGCCTGCTTCCGCAGCAACTCCTTCAATGCATTCATGTGGAATTCGAACACCGACGTGTCATTCGTCGACATAGTAGGTAAGCTGGAAAGAACTTGAAAGTTGTAGGCAGTGGATCAAGTGACCTACGGGGTCCAAGCCTACTCACGGGGATATGAGGTGTCTATTTGGCAAGACGGACTCGAGTGCAGAGGCGTTCTTGATCCTGAACATGAGCGGCGCCGCGTTGGGATTGCTGGCCAGCACCTGGACAATTCCAGCCGGGAAGCTCACCATCATATCCCCAATCAGTCTTGTCTGACAGCCGCGTTCGTCGACGCCACGAAAGCAAGCGTGACAAACCTCCTGGTGAAGGTAAAGGAGACGCATGAGTCAACATGGTCGTTGGTGCACTTCCTGGTGGTGACAAGAACCGGTGGCGAATGTCATTACCTGGAAAGCTACGGCCAAAGGCACGACGTCAGCCATCCCCAGCGTCAACGGGCTCGGCCCCCTGGAGGTGCCGAATGACGGTCTTGTTGAGGTCTCTGGCGGAGACGACGACGACGAGCGCTGCTGGTCACCACCATTATCTCTGCTGCTCTCCTGCTGCTTGGCCACGGAGAGCCGCACGTCCCCCAAGAGCGTTGCGGGCAGCAGACTGTGGGAGCTCCGGACTCGCTGCTGCTGAGAAGAGGAGGACGTGGTCGAGATGGCGCTGCCGTGGCGGGACGGCGGACGAGGCAGCGCGATCAGGGAGTTGCTCACACGCTCGCGCTGTACGCTGCTCGGACGATTGGACTTTGGCGGGAGGCTGGGTTGTTGCACAGGAGATGCGTCGTCGCCGAAGATCTCCCGTATTTCTGTCAAGGCCGAGTCGTTATGGACTATGTGGACTGTGGGCATCACGATACTGTCCGTACCTTTGTTTGTCGTAGTAGCGCTGCTGGCTGTGGAGGTATCCATCACTTGGGACTTGTTGACGCTGTCTTCGTTGACGGTGCTGTTGTCGTCGATGCTTTCGATGGGATGCAGAGACAGCCCCAACAGGTCCTGGCTAGGCTTGCTGCTGTTCACGTGACTCTGAGACTGGGAGCGGCGGAGGCTGAGGCCATCCACGTCCAGCTGGCCAGGTTCTCGAGGCTATGGACGGAAGAGACACATGTGTTGGGCAAGGAGACGACATTCACATAGTCAAGGTGACGGAGCTATGGCTAGTATACGTACGGACAGACAACGTGGGCGAACTAGTGTTAAAGCGGTACTGAATAGATGTCGACTAGAAGCAAACAGGAAGGACACGGATCATGCCAGGGAGGAGGACAAGAGGAGAAACAAGTACCTTCTGGATTCTCAGAGTCTGTGTGCCAGAACCGATTCGATCGTTCAAAGCCGACCGAGGCCGCAAGCGAGACTATAGCGAGTAGGAAGTCAAGACTGACTCGTGTACAACTTGAACAACGTTAGTAGCGCGCCAGAAGGCTTACCACAGGCTGAGGCAACAATTCCAGGCCACCCACTGCCTTCTGCAGCTCGTCCACGCTGGCAGATATTGGAGCGCCGCCACCGTTTGACACAGGCTTGATCTCCACTTTGATTTTACGCTTGGCCTCGTCATCTGGAAGAGGGATGCAAGGACGTAGGTACATTGAACTGTACAGTATGCGCGAACAATCGTACTGAACATGCACTTGCCTGACTCGTCAGATGAAGAATAGAAGCTCTTTGCAGGAACGTTGAAATCTGCCCAAGGGTCGCTACTGCTCCCAGTCGCTGCCGTCGGAGGCTGTCTGGAGTATCCGTCTTCATCGACATCGTCCTGCGTCTTTCTGCTGGAGGCGTCCTCACCCTCGCTCCCCTTGGCGCTGTCCACGTCCTCGTCTTTCTTCTTCTTGCGCAATCGCCGGCCTAGGAAACCTGGAACAAAGTGATTGTGCGGGTCAGAACTACTGTCACCATTGAGCAACTTCGTGCAACGAGGTCGACGACAGAGAGGGGAGGGTACTTGGTGGTACCTGTCCACCCGGAAATACTACGTGGTGACCTCGACGGCGAATGCTCTTCTTGGAGTGCTTGCTGCGGCTGCTCGGTGTTCTGCGCGACAGCGGACTCTGCGCCGTCGCCGCCGCCATCAGCGCCACTGGCGCGGTCACCCACGAGCAAGTCGGGAGGAGGTGCCAAGCCGTCAACGGCGATGGTGCATTCACCGCCGGCCTGCAGGGACTGAGCGGACTCGGCTCCTAGACACAGAGGGAAAGAAAGAGAAGCTGACACCACATATCATGCAAGGGTCAGGGTACTACTTGTAATAAGAAGGCATAGAACATTGCCAGGAAGGGTGCAAGAAGCAGTACCAAAGGCACAAGCCGTGCAACTTTCACCACCAAAGTAGCAGGTAAAGAGTAGAGGAAGACCAAGAGAATCTCGGTGAGGTCACCACAAAAAACACCAGTGCAATCAGCAAACGGCCCTACTACGATTGGTCGCCGTCGTCCCGCCGCCGTCACTGAGTCTCTCCACCATGCAAACGCCTTTCAGCTCGTCGGGCTTTTCGATGTCATCACTACCAACATCTGCGAGTATACGCACGTCGTCAACAACGGCATGTCCGCCTGTCAACACCTAGACGACCAAACCTGACGGTTGCTGTTGCTGCTGATGGTGACAGGACGAGGATGAGGAAGACGGAACAAAGAGATTTAGGAGCGAGGTAGCGCTTCTTAAGGAGATCCTGGAGGCGGCAGCGCTGGCGGAATTGAACTCTTTACCTGAGCTCTCCTTCCTGGTGATGGGGGCCGCCGCAGCCGCCGCAGCCGCTGCAGCCACCGTCGTCGGTTGTTGCTGTGACTGCTGTTGCGTCGTTGCCAGCCCGGCCGCCGATCCCAGTGACACCTTGTCGCTGTTGCCGGACTTGTCGGAGACGTCACTAGGGGGGCCGGTCACGGAGCTCACAGAGATTTCTTCTTCGAATTCAATGGGACCTGGGTCGGCAGAGACAGAACGATGTAATCTTTGACGGAGAAAGCGTCATTGTTATAGCACAGAAAAAAAGACATGTACGATAGATACACTAATAGACGACGTCGGACTTGTGACTGGATTAGGTTACGCAGGTACATGTACGAGACACACATGACTCTGCCACTGGGTAGATAGACGCATGCACGGAACATCAGGAAGACAAGTAGCGAAGTTAGTTGTTAAGATCTTAACAGTGTACAGCATTTAGTCATATTCGACAGCTGTTATGTTCATTAGGTTGCAGCCCCGAGTACATACAGAACTGGTCTTTACCCCTTCTCCGCGCCTTGCTCCTGGGAGCGGTCGCATAGGATGGCGGGGACGGGACAGACGGGGTCTTTTTCAGAGGACTGTGTTGCAAGCTAGACTCGTACTTAAATCGCTCCCACCGACCTGGTTTCTCCAGACCCGTGTGTTTCGACAAAGTGAACTGCTCCAGGAGGTTCTCCAGCGTCAGCTCCGCCAGCTGGATCTGGAACTCTTGGTGGATCTGGACGAGAAAAGGGAGAGAAAGAAGGTGACTGTGACATGCGTTTGCTTGGACGAACACCCTGCCCATCCCAGGCGCTCACCCTGCCCCACTGGTTGTTGTTGTTGTCAACAATTTGACAATAGCTCTCGACGAAGAGCCTCATCTGTTTCAGATGCGTTTCCTCCACCTCCTGAAAGCGCTTGGACGAGAGCGTCATTTTTCGCTCGAAGTCGTCCCTACACTGGCAGTACTTGTCCACCAGGGACCTGTACTCCTCCTGAGCCTTCCGGAACTTAACCTCCGACTTGTCCAGGTCTTTGTTGCCGGTGACACCGTCGCGCTTCTGGCGCTCCACCTCTAGGCACCTCTGCTTGTATGCCTCTTTACTCTTCTGCAACAATGCCGTCGTCTCCTGAATGGATTTTACGGCTTCCAGCGTGGTCGACTCGTCTTCCTTGACCTTCTTGTGTAGTCTATGCAGGTCTTCGGTGTACTTGACCACGTCCTTAACCAGGTCGGATAGTCGAAGCATCCAGTGGTTGTGCACGGCTGCCAGCTTCTCAGTCTTGGTCTTGAAGGCAGCCATGGTGGGTGCGAACGTGCCGCACTGAGACGTGGCGCTCAACTGCAACAGGAGACGGACGGGTCATGTTAAGCCCTCGACTCTTTTCTTATATGCTATGCCGAACCTGCTTGACGAGCTTGACGTGCGCCTTGGCCGTGTCCTCTTGGACCCGAGCCGCCTCTCTCAAATAGTCCGCAAGCTCCCTGGCCGCGTTCAAGCCGGCCTTCATGTTCTGATACAACACGTTGAAGCCCTCGTTTTTCTCCCCCTGCAAGAGACGAGGAGCGTTGACTGTGACTCGCCATTCGCTTCGCCAGATACCTCCACCACTCACCCAAAAGTACTCGGAGAAGTCGACGGCCGCCATAGCGCCGGACAAAACGTTCCCTCAGGCCCCGCCGCCCAAGCTTTAACACTCTCACTCGGTCCCGATCATGACGGAGAACTCAGCGCCTGGTACGGGAGAACAAGTGACGGCGGCAGAGCAGAGATCGAAGAGGTCGAAACACTCTAAAAAAGCAGCAGCTCTCCTGTCTTAGTTGCCAGAACTGAACGCAGACGTCGTCGTAACTTCACAGAAAATGGCAAGACAAAAATAAAGCCTTGCAACAGGTCGTGCCTCAAATGGTCCCAATCTTTTCCAGCTTATTGAACTTGAACACGTGACCGGTGAAGGACTTCCTCACCTTGATCTCCGGGGTCATGGAGGTCTATTTACGTTCCGAGGGCTTGGCAGCTCTGGTCGTGTGTAGGGCGTTTTTCTTCTTCCCCTACTTCGCATTAGTTGGCGTTGGCGGTGGCGGGTGGGCAGTCTCACCCTGCCCTGCGGCCGGGACAAGGGAAGTCCGCCGATATGACCCCGGAGTACACCGATGCAGTCGATTAGATCTTCGTCCTCGCGTCATTGGGAGACGACGGCAGCCCCAACAAGTAGAGTTAGCGCTGGAGGACTTTCAGACAGGGTCCATTCTGGCCGTCGCGAACCCCCGGGTTTTCTACGTACGCCATGCACCATAGTAATTGTGACTCTCTCTCATCGTCCGGATAGCGCACATGCGTACGGACCGTACTCGAACGTTCGCGTCTACGTGAACCCCTCGGTGAATCTGTTTAGTTCGCTCCCCTGCGTGCTGGAGGAGAACCTGTGTAACAACAGCCCCGATTGGGGGCGGGGAGAGAGTAGCGGTAACGTACGCGACTTGGTCGTCGCTCAAGATCTCGGTGACATAAGCTTATTATTGATGAAGGATATCACAGCAAATTCCAGCTATAACGGGGGATCCATAGTCTTCGTCTCTTTTTTTAACGCTTGGAGATCCTCTTCCAGTCGCAGTGTCTTTTCCTTGATGTTCTTGGCCCCCTCTTTTTCAAGCTTGTCCCTCAACGCCATGCCTTCTCGCCTGGCCTTGCCTTTCCGACGAACGATCTCCACAATCTCGTTGCACACGGTGTGCAGCTCAACAGCCATTTGGTAGGCAGGGACGAGCACCGGATCTCTCCAGGTTCTCTTTAAAGCCCACAACTTTATCATACAGCACACATGAGTGAACGTCATATATGTGCTTGCTTACGTCGAACAACGTGGCGTCCAAGTCGGCATACGTCCTGTCCAACTTGCCTTCCAAGGCATTGATGTCCTTCTGAGACCGTTTGATGTCCTCAATGACCCTCTCAGTCTCGTCTCGCTGCTTCTGGATGTTCCGCATCATATCCAGGATTCGCTCTGTGTAGGCGTACCTAAACGAGTGAACGCCAGAATGCAACAGATCACTGAAGCAACACGAAAGAAGGGGCTTACAGAGGTGACACATCCGGTACGTCACTCAGGCCTTCATAAGCGTCTCGGTACTGTTCCAGTAGCCTCCGCCTGTCTTCTTTAAGCTCCAAAATCTTTTCTGTCTGCTGCTGGATGGCAAAGATCTGCGGAGACACGAAGAACTCAGGATCGACGTCAAGGACAGGGAAGGGTAATGACGTTACCTCCACTTGATCTGTTTGCGTCACTGTCTCATTGAATTCCTTGTCCAGGGCGTCCTTGGTGTCGAGAAACTGTCTTCTCAACTTGGCCACTTTGCTTCTGCTCTTTTCAGCCAAGGTTTCTAGAAGTTGGATGTTGTTCTCCGCGTCAGGCATCAGCTCTAAGAGTTTGATTCTGGACTGACTACGAGACTCCAAGGCCTCCAGTTCTGCCTCCTGCTTTCTGACCTCTTTAGCAAGCTCGTTGTTCTGGCTGTGGAGTCGCCTGATCTCGTCGCGTAAGTCTTTGTACGTGTCCTTTAGGAAACGGAAGGAATGGTACGTGGACTTCAACGCAGGATACCTTGACTTGGCCTACCTGAAGTTCCAGGTACTCTTTCAGACCGGTAGTGACGTCGCCGTCTCCCTTGAACTCGCCGACGTCGTCAGGAACTTTACAGTCGAATTCTAGGCGCCGATTTTGCTGTTCTTCAGCCATCTGTTCAGTTTTAACAATGGTACTATGAGTCAGGTCGTCGTTGTTCTCATGTGGAGCCGATGGTGACTTGGACGACAAGTCCACGGTATTATGATGAACTCTATCTGCTCTTGGCCTTTGGATGAGGTTGAAGGCCGCGTTGATTGTCTCCTTGGGCAAGAGACCCATCAGGCTGAGGTCCAGATCTGGAAAGTCTTCAGGAGAGTCGCTGGGCAAGCTGACGTCATGATCGTCCGGCTTGTCTGAAATCGTGCAACTTTACGGTGCGTGACCCAAATCTCACGTCATTCATTCAAACCGGCGTCTCTTTCAATCTTGTCCAACAGAAAATTGAGCACTCTTCGGAGATCTTCTCCCCCGTAGGCAAATGAGTGATACCCCAAGCTCGCCGGCGCCGAGTATCCCATCGCTCGACAGCGCGCCGCCAAGTCCTCACCGAACGCGTAGCGAGCGGAGAGGTTGGAACTGGGGGAAATGAGTCGAAGAGGAGGATCCCCTGGACTCGCGGCCTCCAAGCACCTCGCCAGACCCTCCAGGATGGCTTGTGAAGAAAGTTCGGCCAAGTTCCGAGCGGCGGGACTTCGAGAAGACAACATTAGACCGAAACTTTATTAAGGGACTCTGCGACTTACGCGTCCTTCCACACCCGCCGCAGCCTTTCGAGCAGGATGGTCTCTATTTGAACCTCGTCGCGGCCCGGGGCGACGCCTTCATCCATGTCAATGCTCCCGTCGGAATCCTCCCCTCCTATTCCCAGCCAGTTGTTGACATCGGCAACTGGACACTGGACGGAGATGGAGGGAATTTTAAACACTACAACGGCCGCCGACACGTGTAGTTTTAGGATGTGTAGTTTTAGGATGACGTCTTCCGCATCGGCCGCTGAATGAAATCTAGCCTCCGTTGACGTCGACGACGTCAGAACAAGGACCTGGGTTGGTCAGATCAACGCGGACCCTCCGGTCTGCCTCGATTTGACGTCTGACTCGATTGAGTCGTCGCCCTCCGCGCAGGCCGGTCCAGAAGGCAGCACGGGCAGAAACGACACGAATGAGCAAGGTACCAGCTGCACTGTAACAAGTGAGAGAACAAAACAACTGCGAGTTTGTCATGTCCTCTCCTTTTGAGTCTTGTTCGCCCGACACCGAGCCCGCGCACGACGTCGTCGAGAAGCCCAACTTGGCTCTGCCTCGCCGAGGTAAACAGTACATACTTTTTCAGGCAATCCTTTATCCTCATTGGCGGGCAAGGGCTCCACATACAATGTGGTCAACACTGGCACGAACGTGACCGTCGAATTGATGAGACAACAGACTGAGGCAGGGAGACGGTCTGCTTCTGCTCAGCTCCGGAGCCCCCAGCAGCTTGCGCAATACAGGCCCAACCTGGAGAACCGACACGTCGACTAGAGTGAAAGATAACTGCTTGTTTCTTCCGCCGAGGCCATAGGGTGTCGGGTCCTTCCGCTCCATGATCCAGTCCCTTGTCCTCGCAGGTTGAGTGAAGTCCGATCATGACCTCCCTGGATCGCGTGAAAATCTTAGTGCTGGGCGACTCCGGTGTTGGTAAGACGTCACTGGTTCACCTTCTGGCCCACGCTCAGACGCTCAAGCAGCTTTCCTACACCATCGGCGCTTCCGTCGAAGTCAAGCTGCACGAGTACAGGGAGGGGACGCCAGCGCAAAAGACTTATTGGATAGGTATGACGACCCACTTATCCGCAGTGTACTCTGGATCTGAGACGACGTGGGCAACTTTTTTTTAGAGCTTTGCGACGTCGGCGGCTTCCACTCTCACCGTAATTCGAGACACGTCTTCTACGCCAACACTCACGGGATCATCCTGGTTCACGACCTCACGAACATCAAGTCGCAGCTCAATCTGGACAAATGGCTCAGAGAATACATGGATAGGAAAGCGATTCTACAACGAAAACCTTTGGCTTCACTTGCGGCATCATCACCACGTCTTTAAGTTCATTGCCTTGGGAAAAGAAGTTGGTCTTTGTCAAGGGTGCCGTCTAGTGAAGCCAAAGGTCTTGAACATTGTCTCTTGGTAAAGAGAATCTGGAAATGCCAAGCAAAGAGACACCGACTGGGACGACACCACCGAGAGGCTGGAGACCATCGACGTCAACATTCCTCTGCTGGTGATTGGCACCAAGCACGTCAGTAGAGATGCGGTACAGAGGATGAGAGGCTTTCATTCAGGCTTTTTTTTTTTAGGATCTTGCTGTGAATGAGGGCGGACTGCCCACCCACCAGAAGCGTTCATTCATCGCTGAGGAGTATCTCACCGAAGAGATTCATCTGAACTGTACAGACAAGAAGTGCCTGGTGGCGGGATCCAGCTCGCTCAACAAGCTGTCCAGATTCTTTGATAAGGTGATAGAGAAGCACCATTACCGTCGTGAGAAGAGTGTTGGTCAGGAGAGGAGGAGAGCCATTTAATCCTCTACTATGACCGGGGTGCGGTGGGCGTTTGACATCTCCACCTGGAAGGTCACTCAGAAAGACTGGGGCAGGGCCATGATGTGTGTTGGTATAGCAGAGAGAGCGAGGATAAGACAATTTAAGTACCTCAGTGACGCGAAGGCCTCACTCGCCGGCCTCTTGATGGTGAGACGGCTCATGAAACGGATTGGAGAGGAGGCTGCTGAGGTCAGGAGATCGCCTAGAGGACGCCCCTACCTTGCAAACCGAAAATTCGCCAGCCAATGGGATTTCAACATCTCGCATCACGGCCGATTCGCTGTCTTGGCGGCGGAGCGCGGTAAGACCTTAAGCAAGTGCTACAAGAACCGTCAACGCAGCGCTTGATTGTAGGCGTGCGAGTGGGCGTGGACGTGATGTGCTTCAAGGACAAGCCCGCTCATGACGTGGCTAAGTTCTTTCACCTATTGAGACGTCAGTTCACGTCGTCTGAGTGGGCTGTCATTCGAGAAGACGAGAGCGAGAGTATTCAGATGAGACAGTTCTACAGGTATTGGTGTCTCAAGGAGAGCTTTGTCAAGGCCGACGGCAAAGGACTGGCTTGGGATCTCCAGAGACTGGCTTTCAAGGTAGGTAGGGACAAGTATAAGACTTTTCGTACTTGAAAGGAGCTTTTTGTACTACAGACAAACTCCATCTTAACGGCAGACGCCGTCGTCACCAACACCACTCTTGCTGTGGACAATGAAGCTTATGCGTCTTGGTGCTTCGAAGAGTCGCTCCTAGATCAAGATCACTGTGTGTGCGTGGCAAGAGACGGAAGGGTGCCTATGTCAAGCAACGCCGATGAAGTGCAACAGTTTGAAATCATTGGCAGCATTTCAAACCTGTTGGAGGATGCCAGTCCTCTGACCGAGAAGGACTTGAGTGAGGAAGAAGAATGGAACGTTGCCAAGGAGATGACTCTGGAAAAGCCGTTCTGACACTGTGCTTTCATACTGAGCGTGCAGGAGCGTTTCCCCCTGGACAACTACTTCTCTCTGGCCACGGCCTCTTGTGTCAGAATGTCGCAGTGCAAGTCGCGGGCACACTCGAGACGTTAGTGAAAGCATTGCTGGTTGGACACGACCTGGGTTTCCACAACCTCTTGTTCTTGAACAAGACATACTGCGCAACATCAAGGATAAAGTTTTACTGAGAGAACATTTGACACTCCTGTCGAACTGCAATGTGTCATGATCTAGGACAAAAATGGTCTAATTTCCTGCCTTCGATATCATTTTATGGAGTCAGGAGATGCAGCAGGTGCCGCTTAGAGTGACACAATTGCGACAAAACTGATATTCGGTGTCCCTATAAGCGGCGTCTACTGTATTTGAATCTTTTTGCTCTCTTACGCAGCGTCTACATCGCTTGACTCGTTGAGTTAGACGTACCATGAGGTGCACTTTGTCCTGCGGTTACACTCAAACGTGCACTTTGTCCTTCCTTGCATAACAGGACAAACGTGATTGGGGGGTCTTTATCGCGCTCTATATTTTTGGGGTGAAGGAGTTATACATGATTTTCGGTCTTCTGGCTTCCTGCAGTCTTAGGTGGCTCTCCAAGCAAGGCAACCACCTGATAAGAGCAACGACAAATCTTCCCTTACACATTCCAGCTCCGCGACGTCATCGAGGACCTGCAGACGCATTGAAACGATCTCCTGACATGAAGCCACGTCTACACAAGGACCCACTGCTCCCGCAGTCTCGTGCCTACTTGACCAAACACGCAGAAACGTGACTGGCGCGAATCGAATCGTGTCTCATAAGCGAAGTGTCCAACACTTCGGGGTTTCAAAATACAGTCTGTACCGAGCCTACTAGGGCTTGCGTGAACAGGTGGAGGCTGCATACAAAACCGTGTTTAAAGAGCTGATTAAACGTCATTAAGGGTAATTCATAGGCTGGCATATCGACCATGATAGCAGAGACCTCCCACTTGCAAGACCACGGCTGGCAACTTCATCCTAGTCAGGAACAAGAAATCGGTCAAATAGGTACGAATCGAACGTGGCCAGAACTTCCTCAGGGGAACCAGAAAGGCTTCGGGAGATGACTGCAAAATGAAAAGTTTGCTCTAAAATTCACTCAGTCTCTCGAGAGACTTACTTTATTTCCCTCTTGGTATAGGGTCTCTAAACTCCACCCCAGCTTCCAATGGGTTGAGCATGATCCCAGCAGGGTTTGTAGAGCAGCATCAGATGTTGGTCTGTATTTGGGCTGCAGCAGTTCTAAAAGTACATGACCAAATCCTCAACTCGTGATGCGGGGAAGATACTCAGAACTTGGAATGACCTTGGATTGGGGCGACATGAGTGGAATGTTGTAACTCGTACTTAGCGTGCCTGTATTCACTGATACGGTCAAGTCGTCTTGTGTAGAGTCAGTCGAGTAAGGTCATTGCATAACAGCTCCCTTGCGCCTAGAGTGTGAGTCTCGAATAATCAAGGCAGTGCCGACCTTAGCAGTGTCATGATGTCCAACAACTCTTAGGTGTGTATGAGAGTCAGAAAGATTCGCCATCTCAGGTTGCACTCGGCCTCCTGTCTACGCATCGCAACGGACCTGTGAACGATACGACCACATTTCACCTGACCACACACGCATTTGAGTTGTGAGCTTGCGTTACCGTATGAAGGGGGTTCGACGTCTGCCCGATACGACAGAATGCAAACATCAGAGGCCGCCTCTTGTCGGAAATCTCTTTGCACACTACCTACGTTGGCTACACTGTCTCCTGAACAAAAACCAGTCTCTCCCCAGCCAGTAGAACACATTGCTGAATGCTAGGGAAACAGCAAGATGTCTGGAAAAGAGCAAAGACAATCCCAAGTGTCTTTCACGGCTTGAAAGGGAGACAGCAGCTCCATGGGATTGTATTTGACTTCTTTTCAGCAGGTGGGAGGAGCGCACCAAGTGTGCAAACACTCCTGTCCATGCTGTGGGCAATACTACCAACTCTAGTGCATTTTGCATTTCATTTTCTAGTGCATTCCGTGAACATGCTTGTATTGAGAGCTTGAAAGAAAAGATTCTGTGAAAAGACTCTACTCTTATTTTGCTTCCATCCAAGTAGCTGATTTAGGGACCCGATGGTATATACAGCTGGTGTCCATCACAGTATTTGGTAACTATATATTACTACATAACTGTACATTAAGGACACATATAGTACACATTATGCATTGTTAATTTGTAATTTAACGCACAGTTTTTGGAATCATGGGGTCAATGTTGCACCAGTTTCAAGACAAACAAAACAACTGAAATACACTTTTGGAAATGTAAAATGATTCAGTACAATAGATTCATGCAAGAAATATAGAAAATTTCTAGTCTCAGAGTGTTAAATCACAATATGTCCCTGTGGAGAGGGAAATGTAGTGCAAGAATATTTCCCGCGAGGTAGTAAATAAGTAGGGAAATATTCCAAAAATCTTGCGTTAAATTCATGGATGGATCGCTTTCTATCGAAAAGCAGTTGAGTTTTGCGTACTGCTTGCACCGGCCACTGCGACTCCTGCTGTTACGCAACAGACCAGCGAACCTCTCGACGGCCACCTTAAGTACATTCAACCCGACGACGTCCGCCTAGAAGGTGCGCAGGTGAAGTGTCGCTATGGGGAGAGGGTACGACTGTACGATGCAGCGCAATGCAAACCTATAGCGGGCTATGGACGCCTCTCTCCTGACAGAAGTGTTTGCACTCGGGCTGGTGGGTGCGGGCGAGTTCAGGACCGGTGGCAATTTCGGGCTGGGATTGTGTGGATAGGGACAGTCCGATTTTGGCATATCGACAAGCACGGATCCAGGCCGCAGTACAGTGAACAACACTTGCAAGCTTCTCTTTGGGACTGGACCAAATGTCGCTAAGAGCGGATGATCCTCATATCCAGTGATTCGTGTAAGCATATTCTACTGTATTCTTGCACAGATGCCCATTACCCAATGTGCTCCGCCCCATCTCATCTAATGGGTACCAGACTGCATTATCAAACAGCAGCATTGATGCGCCACTTCTGATGCAAAAGCTCTTAACCCTTGACCTGCTGACTTGATTCAACATGTCATTTTGCATCAGCAAAGCGATGTGTTAAATGTAACAATGTAAACATTGGTTCATAAATACCTTCCTTGGTGATTCGAATCTATTTAAATCAACCCCTTAAACACTTGTGGTCTACGCCATTTCAAAAAGCTCAGTCAAACTCAAATCATGGCCATTGGGCAGTTCTGTCTCCATGTCGAACACTTGAATGAGCATTCAGAAGACTGGTTCTGGAGGGATAAAACGCTACAGGAGGAGAGCTCTGACGGTCAATGCAACACCCAGCAAAACTGGTCCGCCATGGCCAGGGTGGGCAGCACTTCAATAGGTGTGAGCCCATCAGCCCGATAACTGGCTTCTCAAAATTTCCGGGACTGAAATTTTGACGTCGGCCCACACCGACAAAACTTAGCACACTACTTACGTCATCGTGTAAGATAAATTGTCGCCTGTATAAAAGCCGGTTTCTCCCCAGTGAGTTGCAAGCGGATTCGAAGTGCCAGAGCAGGGGCAAGATGTCCGTGATTCTGCTGACGTTCATCTTGGCCCTCCTGGTGGGGTACATCATCCACAAGTGGAAACAGGCCTCCAAATGGGACCACTTCCCTGGGCTGACCAAGTATACCAGCTTGCCCAAGATTGGGCATGCTTACATGCTCTCTAAGAATCCCAGCAGAGAATTGAGAGACCTGACCAAGAAGTATGGAACAATCTATCGGTTTGACATTGGGTCAGTGCCCACAATTAT
>JAAUXU010000030.1_pt1 | contig 15890 bp, 24 predicted proteins | sample 7278151 | NCBI WGS metagenome assembly JAAUXU01 (sample SAMN14350113, study PRJNA611818) | marine sediment metagenome | isolation source: surface marine sediment (1.8m) | place: French Polynesia: Moorea | collected 2018-08 | reverse complement strand
TCCAGGTGGCTTCCTTTTGAGCACTCTAGCACCAAAATGGGCAGCCTGGACATTGACTTGTGTACTGAACATTGTGTCCCAGTATCACATGTACACGTTCCACATCAAAATTCCACCTCAACACGTTTGAGTACGGTGTAGGAGGTGCCGTCATGCTTGACGCAATTACTTACGACCAGGACTGTATGTCTCTTTTGTCAATGGGTGTCAATTTCACGCCATATTTCAGTAGAGATTTTAGCATTCCCGGGGACTTCGTAAACACCCTGTTGGCAGGTCGTGTGCCTTTATCAATGCCATGCACTGCTAGACGGACACATAAATCACACCTGTCTCTGGACGTGTGTGTCTAAATGTTATGAAGCACTCGACTGACGTGACCCGATTTCGAGGTTAAGATTCGTGATTGTGGCGCTAAAATTTCCGTCCCCACGAGTTGCAGCGTCAGCCTAGAGTCGTCGGGGTCGGATTCCTCCCCTCTCTCCCCCCTCTAGTTCAGTCAGTACGCAGTAGAAAATCTTTTTTTTTCTCTCTCTTTTGGTTTGCCTTTTTTTCTTTGAGTCTTGGTCAATTCGCACTGTAAAGTAGTCGGACCCTTTGTTCCAAGCTGGACGTGACCAAGCAGGTACGTTGTGCTTTGTTGCATGATTTTTACACGTTTGTGGTATTACAATGTCAAGGAATGAGCTACAGGTGCACACGTGAGCTCTGCTGCAGTACGTAAGCTTGGTAGCTGCGTCAATCTTGCATGTCTTTCAGGCGGAGCCACCGACAGAGTGACAGCAGCAACAACTTGTGCAAGTCCCGCAGCGCGCCTGCCAGCCCGAGGAAGATGCCGCCGGCGGCTGCCACGCCGACGGAGTCTGCCGCGGGCCCGGAGACCGCGCGGGCCCAGACCAACCCCTCCTCTTCTGTCACAGCTGCCGCCACCAAAGCTGTGTCAAGCACTGAGCTCAACGTGAACCTGAACCTGGTCCAGACCGACGTCAAAGTAAAGGAGGCTCAGAAAAAGCAACAACAGCAGTGCAAGGAGAGGCCTAGTTCGGTCATGGGTCATCCAGTCTCGAAGAGGCTGAAAACGGAAGGTGCGCAGCTGGTGGAGGCAACGAGACCATAACTTGTACCCAAGAGGTCACAGGGAGATAATGCACGAGTCTTTTTCCTCTCAGAAAATGGTCGTCCTGGTTCAGCAGCCTCGGGGTCGGCGCCCCGGATGGATGAGGTGATGCGCCTGCATCAGGACGAGGGAGTCTTTCACATGCTGCATTCGATGACCACGAGCAGAAGAAAGGTCAGCAAGTACATGTGAATTTTACTTTGAATCAGAGTTTATTTGATCCTCTTTTTTCTATATCTTAGGTGCCTGTGACTTATTTCCCTCAGACCAAGGCCAACGCTGCCAGACACACTGGCAGCGCCGCCGCTCAGGTAACTTCGTAGTACGCTTTCAGAGATGAATGTGGCCTAAAACTTGCTTGAAAATATGATTAAGACGCCCCAAAATATGCCCTAAAATGCGATACGTATGCTCTGAAATATGCTTAAAATATTAGAAATGTGAGCAATATATGTCCTCTCAAGTATGAGGTACACGCTGCATGTCTTTTGGTTCCACCCTATGACCAGTTATATTTGAAAGATTACACCCAAATTCTAAAATATACAAATAAACAAAATGGGCTCTAAATGCATAAAGCAAGTTGGAATATACTTTTGGTAAGAAGAATAAACCCCGCAAGTGAAAATATTGTCCCTCTTGCAGGCAAAGAGGCCCTTGTCTGGTTCTTTGTCAAGTGCTGGGGTGTCGACACCTTCGCCATCTTCCAACCAATTGACGCCAGGTGCGTTCTCTCCAGCTTCCACAATAGCAGGGGCGACGTCAATGGCGTCTTCGTCGGTGAATGGATTGTCCAACCTCCAGGATGCATCGTCCAAGGGATTTGCCAAGGCAGAAGACAAGGCCAAGAGGAAAAGAGGGGTTGGGAGGCCAAGAAAGAACAATTTAGTCAGGTTAGTGTTGTTGGAGAGAAAGAACAGTTGAGTTGAGCCAGACCAGTTTTTCTCAAGGTCAGTGAAGCTGAGCAAGCCCAGGTCTAATTGAGGTCAGCTCCAGAACCTGGATAGAGTAGCCGTAGAGTTTCTCTCTGCTTTCACTCAAGACATCTAATCTGTAACTTCATGTCACGCAATCAAAATTAACTAATCAATAGTCATTACTGGCTGTCTTTCACTTATTTTTTTTTTTAAAGAAACTACAGTAGAGTCATGACTGAATCTTTGTTCTTTGTTCAGGGTCCGACACGGTGCAGTCTCCCCAATACAGCCAGACTCGCTTCGGACTCCCAAGGCTATGGAGAAGTTAAAGATGCTGCCTGCAGAGAACTACCAGGCCCTGTGGAACTCAGCCGCGAGGTATAGACTCGCTGAGGAGGCACTCAAGGAAGGGAGAAATGACAACGCCAAGCCTTCGGTTTCTCCAGGTGAGAGAGATGCGCTTTTTTGCATGCTTGCGGACGAGACTCTCATTTCTGATGTTGCTTAACCAGACAGCAGCAGCGTCGGCTCGGACGTTTCCTCGGCCGAAGCTCTGTTGAAGCGTCGACATCCGCGGAAGATCGGCGATCGGATGCTCACCAGCGTGTCCAACATCGCCAAGCAGTACAAGGACATTCAGATCAGGCAAGTCTGTCCGTAACTCACCTGTTTTAATCCATCTTGTCCGTCACGCTGTCATTGTGCAGGTCATATCCCAACTTCACGCAGCTGATCCTCAGCCCATGCAGCACTGGAATGCGCAGCTCGTTTGGCATCACAACACTGAACGAGTTGTCTGACGCTCTGCGGGTTGTCGGGTCTATGCCTGTGGACGAAGGCGAAGACGCTGGCGGTGACGGCTACGGTGATCGCGCCATCATGGTCACCAGTTTGGGAGGGGTCTTCTCACAGGGCCTGGACCTCACACAGCTGACCCATGACGGCGGCGGCGGGGAGAAGCAGCGAAAGGTGGCCGAGGCGACCGCCGCGGCTATAAGGAGGTAACTACTTCGTGTACAGGGTAATAGAGATAAATCCGGACTTGCCCTTTGTATGAAAAGCCACATAATGCATCCAGGACGCTTGAGGACTTTTTTAGTTGTGCTCTTGCTACCAACGGTAGTCCTAGTCATCGTCACTTCGTACGTCCTTATATTCGTCATTGATTTTCCTTATAAGCTCGATCTTGAGTGGAACAAACTTATGACGGAAATGTGCACTTCTAGAATTTGAAGTCAGTCCGTATTTATTTGGATGACTCTGTCTGTCGTAGCGTGTACAGTACACGCGCGCACATCCTGCATTCCAGACTTGTGGAGTCCCTTCTGGATTGTCCTAAGCTGACGGTTGCTGCTGTGAACGGTCGTGCACGTGGGCTGGCTGTTTGTCTTCTACCTTTCTTCGACGTTGTCTATGCCAGCGACAGCGCAGACTTTGCCACAGACTATACAAGGTTGGGACAGGTAAGTGTCAAAATGCATAAGAGTCGTCATTGTTTGCAACATAGTGTCTGTGATCCCTTTAAGATCCCGGAGGCATTTGCGTCGGTGACGTGTCTGGGTGAGAGATGCTCAGAGATGCTACTGCTGGGCACGAGTCTGACTGCTGAAGAAGCCGCTGCCAAAGGACTTGTGACACAAGTTGTGTGGCCGGACAGATTTCTGGAACAAATCGTGCCCAAGTAAGCTATGACAAGAAACGTCGGTCGCATAGAAAGTTATACGGACAACAACGGCCTTATGACAATGCATCATTTCTATCATACGGGAAATTTTACGCAAGCTTCCACATTTGGCCTATATTTCCTGGAGAACTTGTATGTTTTGGATATGTCTGTTTTCACCTGATCCTTGCCTGCAGGATGGAGGCCCTTGACGAGTTCTTCCCTCGCAGAGCTTTTGCCACCAAGTCCTACCTGAAGGCCCAGCTGAAACGTCGGGTGTCTCAGGTGGCTGAACAAGAGACCAGACTACTCGTCAAGTCTTGGACAGCTCAAGATTTTCCCAAGAATGTGAAGAATTACCTCAAGTCCAACGACCAGATACTGTTCCAGTAGCAAGAAGAGGCTCAAAAAAAGCTGCATATGCTTGACTTGTGTACGTAAAAGTATGCTAAAGATTCCTTGATTTTTTTATCCCCTAAATGGAAGAGGAGTGACAATTTTAAGCATCCGCACTCCAACTACGCTTAAAAGGTTGATGTCATGATGATAAAAAAAACACCTCTAAAGCTCACATTGAGCATATTCTTATGAACAAGAAGAAACTGTAGAAGGTACACATATATCTACTCAAGCTTGCTGCTGGTGTACGTGTAAGATAAGCACACAGTATGCAGTATGAACGCAAGTGACAACATGAATTTATTATGCCGTATAATTTATACCCAGTACTTGAGTTGTGCGAATGAAGCATTAAAGGCTGTATAAGAGTATTGAAGTGAACAGCTTAGCGACATACGTTAAAATGTAAATTCTGCATACAGGGGTGGGGAAGTTGGGATTGGAATGCGGAACTTGGACCTGGTCAGGTAAAACAGACTCTACTTCAATAAAAGCAATGTTCTGGAGGATCTCGATGACGTTCGTCGAGAAAATGGCTGCGCTGTTGCCATTACATAGTGTGGAGGTACTTGAGGACTCTGCAGTACTCGCTCTTGTTTAACGTGAAGACTTAGGGCAACGTTGGAAAAAAACTAACTTCAGCTTCCTGCAGAAGATTTTTTTCTCAAATTGTATCAATCGCAAATCTTCGAATAGCCGAGAGTCCCCGCTCGTTCCTGCTGACTCTGCAACCGTCAATACCTGTATTATTAACTGTAAAACACATACCATATAGTCATGCAGACCTGTAGTAGTATCTCTGCTGAGGGACCTGCCTGCCCAGCATGGTGATCAAGTCCTCGTCGTGCGTGATGACGATCAGCTGGAAGTTGTTGTGGCTGGACCTCTTTTCCACCAGCGTGGCGAGGGCCTGGGCCAAAGACTCGATGTTGTCCCGATCCTAAATGAGACGTGACAAGGGCTGCTTCATGAAGGACATCAACCTCAGCACTGTGAGTAGCAAAAAATTGCATCGAGCTGTTTCACTCGCTGCTGCTGCTCCGACTCCTCAGAGTTTGGAGTCAAGTGTCTGTAGTGCAAGAGTTGTGGGAACAGCAACACCTGTTGATGCCAGACTAGTCTCAGTTGTTCTCGTGACCGAAAGTTAAAACTTGTGATATTACTGTTCTGCCCACTCTGATTCTCGTGTCAGAGCAATGTTTTTTTTCTGAAACAATCGGTCCTACGAATATATTGGTTACAGTCACTAAAACCTTGAGTCCCAAGGTTGTGACTACAACCGGAGATCACTGTAATATAACGTTTTCTCCCATCGAATGCCAGTAATCAGTGATGGGTCTGTCACCTTTTTTGACACACACTGTATGCTCCTTGGGTAATCAAGATATGCCTACTAGATTTGTCGTTGGTTCATCCAAGGCGATGACTCCGCAATTGGTACTAAAGGTCTCCGCCAAGGCCAGCCTGATGATGAGTGACGCCAACACCTTTTGTCCAGCCGAGCATCGGCCCCGCATCTCGAGTTCAGTGTCGTTCTTGACCATGATCACCTACGTGCGTGGGGTCATCAGCGTCATATTAGCCTTTACACTGACCAGAAAATTCAAGCCTACCCACCCTGTAGTTGCACGTTTTTCTTTTCTCCATGGCGGCGTTGGGGTCCATCTCGTCGGTCTTGATCTCGATGTAGTCAATGTCGTTGCCCTTGTAGGTGTTACGCCACAGCTCGCGGACAATACGGTTGATCACCTTCATCCGCTCCTAAATACAGTGTATACAGGTATAATGGAGAAAACTCCTGTTGTAGTCACGAGTCTTTGTGAAAACATTATTTGCAGTACAGCAAGTTCACTCATTGTTTTGGACCACTTGAAATGGAAACTCCTGCTATAGTGAATTCAACAGAGTAGTTGGGTTACGGGGAGACTGCATAAAGGGTATTGAATAGGACATGGGTGAATTCGTCGTAGCCTCCACCCTTCCAGCAACATACAGGCATTGTATACAGTAATAAATCAGACCGTACCTTCAGAAAGCACTTCCTGTACGTCGTACAACTCACCTAGGCCAATTTTGGCCATCAATTGACCAGACCTTGGTGTCTAACACCAGCAGATGCTATATTTTAAATATATTTTAAATTATGCTTTTTATACCACCATTATGACATTTTATAATAAGATATGTTGGGACTTTTTTAATCTGGAAGTAATGATTGTGCAAAGGCAGTCGTAACCCTTGTGATTGCCCTTTCACCCACTGCAGGCACTCGTCGAGAGTTAACTCCGAAGTGCTTTTCACTATACCTTGTGGAAAGTGGTGATGGCGTAGGTGAGAGCCTTGTGGTACTTCTCCAAGTCCATGATGACGTGCATCTTCAACCGATTCTCCAAGTACTTGTTGCGGTACTTATCTTCCGCGTCCCTGAACTTGGGGTCTCTCAACTCTTTCTCCAGATCACGGACATTCGTCTTCACGATGCTCAATCTTCACGACAAAAAAGACATCTTTTGGTCTTGAGACCGATATAAAGATATACATTTTTCAAAAGGGCGTGTGACGCTCAAAAGACATTTTTGAACAGTCCGTGTTATGCTGAAAAAGCCGCACCTCCCCATTCGGTCCACCTTCTTGTGCTCGATGCTTTCGCACTTCTCCTCCAGGTTCCTCCGCTGCCGCTTGTTCTGGTCGAAGTCCAGCAGCTTCAAGTTGTCGTCGTAGCGCTTCATCTGCAGGTCAAGCAACGCCAGGTAAGTTGTCGAAAGAAGAACGATCATGTCATGCTACGTAAATACCAAAAAGTTACCTCTCTTTTCAATTTCTCGATCTCCTCCCATAACTTCTTCAACTTCTTCATTTCCTCGATTTGTCTCTCATGTTTCTCGTTGTCCAGAATCTTCTTCTCTCTCTCAGTCCTCTCATCAACAATCCTGCACAGGAGACAAAAAGATTAGTCTTAAAAGGCTATTTTAAAGAATTATAAAAAGTACCTTTTCAACTCCCCATCCAGCTGCTGCTTCTTCTCATCAAGTTCCTTTTTCTTCTGCTCTTCGCCCTCCAGCCGGTGGTCGTTGAGGTTTTCTTGGTACTCCCTGTACCAAGTTAAACAATATCATATCAAGGTTACGAAGTTATCTTACCTGTTCTTACCTGATCCCATCCACTAATACTTTTAGTTCTCCCTCTTTCTTCCGGACAGCATCGCATCTTTCTCTGACTCTTTTGACTTGGGCATTTCTTTCCTTCTCTACTTCTCTCTTCTCACGTCTTTTCTCTTTTTTGGCATCGTCGATGTCTTCCAACTCCTTCGCAACTCTTTCGGTGGCCGCCTGCAGCTCCTCGGCCAATGTCTGCAGCTCCTCCATCTTGGCCTTCCAAGTCGTGCTCTCTTGGTGCTGCCTCTTTGTCTCCAGCATGGTGGACTGCATCGCGTTCAGGTCCTTCTCCAAGGCATTGAGCCTCTTCTCCACGTCTATCTCGCGGTTCTGCTTGGCCTCAATTTCCAGACGCGCTGCAGTGAGCTTGCGCGAGGTCTCATCGTCCTCGCGCTTGAACTCTTCCAGGCTTCTCGTTGCTTCGAGTCCTTCGTTGCCAGCTTTCAGGTCACTTAACTTGTCCTCAACGTCCGCAATCTCCTTCTGAAGGTTGTCAATAACAACGACGTCCTGGTAGATGTCATCACAAACGACGAGCTTAGGCTCACAAGACTTCAGCTCTTCATCATTTGAGGTCAAGGAACGGGTGAGGTTCCGGATCTCCTGCAAATGCGGACAGCTTGAAGCTAAGGATTGTGACGAAAGACAGCGTAAAAGCCTAACCTGGTCCAACTTGGTGGCTTGCTCCTTCAAAGTTCTTGCCTCTTTCCTCACACCGTCCACATGGAGCCTCCTACTTAGAAGCTCCGACAACTTCTCCTGTTTACGGGTGGATCGTTCAAGCTGGGCCTTGATGGCCTTGACCCTCAAGGGGATCTGGGACACGTGAGTGCGGAGTTCAGCCTGGAGCTCGCGGGCTTCTGCGTCTTCGTGAAAGGCGCGGTTGCAGGTGGGACAGGCAGAGGTCTGGCCCGTGGTCTTGAGCATGGCGTCGAGCTTGTCGATGAAGCCCTTGATACAATGGAGAAAAAATCACGTTGATGAGTACTTAGTGTCGATTTGACACAAACGCACCTGGTAAGTGTATTTGTTGGCCTCCTTTCTTGCGAGTTCCTCCCTTTCTTCAGCGATCTTGGCCTTAATCCTTTCCATTTCTTCATCTATGTCTTCGGCCTCCTCCAGAGCTTCCTTCACCTCTTCGTCGAAGGCTTCAACACTTTGGTTCTTTTCTGCACCAGCCTTCTTGACCTCGTTGCGCTTTTCACGGAAAGATGCAAGGCTGTGCTCGGCTTTGGACCGCTCCTGCTGCAAAGACTCTCTTTTCTGGGAATTAAAGTCCTTGGCACGAATAAAATGATCCATAAGGACGCTGGGCTTGGGCGGGGAGCCACCAAACAGATTCGACAGAGGCATGAATGTCTTGTTCAGAAGCTTCTCCATCTGTTGCTTCTTGCTCTTTAGGTCTTCTTCCTGTTAGATGTCTCGTGTGTGAGCGTGTGATTACGTACAATGCAGTAAAAACACCGTATACAAGACCTCACCTTGAGCTGAATATCCGAAAGAACCCTTTGGTTGGCATCCAGCAAAGCCTTTTCCTCCTTCAGAGCCTTTTCTCTATAAAGAAAAAGTCATACAATTAGGGGAAGAAAAATAGGACTCTTAAATCTAAAAAAGTCCCCGCTGTCATAGCAACAAAACTTTCTTTCTTCTCACTTGATCTCCAACTCCTTCAGGTCCTGCTTGCGCTTCATGACAGTCGACCTCAGCTCGTCCAGATTGACTGACTCCTTAAGCTTGGCAAGCTGCTCCTGCTTGGATTCGTACGCCTTACTTAGCTCTTCAAGCTTCTCCTGGGAGTTCTGAGCCTCCCTTAACTTCAACCTTAACTGAGCAATCTCCCTCTTGGAGTCCACCAACTCCTTGGTCTTGGTCCTCTTGTCGTTCTCTTTGATGGCTCTACTCGTCTCCAGGTCGTTAATTTCGCGATTTTTCTCCTCCAACATAGTCTCCATTTCCTGAAAGAAGTACAGGGTCATATAAATTAATTCGGACAGGCAACAGTGTTGCTAGTGGTAGGAAAAGTCTGATCATATTTGTCAGATACTCTCCTTCAAGCCGTTCATGGCGGCAACAATCAGCTCCACGAATAAAATCCTTCACTGAATTGGACGCATCATGGGGTACCATTGTAACCAGTATTCTCGTGCAAAAAATCAGGTCGAATTGATCTTCGACTGCTCTGTACATGTTCGTGTGTGGTACGGCATTAATTGTGATCTACCGACTGACCTGATTGACGTGGTTGAACTCATTGTCAGCCTCTCTGATGTCCTTGGCAATCCTCTCCAGGATAGTGTCCATAGCAGCGACTTGCGTGCTATCACTGCTATTAACTTGAAACCCGCTGATATCGTCCCAAGCTTGCTCGCTGACTTTATCTCGCAAGTTCTAGGAGAAAAATGGCTTAACATACAGAAATACACAATTTTCTCCAGTTCTGACCTTCTTCCTTTTCTCATTCTCCTGCATCTCCGAGATGCACTGTCCGATGGCCACGTTGACCTTCTTCTCCTTCTCGCGGTTCTCGTCCAGGTCGTGCTTGACTCTGGTCAGCTCTTGATCTCCCAAAGGCAGTTGCTTTCTGATCAGCTCCGTGTCGGCCTTTAAAGTCTTGAGAGTCCGGTCCAGTTCATCCATGCTGGTCGTGTCAACATTCTCGTAGTCGAGACTTTGCTCCACTTTTGAAGCTTCTTCCAGCTTCATCTCCAGTTTAGTCCTAAGCGATGGAAACATAGCCTTAAATAATGCAAAATAAAAAGTAAAAGTAGTCTATGGGAGCCTTACTTGACTTCAGACCTCAGCTCGATGGTGTGTGAATAGTTCTTTTCAATTTCACGGGCTGTTTCAAGCTGCTGCTTGAGAGGTTTTAGCTCTTCCTCGGCTTCAGCAATCTGAACGTACACGTCAACTTAGCATTAGTCGTAAGTACAGGGTGATCCAGATGAACCAGGACCAATTTAAAAATAGGGTTGTGCGTTGTATATTGCTCAAATGTCATCACACTTCTGCAAGAGCCTCTTGTTCAATTTGAAATGGAGTTTGTCGACAACAAAGAAGAACATGAGCGGGGGGAGGTGACAAAGACTTTTTATCGTCGGCAGCCTGAGCACTAGTAAATAAATCCTCGTCTGCCTTGGACGTGTATGGCGCTAAACCAAAAAAGTCCTTCGACATCTTGCACGTATGAAAATGGAGCCAGACCAGATTTTTCATGGAAAAATCAGTCAGGATTCATCTCAATCACCCGGTAAAATCCCACTTACCTGGTCTTTTAAAGCATCTATGGATGCATTCTTCTCCATCAACTCCTTCCTCTTCTGCACCACAACCTGTTTAAAAAAGTCACTCTTTTCTGATGCAAGAGGACAAGTGCTAAATTCTATAACTGTCAAACTAAACTAACCTTTTTGTCCCCGGACAGATATTCAAGATCCTTTTTCAGACCCGACTGGTCTTCCCTGTGCTTCCTGGCAACTTCTTTGATGGTTTTTAGGCAGTGCTGAAAAAAAAATTATGAACACATGATTACCTACAACATTACGATATCGTCACCTGATACTTGTCCGAGGCAAATATTTCGTCGAACTTGGCCTTGACCTTGCTGCCCTCGTCCAGCGGCCAGTTGGAGTCCTCCTGATGGCAGAATATCACATAGTTCAGAATCGGCTTGGAGACGCCCATTTTCGTTAAAACCTGTAAGAATACAGCAGTGACAACAGTTTAAAATCAGACCTAAACAGTACTGTCAACCATAGATGTGACATCAATGCACTTGGAGGATATGCTGACGGGCTTGTTGTCATCATTGAACTTGAGGAATTGGCCGTCGAGCGTCCTGTGAGAGAAAAACGGTTTTAGACCCTTTGACAGTCAACAAATATGCGTCTCACTACTTGATCGTGATGGTCTTAGCCTTTTGAGTCGCCTCCAGGCACCTAAGGACGACATAGCGCTGCTTGTCGACTCCCTGGAAAGCCAGCTTGACCTGAGCTTTGACGGACATCTCGCCGGCCATCTTGGGGTCATGCACAAACGACTTCCCGGAGTAGGATCCTGGCGGATGGTCTCCGGTCGTCACGTAGCGGAGGCACTCGATGATGGTAGTCTTGCCACAGCCGTTCTGGCCCTGGTGAAGGAAGAAAGTGGGCGATAGCGCTCATGACAGGTTACAGCTTTTGTAACCTCACCAGGATCAACGTAAGCGGCCAAGCACGCGTCTCCTCCTGTCTCCCGCCCGTGTTCCTACCGCCGTCGCCATTGTCTACGCGTTCCTTGTGCACGAAGTTCATCACGGCACCGTCTTCGTCCTGAGACCATAAGTGAATGCAAAATCAAGACAATGTAGACAATAAAGACATCAAGAACAGTTACAATGGACAATCTCACCGTAGGCCCGAAGCTCCGGAGACCTTGGATGAGAAGCTTGTTGAGCTGCGACATCTTGACCCGAGGAAAGCAGTGACGTCGAGGAAACAATCGATGCCCAGGTCAGATCCCTCAGGCTCGACGGACCGAACAGACTCGACGCTGTCAGTCCTGGCCGTGGCCGTGAACCGAAAGTCCGACCCAAAACTGACCTTGCAAAAGTTGTCGGTGTCGTCGTCGAGCTTCTCCTCAGGCTTTCCGCTAGTCAAGTCAAAGCACACACGGATTAGATCCGAGACGGTTCCTATCTTGTTTACTTTGCTTTTTAGCGGCACTTTTCACGGAATGTCGTATACAGGATCACGAAACCTAAAAAGCTTCTTTCACCCATTTGGGGGTTAATTGTCAAAAAGATAAGTTAAAACTAAAGAAAATACATCAAAAATCAATCCGAATCGAAGGCACCGCCATCATCCTCATGACAAGCATTCAAGAGGCGGAGGAGGCCATCTAGACGGCCACCACCAGTTGCGATAACAGCTTGCCTGTGTAGCTGGACCAGTGCTCTGTGAGCAGGATTGAAGAACAGCGCCTCCTGACGTATTCTGCTGCGATTAACTTCTCCCAAATCACTTGTAGACACTCTATTAATTCTCTCATACTATGCTAATGTCCAGTCTTGGAGATGAGCGCGAATACGAACATGAGCATAATCACACCCTTAAACACCACGAAATTTTTTGGCCATTTTTGCACTGATCAATTCTCCACTCAGGAGTAGCTTGTTGGTCTGGAATTGGTTAATTGTCTAATTACACCCGATAATGAGGGTTCCTTTTATTTTAAGTGGTCTACCCTGATCAAACAGATGTTGCAGTTGAGTTGACCAACTGGAGGCCTCATAATCCTTCCTGCCTTGGGTTGATGAGGTTTTACCTGTACCTGTACTTAAGTCTGTTTGGTCACGCACGCGCGGGAGCGGTCTAAAAGTCTGCAACCTAGAACCTTTCTCTGCAAATAACTGGCATGCGCTTCTTACGGCTCATGCTGCATAAGTACAATCTTATGCGCGTTCATAATGCAAATCTTGACGACCACGTCTTTCCAGAGCTTTTGGGTGAGAATGAAAAGAACAAGATTACTGGAAAGTTGACAAGGCAGAGATCTGATCCGGATGACTCGACTTATTGAATGTAACCTGCATCAGACGCAATGACTGAAACCTGATGAGGAATTTCCTTCTGGTGTTCATAAAGAAGCTCAGTCATTGTCTCAGACCCGTCTGGTGACAGACTCCGGGTGGTCTTTGGCCTTGTATTGGGTGCCTGAGCTCATGATGTTTCTCACGTGCCACAACACTGCAAAATCTCTTCTTATGGATCATCAACTGGTGCCTGGACGTTTTTGGAGAATGAGCGTGGTTTTTCTTTGATCGAGTGATTCAGAATCAAAATTTGCTTCTTACTGAAAAGAGCGATGAATTCTTAAAATTTCATTTCAAACAGCTGTACTTGTTGATTGTGGCATAATATTTTAAAGAGCATCTTTCCATTTCTTAAATAACACTGATTTTTATTGCGTAAAAAGATTGTCGCGCTTTGCTTCGATAGGGGATCCTAAGAGACCAAGACTATAACTGCTTGATTTTAACGCCATACGAGACATTCGTTTCACTGGCAACATGAAAACAGAAGTAAATGATTTAACCCTGGACGTCAGAACTTGACTTTTTGGTAGAGTTTCCTCCAGAAATTGATTCTCTCTTCTGTTGCCAAATCTCTCTCCCCTTGGACAAGTTTGGCGTCTCTCAAGCTGACCCAGCGCCTGGCGGTCGACGTCGCGGGCTCCCACTTCTTGTCCAGCCCGGACAAGGAGTACCCGATGAACGATCCCTCTGTACACGATGATACAGGACGTAATGCTCTGCTCCATATTGTATCACACAGAAAATATAAGAAAATACAAAAGTAGGTCTCACCTGAGTCATGTGGAGTAGGATCGTGGTAGGTGGCAAAGTTTGTCCACAAGTCCACCATCAATCGCCTCATCTCGGCGTCCTTGGGGTCCGGCATCATTGTGATGGGTAACGATGTACTGAGGTGAGACGACAACAGTTCTCTCAATCTCAGCACTTAGCATGGGTCAGTAAACTAGTTCTACCTGAACATGTACGGCAGCTCGTCCGAGTGGCAAACTCCCAGGGACTTGGTCGTGTGCCACCCGACCAACTTCTGCAATACGATGATAAGGAGACCCAGGTAGCCCCCGCTGCTGAATATGTCCGCCATGGAGAAAGAGCCCAAGTGATCGAAGCGGTAGTAAAACACCGGATTCGAGGGATACTTCTTAAGGTAACACCTAGGTAGAGCGTGAAGCAGAATTATTAAACAATTACAGTGGAGAGGAATTCGCTAAATATATCATCATACACATCACATTATAATTTTTTAGTATATAATGTAATTACAATACAATTATATATTTATTAATTTTTATTTTATTAAATAATTATATATTATACAATATAAATTACATTATAGTTACGAGCTAAAAATTTCGGGGCCCAACAAAATTGGTATAAGCACCCATGGTATCAGTGTAATACATCTACATAAATATTGAATTTTATTCTTTTGAATGAGCTTTGCACTTATGTTATATTTTCATGTTTAATGATCTTCATCTGTAATTATAGTATCAGCATTGGCACCTGACAGCCTCGTCTGCTGCGAAGGAGAACGTCGAGTCCGTGAAGAAGTTCGTGTAGTTTTGGAATGCTCTCGACAGCTTGGGGCGCTCCTCGAAGTAGGTGTTGGCGATCTCCACCAGCAAGGTCCTGTCGTCTTCGGTGATGTCCGAGTAATACTTGCCGAAGGCATTGGCTATCATGCATCTGTCCCAGTCCTTGCTGAAAGAAAGACTTGTGGTGAGAACCGGGCCTACAGCGACGCTGACACTTTACATGAGCTTATCCTCCAGCTCCTGGGAGCCGGATGCGGCGGCGGAGGTAAGCAGGCCGTCGTCCTTGGTGAACCTGTTGACAGAGAGCGATGTGATTAACCATGACCATCGTGTGTAAAAAGGCATGTACGTGGCGGACGAAAAGTCAGTACTGTTACTTACGCGTACTTGAGGATGTGCAAATGTAGAAATTGACTTATTTGAAAGGAGAGAGTCAAAATTTTCATTTGCAACGAGAACTTTGCAGATCGGAAAGAAGTAACAAATTGATTGCAAGCATCATTTTTCCTGTATTGGATACTGGGTAAACAAACGGTGCAATCTCGACACTCTTGTTCAGGATCCAATAACTTTATTTGGGGTCGGATTTGCAAAATTCTTCTTTTTGCAAGTAAAAAAATTGACTCTTCTCTTTCAGACGAAGACACTTAGGTACTTGTACGTAATGCACAGGTTGAGCAGAAAGCTAGATCCCGGGTCTACTCTGTCCTCCGCGCCGCAGACTCACCCCGTCATCAGCGGCACCTTGAGCACCTTTCCCTCTTCCAGCAGCTTGAAAGGTTCGTCCTCAAAGAACGGCTCCTCCGAGAAGGTGACGTCGTTCGTCGGCTTCCACACGCCCGGAAAACTCATTGCACCTGTGGACGAGCGTCACACTTCACAGTTTCTGCTCTCAATCTCTCGCTCATGCCAGCTTAACCGAAAGGAAACATGTTGCACTCGTCGAACATGAACATGTGCTCCAGGAGGACGGAGGCGGGCAAGGCGCGCAAACAGTCGGCGGCAGTGTCGATGGAAGATTTGTTGGGCACCGGGCATCCGACGGCAGCTGCATACCGACGATGGTACTCGTCCAAGGACCTGTCGTTCATGAGCTCATTGAACAATGTGCTTGTCGGACTGCACTGTGAAAAAGTGGGCTTCAATTCCAACATGCCTTCTTTATCGTCAAGCATTGGATGAAGTTTGGGCCCGTGAAAGTGAAACGATATTGGACAGTCCGGATGTCAGGAACGTAGTAGGTGTTGGACAGATAAAAAAAACAGGTCAGATTGCATGACCACGGTCAAGGAGAAGGTCTGGTGGTTCCAAAAAGTGTCCTTCATGGCCTTAAAAGAGATTGATTTACTTTTGGTTCCTTTTCACCCTCACAACCTGGCAACACCTTGCCCTATGTGCAGCATCCTGTTTCTGCTCTGTGGCAGTACAGGGTCGCCGAGCAAAGCGCTTACCTCTGCAATGGCGGGAAATTTGAACAAAAAATCTGGTAGCCTCAAGATTCCTAAATGACACAGCAGGGGTCTGTGAATGAG
>JAAUXU010051386.1_pt1 | contig 15898 bp, 13 predicted proteins | sample 7278151 | NCBI WGS metagenome assembly JAAUXU01 (sample SAMN14350113, study PRJNA611818) | marine sediment metagenome | isolation source: surface marine sediment (1.8m) | place: French Polynesia: Moorea | collected 2018-08 | reverse complement strand
GTGAATCCCCCTAGAAATGGTATGCAGAGTTGCCCCATGAAAATTTCAAGCAATTTGATCCACTACAAAAAGTCAAATTTCAGTCCTGTTTGTCATGCCCCCCTCTCCAGGCCTTGTTTTGAGCACTCTAGCACCGAAATGGGCAGCCTTGCCTTTGAACCTCTGTACTCAACATTATGCCCAAGGATAACATCTACACGTTCTGCATCAAAATTGCACCTCAATACGGTGTAAGAGGTCATATCATGCTTGAAGAAATTACTTACACCAAGAACTGTACGTATACGTGATCTGTGTGGAAACTAGGGAGGCACGAAGAGTTACATAAGTGTCTGGACAGTATGCATGCACCTATGCAGACTTCATCATCAGTCTACTTTCCCATTCCTACGTTTATGGTGGAACTGTGCTTATACAAACAGCAATTCGGTCCCCAGCAAGTGAAGAGCTGCTGACCGAATGACTGCCTGACCGATAACTATGCTACCGGTTTCTGCCTAGCAATGCGGTTATATCTAGGAGCCACTGCATTATTTAACAATCTGATGCTTGTTCTTGGGAATCATGGCTGCTACGTCTCTGCCTGTATTTTGCATCTTCTGCCTGCGCCTCATTGGGCTTCTCCAGCAACAATGGTAGCACTCAGCATCAGTAAGATTCATCCTTCATTGTTCATTTGCATACCAGACCATGGTGACGGGCGATGAAAAAAAAAGAAAAATGAAGGAGCAACGGGTGAATGCGGACTACCTCTGGAAAATGGTAGTTTTAAATTTGAATCTCAGACAGGAAGAATTGTTGAGAAAGAACGAAGGCACCAGAGAAGTCACTGAAAGCTGCGGGTTACTCCGATCCCATCATCAAAAGCATCAGTTTAGTACAGCAAGTAGTCAACACACGTTGGGTCGGGCGGACATTTGTTTGGTAGCCGTGGGATTAGAACGTAATGTGCCATGTGCACAGTATGATGAAATGCAATGTAGTAACATGCAGTCCGCCAGGTACATACGGTGATCCACGTTAGCATCGTCCCTGACGTACCGTCTCAATGGCTTCACCGTCACCGGAAAAAAGTGACTTTTTTCCTAGACCAGGACTTTTACAGAGTAGAAGTACTTGATTGTTGCGTCGCTCTTAAACCGTCAACTGTTGCCATAAAACTGTACTTACAAATGTTGCGAATAACTCTAGTCTTGTCAATGTTCACAGACTGATTAGCAGACTTCGGGGAAAAAAATCGATTTTGTCAAAGATCATGCCACGATCTGAAAGAAAATAGCTGAACATAACTGCAGTGGCATAAGCAGCCAGCGACTTCTCCTCACAGCTGTCTGTTTATCATTTGAGGCATCTTGAGGCGTCCTCGCTTGTACCGCGTTAATGTCTTTACTTACCCATCACTTTCGGTAGGTCCTGAGGGTGAAGATACAGGCATGGACACTCTTTGTAATTCCGTGGACGAATATGCATGGTTGTATGGGAAGATTGTTGAAAGTGACAAAGTGGAACGTCAGTAGAAAAGTCTGAAACTTATGATCTGGGCTGTCGTCAGAGTTGGAAGTTGTATGTACCACATCTTGCACGCGACCTCGCAGTTGCCATGCAGCCTAACAGCTCTTGGGCAGACCCAGCAAGTTCTCCTCGAAGACCTGCATGCGGCAGACTCCGAAGAAGGGGAGCACTTCTTCTTACTGCAGAAAGAAGAAACGTAATTTAAGTGTTTGATGCAATCAAGAAAGTGTGTCTTGGCTTGAAAAACGGCTGTGTGATCTAATAATGGTGGTTAACCACAAATAGCATTCTCGTCAAGCACTTTAAGTCGAGCCTGGACGTCAAGTGTTTCTTGACGTTATTGTGCATTCCATATTTTGCTCTGTTGGAGACGCATTTTGCGCCTGTTGTCAATGTCGTCCCCCGCTGTAGTGGGACTTGATTCGGGGATGCGACCGGCCATGACCGTCTTCAAGTCGGCAGGAGCCATCTTGAAGCAGTTTCTCTCCTGCATCCAAGTATGAGACGCTGGCGCTTTTAGGTCCTCTTTTCACGAAAATAAGTCGCTTCTTAGATGTGGGAAAGTACGGCAGTCGGACCATAAGCACTGAGACAAAATATCTTCCACCTTTGTCGTGCTTTTTGCTGCCGGAGTAAGAAACGAGACATGACATGCCTGTCATCCTGATGACCATGATACGTGACAAGCACTGTGGCTATCTTTTACAGATCCGGCGGCGTTTTCGCGTGGCATTTTTTGTACTCAGTGCAGTAATTGAACAGAGCATTGTGGCTTACAGAGTCTATTGGACAATTGTACAACTCTCAGTGTGCGGCGTACGAGCGAAAGTCAGGCGCTCGCAGGTCTGCAGGGTCCTCGTCCATGCTGTGTCACGTGCTGGCCTAACCGACGAGCTTAGACATCCTCCAAGCTGAACTGCTCACAAGCCCCTCTTTTAGTGTCCTTATCCTGAGTCGCACGGTAAAGCTGATTGCCTAAGGTTTTGTGCCAAGGCTTCAGCTTGAAGAAATCGGCGCGTACTTCGGGGCTTGCAAAGAGTCGACGCATCTGTTGTGCTATTAAGCGTCACTGCTTCAAAATGACTAATGCAAATTCGTCAAAGTCGAAGTGAGCCAGAACTTGTGAGTCTTGAGGGAGAAAAAAAGCCTGCTCATTAACACCCTCATGCATTTTTCACCGAAGAGAAAACCCATTAGCTGAGTGCAAGTTCCTTAGGTGTAGCCTGTCACTCCTCTCAGGTAGTGAAAGCGCACAATAATTACTACATGGCCAAAAGATAATCCCATTTTCGGCAGATGATTTGTTATCTTCATAGTTGCGGCCAGGCTTGTAAAAGTCTCCCCAATTGACGGCTTCTTCTGCTTCTTCTCTACTTTTATTTCAGCTTGATCTCAATCCCAACCGAACAATTCCCGAATTGTTGTATTTGAACTGCAATGCGGTGTTGTCGGGGGCAGACGGCGAGCAAAAGTGTCGGGGGACTCATTGGTCTACACCTGGACGCGTTGGCCTCCGCGCACGGAGTTGTTGAGGTCGACGAAACAAACAACTGTGTCTCTCTGATGTTGATCAACGATACTCAGTCACGTAACTACGGCGCCGATACTGTTCTACATCCCTGGCTGAAGTGATTTGTGTCGTCACTGGTGCATATTTGTACAGGTTTGCTTTTCTGCAATGATGCCTCTCTTTCTCCTCCTCCCAAGAGCTCGAACAGCGCTCTTGATCTCTCTTTCTCTCCCTCGTACCGTACGTTCCATAAGTCCGCAGCGCTGTTTTCCATCCCAAGGCCTGTTGGCCTTGTTGGAAGTGCAGCAATAGAGGAAGAACAGAAAATTATTTGGCATGCATTCTGAACATTCACTTTTGTATAGAGTCCCTGACAAATTTCGACACATTCCCTTACATGTACGATCCACTTAGAGCTGCTTTTTTCTTTCATTAGCCTTCTGTCCTGTCTCTCCTTGTTCGCCGAGCACTTGAAGCAGACTTAGGAGACGTGCGGTACATATGAGTAAGCGTGCACCGCACACATCTGTACGCATCATACGTACGTACAGAGAGAGCGCACAGGCAAGAAGGAGAAGAGTTTTGGTCCTACGCAGAATGCTCTAGTGATGACGCCGGATGGCGGGAAAAGGAATACAGGAGGAGATAGGATCGCTTCTATCGGTTTTTTACGGAAGAGTTTGGGCTCAAATGATAAAAAATGGTTGCCTAAACACAGTGCATTCGTGATTTGCCTCAGGAGGAGAGACAAAGCAAGGTAAGAAAAAGATATCCTGCGTCTGCCCCATTGTTCGTAACCTGTAGTGCAAGCGCGCCACCTCTAGGTGCAGTCGCAGCAGCTACAGCTTCAAAGTGTCGTTGAATGGAAAAAAAGGGCCTGTTGTTGGCCTTGCTGGGGTTTCAACATGGTGAAACAAACCAGAAGTGGCTTGCTTTGTAACACAACGGCTGCTAGAACAACACGGGCACAGGGAGCAACGCTATGTTGGTCAGACCTGGTGTTTGCTGGCCTGGGTGTCTGCGAGGCCTCAGTATTAAGCTCAGGGTAAAACGATTGAATTTGTGCAAACTGAGTGCTCGTCCTTCCAGCACCCAATGGATCCTATTTCTGTGGCACTTTTTTGTCTTAGTCTCTGTCAGCTAAGACTTTTCGGCAGATGACCGAGGGAGATTGATGATTCCTAGGAAGGAAGAAGCAATGTCTCTTTCATATCTCTAGGGAACAAGGCATTTATTTCACTTCTGGAGACAGATACCCTTACAGAGGGGGAAATACTTACACCCACACGCACCCACGTCCTCGCACACTATACGAGCAGTTGGGTGAACAGAACCACCGTCATCCCAACAATCCCAAATGAACGCGGCATCATTTATCCCCCACTCAATTGCCAGGACGATGTAATCATGTCGAACCAGCAGCAGCAGCTACAGCATCTGCAGCACCAGGAGCTGCAACAACAGCAACAGCAGAATCCCTCGGGACCTCCCCAAGCTGTTCCGGAACCGGGTGCCTTATCCCACTTTTGCCAGACCACCTCACTGCACGGTTGGAAGTTCTTGCTCCAGCGCAATTGGGGTCTGGCCACCGGGTGGGCTCTGGTCGTGCTCGCTTCCGTCGGCGTCGCCGCCTTCTTCCTCTCCAATTCGGTGAAAGACTTCCTCAGCTCGACTGTGCAGACCACGCAGGACACGTCCAGGTAAGGTGATCACAATCTCAGAAGCATCCTCATCTAAAAAACATTCTGGGGAAGCAGATCCTCGCTACATGTACGTGTAGTACAGGAGGGATTTAGTATCTAGACAGAGGTAAGCCTCGGAGAAAAAGTGGGCAATTTGGTTCATATGGCCCTTATACCACTTTTATTTAACTTTTTTCCTTTGGTCTCTTTTTTTCCTTATTGAACAAGTAGAAAAGGAGTCGTGCATTTGTTCCACTGGCACACTGAGTAGCACCTTTCAATAATGACCTCCACATTTTGGCACAAGGTTAAAAAGGCAAATCTGACAAGGAGGGAGCTGCAAAGACGGTGAAAGCTGAAGCCAGTTCGTGGCCACAAGACCGATTGCTTGGTTGGAGCAGCGCGTGGCGCCATAAATGGAAGTAGTGCCTTATAAGTCTGGCCTGCGGTGGAGGGTGAGGGAGGCCACGTCGGAAAATGATGAATCGCTACGTTCGTTGTTATGGCGGAGCGAAAATGTCTTCAAGAAAATGGCCAGTTATTACGAGCGCCCGCTCAAACTGATAGCAACTTGCACCTTCGTTTGAGGTGCCGCACATTGCAGAAATAAGCAGTTGTTTGGACGCTCTTTGCAAGTGGCTCAACATTCGAGGAAATCTCGGTCCCTTTTTTAAGTACAGAAAGCTTTCATCTGCAAGGCACACCACTCTCAAGTCTGCCATTCGCCTCGCTGTAAAATATGGTAGTCAGTGCAGCATTTTCTTATAATAGTCAAGCAAGACATGCCGATGGAAGAAAGATAAGGGCGTCGTTGATTTACTTTATTTTTTCTGCTGGGAACTGCGACGCTTAAGGGAAATTCCTTGCGAATGCGACGCAGAGATATGTTTATTCAGCTATGTAGAACGCTGCTCACGAAAGCAAGTCTGAAGTCCCTTCTATTGCGCAGTGCTAGACAGTGTCATAGCTTGCCATAGTCTCTCGTTGGATGCCCGGGCTGTTCGTATTAGCTCTCTCAGAGTCGGTAAACGTTCAGGGTCAGCCAGCAGGGTCAACCAGGGGCGTCCAAGTACGGGGGCGAACATGAAGTAAACTATTCTGCGTATTTACATAAGTATGTGATGACCCCCTAGCTTGAAAATTTTGGTGCTTTTCTTTGAACCCTTCCAAACAACTTCTATTTACTTCATATCATCTGATGTCTAACGTAAGGCAAACCACAAGCAGGTCAAGAGAAGTGTTTTCTTAGCCCCCTCCACTTTTATGTTGGAGATGTTGAGTGCTTGGGGGAGGGGACACAAAATCTTGATCAAGGAGAGCAACTAAGCTTGTTAGCAACATTGTCAAGCAGGATCAAGGAGTCTCCATCAATGGTTTGTGTGAGGTAATTAGTTTGTGCCTCAGAAGAATAGGGTTGACTTCTCTTTGAATGTCTGCACATGTCCTAAAACTGATTATTTTTACAACTGGAATGATCTCACAGGACACCACTCTTGAAGTGCTCGTGCTTTGCCTGGGGTTAGCAATTGGCTGATATGAAGTAAGTAGAAGTTGTTTGAAGAGGTTAAAGATGAAGCTCCAAAAATGCGCAGCTAGAGGTTGTCGTATAAGTAAATGCAATGTCAAGGTACATTGTGCCTAAATGATCCTTGTAAGATTCTTAGAGGCTGATTATCTTGCTCTCTCTCTCTCTCTCTCTCTCTGCTGTTTCCTGAATTTTTAAACTTTTTCTGCATAGTCTGTGACAAGCCTGATTCAAACGTCGTCTTAGACAGGGAATAAAAAACTGATCTTGGTGAACACTACTTAAGGATAGCGGAGAGTAGAAAAGAGTAGAATTGAATTGCCTCCAATAATTGGAATTTTTTTTTGCTATGCACTACATTGGAATTTGGTTATAACCATTTTGGCTTCCGGTAAAACTCATAGACTTACAAACTGTCACCACAAATCAGCAAATTACTTACTTAGCTTAAAGTCTTACATATCTGTTACAAACATGCGACAGAAGCCAAGAGTAGTTTCAACTTCTCCGTTGCCCAATTCACACGGAAGAAAAGCGAAGCATAAAGAGTAAAACAACAAAAGAGGGCAGATTTACAGATGAGAGGAGCCTTTTGAAATAATCTTGGACTGAAATGCGCTCTTGGCACTGCCATCTTGTCTTCCATTTACCCTCAACTAGTTAGCGATCTTGGAGAAGTTTAAATGCCTTAAATTAGATAATGATCTCACTGCTTCCAAGCAACACCGCCAAAGAAGCAATATCAAGTTTAAGGACATTTCAGTCATCTTCGAACTACGCGAACCTGAAGCTATGACTGTAACTGGAGTCCAACGAACAGCACTTTTAGTCATGCTAATAGTTATGCAAACGCAACCTAAGATGAACGAGAGAATTTACCTAAGATGATTTTTTTAAACGTATTGGGCTGTGCCTTCACCACTGGGCATTCGGTACGAAAGTTAAGGTGCAATTAACAAAATTTGAAAATTTTCGTTCATAAGTCTTTTGTATTTGCATACAATGGCTCTTGATAAGAAAGGGAGATTGCGACCATCATATGTTTTAGATGATGGCTGAGAAAAAACGAATAAAGAAGTTTTCGTCATTCAACTACAAAAGAGCATAAATGGGCCAAATCATGAGAATGTGCCATCATTGAGAGAAGTGGTGTCATTGCACGGTGTCAGCAGCACCGCTGTCAACACAATGGCAGTCGGAAAAGGGATGGGCAATGTGCTACCATTAAATCCTACTTAAAGGCTGGCAAGGCGACCTCTGATGAATACGATTTCTTGCCATGACAGTTTCTGTATCCTTAAGGACTTTAAGCTCAAAAGCTAATGAATGCCCTCCACTATAGGAGTCCTTCTGACTAGTGATGCTTATCTACGTGCGTAGGTATACAATAGACTTGCAAGAGTCCCCGGGTAAACTGCCCGGGGAAACAGGGCTGAAAGTTAAAAGCCGATTATTGGAGGACTTCGTAACACACAACTGCAGCTTCCCAATTTTTTTCCTCTGGCATCTCGCAGCCTCTCCACTCTTTCTCTCTCTCCTCACGTTAACTCCATCTGCCTGATCTGAGGAGTTGGCCTCCTTAGAGATGCTGGCTGCATTTTCTTTTGTTAGCCAGGGTTAGTTTTGGGGCCATAAATTAGTCAATCAAGCCCCAAGTCCGCATCTAACGGTTGGATGAGCTAGCTTGGATCTCTCTCGACAGAAAGAAGTCAACTTTTTCTGCCTCCACGTCCATGTTTGTAGTCATCGACACTTCCAAGGCCAATCCTGTTTGTGCCACTTGCCCTGTTTTCGAACCAGTGCACAAAAGGGATGGAAAAGGTGTGTTTGACTTGTCCAACTGCATCGGGTCCACTGTGGGGCCTTCCTGACCACTTGCAAACTTTTTCTTCACTTCTCCAGTGATTCCCCTTCATGGAAGGGGACACAATGTGGGGACAGTGCACAGAATGTAAAAGAAAAAAATACATTAAATCATGGCCTCAAAGATCAAACTTAAACAGTTCCAGTACTGTATGCTCCATGATGTGACATATTCTACATCAAATATTTGATGAAAAGTGTGAACTTGTCAATGCTGGTCAATGAGTAGAACTGGTTTTTTGCACCAACTTCAACGCTCGATGTCTCGAAATGGCAAACATGAAGACGAAGCCACCACAAATCAAGCCTTGGAAGTCTCGACCTGGCTCATCCCGTCCTTGAGCAGGCCAGTGACTTCGTTCTGAACAGCTTCTTCTGGATGCTTCACCATTGAGAGACATCAAAGTCCAGCTTCTTAGTTGCTCAATCAGCCAATTTTCCTTGTACACCTTGCAAGGGAGGACTGAGGCTTACTCATTCTAATGACATGTTGATTCAGCTTTTGAATCATGTCCTGAGGCTTAGATTCGTGCAGCGATAAAAATCAGCCAGCAAATAATACGTGACAGATGAAGATGGACATTAAATAGATCTTTAATATGTGTAGTGAATGGTTTCTGTTCTCCACATGCCTGCTGCTTCCTGAGAAAAGACATTTGCGTTGAATCGTTTGGCTCGCCTGCCGAGTAAACAGAGAAAAGACTCGCTTTCTCTTAATAGATTTGCTCTCTACTCAACTGCAAAGCAGGTCCAAGAATTACGGTATTTGTCTTGTCCAAGTAGAGCCTGGTGTCGTCATACGCTAAAACGTGCAAAGTGGACGACGTCTCTGTTTGCAGGGGTTCACTTGAAAACGTCTTCTTTCCCTCGGTCACCCTGTGCAACATCAACCAAGGTCGCGCGTCGCTCTTCAGACAGGTGAACATTTGCCACACCAACTTTGTGTACCGGATCAGTATCGTCTTTCGTGCATCAGGTTGGTCTGTCTCAAAATGAGACGCTCTTGCTGCTGGTGCTGCGCCAGGCGTACATGGGCACGCGGGAGCCGCTGTCGCCGGCCGACCTCTCGGCCGTGAGGTTGATCTTCGCGTCGCAGGAGGTCGTCAGTAAGGGACAAATCACGGATTTCATGGTCAGAAATACAGCGTACCGAGAGGAGGCGCTGGGACACGCGGATCGTGCAAAGTAAGCAAACCTTCTGCCAATACCGTACAGGGTGACTCCACGACAAGTGGTCTCTTTTTCATTTTGCCTGCATTTCTGCGGTCTAAAAGTAAGCTCTTTGCTCAGTGCTTTACGGGGAGGTCGAGAACTAAGGGGTGGAAAGATATGATGCAAGTGTCGAAAACTATTTTTAGTTACAGAATGAAATCAAAATGGGTCATTTCTGGAAATGACTTCAGTCTCGTTCGCGACACATCTTCGCCTGTTTCCTGAGATTTGACAAGTGCATATGTTTGTCGCATTATTTTTTGCTGCATTGGAGGCAGACATTGATTGCTGGCGAATTCGCCTACTGAAAATTCAGCAGAAAATTCAGCCTAATCTTGACGAGGGCTTCAATTCTTACTTTCTATTAAAGATTTGAGGTCGGAGTGGAATCGGGACCGAAGTGTGTTATGCTTGGTGCCAGTAGCTCATGATCATATTGTCCATTGGCAAGCAGAGGAGGTACAGAGCCGTGATGCTTCCTTCTGGCCTGCCACAGTTCCATAATTTCTTCCACAATTAGATGTCTGGATGGCCACTGTGGCACTTTGGAGATGATCTAACGTGTTCCTTGATGGGTGGCAAGGTTAAATCCACAGGCTGCTGGCAATCTGCCACCCTTTTCTTAAATCCAGTTGAAGACTTTGACAACTTTTCGAATCTCCAGTAATACGCAAGAAGTCAAAATTAGTCAAAATTAGACTGAATCTTTTGTTGGCTTTTCAGTGGCCAACTTTACCCACAATAAAGCAATGTTAGAGAATGTCTGCAATGAAGGAACTAGGTGGAAAGTGGATGTTATGACACACTTAAGTACTTGTCAAGTTTAGCAGTTTCTGGAAGACATGAATACTTTGAGAATAATGGCAGTTGCAGAAAGTCACATTTCTGGTTGAGTACGATGAATGAAATCAGCCAAAATGCTATAGAACAAAAAAATCCCCACCTCTGAGGCTTTCATCGATGTCGGTACAAAGTTGACATTTATAACCTCCAAGATGCAGAAGACAAAAAAAAACCGATGCAGAAGACAAAAAAATCAATTCCTTTGGGCCACCCTGAGTGTGCGTTGTCCGAAACTATGCATCGCACACATAAAGATCTATTTATGGGGGGAATCTGTAATGCTGAGCTGCTTGGTTTTTTTTTCCAGTCATTGCACAGAGCACTGGCCTTCAATTTGAGGCAAAGTAGAAGAAGCTGATACTGTTGACAAAATGAAGGCACAAATTTTATGGCATTCACGGACTCCTGGGGGCGAAATCACAGGATCTTTGTTGTCCTCTTTTTCCTCGTCTTCACTCTCATTCTCAGCAGCATCGATGTGCAATGGGGTTCAAAAAATTGACGAATCATATGTACGGACACCTCCCGGCCAAATTTCCACAATTCAGCCATTTCTATTACTGTGAAGAAGTGACCCAAGAAACACGAACGTGACAAAATTGAATGCCGACTGTACATACGATTTTTAAGCAGCTGAATTCGCACTGCACAGACTCAGCTGACTTAATGGCTCGACATATTCCGGAAATGGCACGCACAGATAAGAAAAGTGAGACAAAAGGCTGGAATTGCTCTTTTGTTCCAAGCACCACCTCTCAGCAATGCATGCAGACAAGTTGTTCTAATCCTGAAAGAGACGCTATTGTTTTATTAGAACGTTTGAAGACGTTTACCCACGTGGTGTAGGCGACAAAGCACAACATGGATGTTGCTGCCAACTTTTCTGTCTTCTCCCTCACAGAAACTAAACTGCTGGAGATCCAAGGGATTTTTTTTCTTTTTTTTCCAGACAGTCTTGGATGGTCGAGGCTAACGAATCTTACATCGCTGAGGCTGGTTGGCACTTCAAAACCCTGGCAGTGCAAGAGAGTGGTGAGTAAAGCTTTCATACGTGGGGGAAAGGGGGGGTGAGGTTAAGCTTTTGTGCCACATACGGACACGCGTTCTCTCATTGTCCTCATCAGTCGGGTGGAGGAGAGCTAACTTTCCCTCCCCGGCCTCCCCAAACTTGATCTTGCTGAATTTGGGGTTGCGAGGACAATTATAGAAACAACATGTGTTGCATGTCCGTGAGTACAGCAAAGGATCCGCGGGAAAAAAGGGTAACTCGAGCAGACAGTGGCAACTTGAAAATGGTCTTCTTGGTTCACTTGGTTCGTCTGCCCAGTACATAACTTTATATGCTTGGACGTGGACAAAAGAACCGCTGTCTTGTTTTATGAACAGATGCAGGAGGGGCAAATACAACGAAAGCTCCAAGGAAAAGTTTCGGGAGGTCCCGTCCTATTTAACATTTCCCTTCCTTTCGAGGAGTCCCCCGTCCTTTCTCATTCGTTGCGCTTGTAGAGCGACATCTGAAAAAGCCTCGGTCCTAAACTACTGGCGAAAAAAAAGTGAGCTATGGTGACAAAGTTTCCTTTCAAATGTAATTTTGCGTTCTTCTTCTTCCCAGTTTTCCTTCGGGTTTCCTCCTCCAATCTCTGACAAATCCGGAGACCGTGAATGATATTTGAACTGTAAATGGTGATAGGAAATCCACGCCAGCGCCAAGGACAGCAATCGAAATTGCATGGCTGTCACATCATGGATATATGCGCAATGTCTCTACAGTCACTCGTCTAAACCCCTAATGCGCCTTAGGAGTGTGTGTTCAGCAAGAATCTTCTTAATACAATGGAACTTTGTCAGTCAGACTCCTCTGGCGCCTACACGATTGCTCTGATCGACGCGATTGCTTCGGATTCCGAATTAGCGTGCCTCAGATGGGTGAGGGCCAGGAGAGAAAGAAAAATTACTTTTCCATTCGAATGTCTTTAATTCTGAGGGGCGCACGAATTCCTCGGCGGGTGTGTGATTGCGCATGCTCTGGAGCACTTGCTCAAATCCCCTCACTCTGGGTGCTAAACTATCCAAGCCCCGGCTGATGCTAAGCTTGGCTATCCAGTCATTGATACCGCATCCACATCTTGCTGCAAACTGCACGCAGAACAGCCCTAGCGTAGTGCAGCCCAAGTGTGATTCACTTATTGATCTTCTGAAGAAATGGGCTTCCTCGGGGTTCATTCATACCTGTGCACGTGTGAACAGTGCGGTGTACGTAGGGTGCGTGTCAGTGTGGGGGTCACCTCTGTCTAGATTCCAGATATTTCGACTGACTCGGTAATGAGCCAGATTAGAAAGCCTTGGGATCCATCCAGAGCCAGATTCGATTTAGTCAACCCGGTTCCAAATGGATCTGATTCTTTTTCATGTCTGGTGGGTGGCGATAACATATTTCTCCGTGTTAGAGGATAAGTAAGGATTAGCACAGTTATCACAACAACTTTTTGAGACCTGACCCAGATTCCATTCATATTATTCCCCCAACCCAACTCGCATTCGACCAGCAAATATGAAGACCAACTGATTCAGATTCTTTGGCCTCTGACTCAGTAGTGAGATAAATTCGATAATTTCCCACTCGACCCATATATGCCAGTATATTCATTTCACTACACCGTACGTGAACCGTACGGCTTGTACATATACAGAACGTCCAAGTTTCTTCTTGCAGGAGAGAACTTCATTCTGCGAGCTTCCTATCGACGCATGAGCAAAGACACGACCACCTACACGAGCCTCCTGCCCTTCTTCGGCACTGACTACGGGTTGTGCACGCTCATCAAGCCACAAATCACGTTTGACCCCAAGCTCAAGGTTAGCCTTATGCTACGAGTAAATTGTCGTGATTCTAATATCTTAGCGACTGCCTAACTCGTATGTGTATCAAACAAAACTAGACTAAGCAGTTGACCGTACTCATAGGATGTCCCCTTCGAGGCTCTGATGACAAACTACACGAAGACTATCAAGCCTGGCATTCAGTTGGGAAAGGACAACGGTCTGTCCATCTTGTTGGACACTGAGGCATGTCTTCTGCCACAAGCGCGTCCAATGCTGTCACTGATGCTGATCCATATTGTCCTTCTCAGGTCTACGACTACGGCTTCTCTCCTCAAAGAGGCGAGGGCTTCAAGCTCGCCATTCATCACCACATGGACCAGCCCATCATGGCGCTGAGCGACATCGACCTCAGTCCCGGCTTCGTCACGCAACTCTCAGTCACTCCTACTCTAACCCTGACGACCGACGACGCCAAGAACCGCTTTGAGCCCGAGGAGAGGATGTGTTATTACGACGAGGAATTCAGATTCAAATACCTCCCGCCAGAGTTGTACCGGTGAGAGGGCGGGCGCGGGAACGGTTTCAAAGCCCTCCTAACTCCTTGATGAAATTTTTTTGCCTGGCAGATATGGCCTCTCCAACTGCCTGTTCGCGGCGACTTATGACCGCATCTTACAAGAGTGTGCATGTGTGCCCTTCTTCCACACGATGGCGTATGACGACTTTCCCCGAGTGTGCGCGGGCGTCAGCCTCCTCTGCATGAACAACATCCTCAGAGATATAGGGTCGCACAACTCTGTGGAGGACGTCAACGGCCGGAAGAAGATCTGCTATCCCCCTTGCAAAGATCAGGTAAGTGAGATGAGGTTGCTCACGGGTCCATCAAGTTTTGACACACCCTTCTTCGTAGTCAAATCGCATGGCAGTGACGACGTCGGTGTTCCCCAATCTCAACACTTTCACCCTGGGCCCCGAGTTCTGTACGCTCTTCAACAAACTGGCCGTGACGTGCAAGTCCTCCAAAGGAGTGACGCTGAACGAGCGCTACGAAAACTTGTGCCACCTGATCAAGCAGAAGGAGTCCGTGCCTCGCTACTGCCCAGAGAACTTGCGAGAAGAAACAGAAGCTCAAAGTTACCTGTCTAGCAAGCACCAGAACCAATTGGTCAAAGACCAGGTCAGTGGCGAGGATCGAGCTTAATTACCGCTACCTACTATGCGTTTTTTTTAAAAAAAAATATTGACTATAGCACGAAGGACTCCACAAAAGTGAGTTGTTATCGGGTGTTTAAGTAGCTATATGGTGGGCATTTGACAATGAGATTTGGAAGTGACATCCATCTTAGTCACTTCAATTCATTTTCAATGTGGCCTCTGCGGCGCAAATTCAAAGGCAATGTCACACACTAGATTTGATACAGGTGTACGAAAAAAAGGGCAAAACTGAGTCAACCGTACTTATACTCTGGGCGTATCTTTCTTGGCGGACTGGACTAAAATAAATCATTATCGAATCTCGTCATAACAGGCCTCGATATAATGCATAATCTCGATGAAGCGAATAGCACATTTCTCCCTCCTGGCGCTGAATTGAAGGTGTCTGTCTTTAACGCACAATATTAGTCAAGCGTATTTGACCCTACTGATGAAAAAATAATGACAATGACAATGATTAAGCACCCACGGCCAAATTGCCTAGACACGTTAACTCGAGCTGTATTTCTGGATCATCCTAACTCTGGGTCCGACTAATTTCGTAGCAAACTTTTTCAACCTGCGCTGTTAAAGTGCACCAAACTTTCTTGGCCAGCACCTCGCTTAACGTCCTTCCCAAGAAGCTCTTCTGTCATTTCTGACATCGTCGGACAGCTCGACCAGTTAATTTTACTGATATGACAACTTCAAACTCATTTTCCACGCAGACTGTTTGAACGCTCATCCTTACTCTCCAGGCCCTGGTGAATGCACTGTACCGCTACGCCCGTGAGAACCTGGCCCTGGTCAACATCTACATCAAAGATCCAGCAGTGACTCAAATCAAGCGAGATCAACGCATCCCCCTCATCTGGTTCATTGCCAACATAGGCGGTATCCTGGGACTGACTATGGGTTGTTCGCTCGTCACCATCTTCGAGGTCCTCCATCACGTCCTCATCATCTTCTTCAAGACGAGCAAGATCTCGGTGGTCAGAATCAACCAGACTGTGAGCAAGAAGCAGCAGCTCAGAGCAACGGCAGCAGCCACGATCACTGCGTTCAGGACCCCGGACTTTATGCAGAGGAGAAGAAATGCGGAGAAGCGCGCAACGTCCAGTGAAGAAGCAAACAGCTGTCCAAGACAGGAGGATGTGTCCCCATCAACGAGAGCTGTGCAGTTGCTGCCGAGCACTTCAGCGGACAGAGGCGACGGTGACAAAGGCTGTGATGGACGATCTCTTGAAGAGAATCAGCTCATGATTCCGCCTCTTAGAGCAGACGAAATAGAAGCCTCTTAGGAACGTACCAGATCAGAAAGTTTTAGCTGCGGACGATTGCTGCTGCGGCACCACCAATATAGTAAAGGCGGGGAAAAGTTTTTTTTTGGCTCCCTTCGACCTTCGGCGCCAAGTAAACTAGTTCGATTGAGAACTCAAGTGCTCAAAATGTGCAAATGCGAGACTTTGAAAAAGCCTCCGAGCGCCGAAGCTTGTACCGTGCATGCTATGAATGCCAGAGCTGAGTAAAACGAGTGTGCTGCGTCCAGCTGGTTTTATATATATTAGACTAGGTGGAAAATTGGAATTCCCTGTGGGTGTCCACAATTGGTGACCACATCCCATTTGAAGACTTTGTAGTCAAATAAAAGTGAAAAAAAGAAGTTTTAGCTATGCCCAAATGCATTTAAAGTTGCATAATACTGTAAAATAAGTTGTAGGATTTTTTCTTCAG
>JAAUXU010020679.1_pt1 | contig 15902 bp, 13 predicted proteins | sample 7278151 | NCBI WGS metagenome assembly JAAUXU01 (sample SAMN14350113, study PRJNA611818) | marine sediment metagenome | isolation source: surface marine sediment (1.8m) | place: French Polynesia: Moorea | collected 2018-08 | reverse complement strand
CTCCCTCGTTTCACGCCTCTGTTGGGCGACCCCGCCGCGGCTGCAGGACGTCAACACGGCAGGCGCGGGTCCCCGGCGGACACCAACCGTGGGGGGGGGGATCGGAGGCGGGTTTGTTGGCCTGGGATGAGGGAGGACGGTTTGTCTAGAGCACTTGGTGAACGATGACGGCCCAGTTTCCATTGTTGTCGTTGGCCTTGGACTTCTTGTCCACGAGGCTGATGGCGCTACCCACGCTGCTGCCCCAGCCGGACCAGACCCAGCTGGGTCAGCTGAGGAGCTCGAGGAAGTGTCACAGGCACGTGGTGGAGGACGAGTTCACCTTCATCCGCGCCCATCTGGACGAGGCACTCCGTTGCTTCTCGATCGTCGACCAGAAGTGCGGACTCATCTTGTCCCCAGGAAAGTTGGAGTTGGGCAGGACGTTCTCAGGCTGTCTCCAGCATCGGCATCAGACACGGTGTCAGCTGACAATGTCGGAGTGAGACCCCACCCCAGCCCCTCTCGGTGCCAATGTCCACTCCTCAGTCAGTGCCACGATTATTCTCCCATGATGCTTCGTTCACACCTCTCCTGACCCCCCACCCCACCCACCCACCCGTCACGCCCCTCGCCCTAGTTCCACTGGAGGGTGGACTGAGCAGTCAAACTGCCAACAGATGGAGCACGACGTCGTGAACTCATCCGAGGTGTGCCCGCGGGCGAAGCAGCTGACGTCGCATTATCGCTACCAGTTGTACGCGCAGGACCTGGCAGCCCCCGCCAAGATGGAGAACCTCTGCAACGTCCTCAGCAGCTTTGATGTCAACTGTCTGACAGGAGAACATTTGAAAAGGTGTATAGAAGAGATAAAAAATGTGTGTGTGTGACTCTGCCAAAGACAGCAGGAAACATTACCTAAATCTTCTACTGCTGATACCATTTGGCGGATTGACATTTTGGGCACAGGAGGAAGGATTTTCGGGGGGGGGGAGGGAAAGTCCTCGAAAGCTTCAGGCAAGCCAGCATTTGTATTTTCCCTCTGTCCGAGTGCAGCAAAAGATATAACTAAGTTGGAGGAAGAATGAATGAAAAATCTCTCTCTGGTTGACACATTTGTAGCCTTTGCTACGAGGCCCTGAAAAAATGTTGCCCTAGAAGACTCACATTTTACAGCAACAGGCAGAAAAAGAGCGAACAAACTACGCAGTGGCTGCAAAGTCTCACCTGATGCATTCAGACCTGGTACAACTGAGTGGCAAACTTCGTGGAGGCAAATCTTTGACTCCTATTTCTGCCATGAATCCACTATATGATTAGTTTGGCCTCTTTTCAGCTGCTATCCCGTGGGCTCGTTTGAGCGTACGCAGGAGGAGCTGGATTTGGGTGCCTATTTTTTGCAACCTTTGGCGGAAGAAAATGGGCAGCGTCTCCAGGGAGCACACGCATTCTTCAGCAAAAGGGGAGGCTACGAAGAACTGAAATTTGCCCCCTTCGTCAAGAGTTGCAGCATCATCGCCAAGAAGGCTGTTCCTTAGATGTCTCTGAAAGTATGTTGAACATCTACAGGGTGACCCACGAAAGTGTGGCCGAGACACGCCCGAAGCAGAAGCCCAACCCCGGCTGATGCCTCTCTGGAAGTGTGTGACGTTGTTGTCCGACGCTGCTTCCCTTGAATTTTCCTTGTATTTTTTTCGGCTCACCCTGTACAATTGACCATAGAGCCAATCTCTATTTATTTATTTCCTTGCCCCCTCTTCAACCAGGACGTGGTCGAGTCCCTCAAGGGCTACAACAAGCCAGGAACAACGGCAGGCAGAATTGTGTCAACTCTGGAGGATGAGAAGAGGAGAGCCAAAAAATACGACGAGGCCAAGGAAAATACTTTCGGGAAGACAAATGAGTCCGCGTCGTCGTCGGTTTTGAGGAGGAAGAAAAAAGGATCTGCAGACTCCAGATTAGAAAATGATTCACTCAGCTGCTCCTCCGCCTGCGATTCTAGGGACAGCGGCTGCGGCAACAGCAGCAACAACAACAATGCTGACATCCTTCAAGTGATCAACGAGTACCACGACAACTACCCTGCCCTGCAGAAAGCAGTGGAAGACTCTGAACGGGCAAAGAACGACCTCGGAAAGGAAGCAGAAGGCAAAGAAGAAGTAGAAGAACCTCTTGAGACGACTACTTATGAAGAGATCTTGACCATAGCTGGCTCAGTTGTGGCAGCTGTGGTGATTCTGTTTCTTTTCATCCTGTCCCTGGTGCTGGTTGTCAAGGCCAGGCAGAGGCAGCGGGCAGCAGATGGCCACAGAGACTCGGGCAGACATTATGGAAAGAAATAATAATTTAGCAATCACACAAAATGAACGTTCACATAAGAGACTCGGATGAGTGGTGAAAAAGTGTCCACACAGACATGGTCCACAAACGCACGCAAGCACTGAAGCAACAGCAACAATGATCAACAGCAACAATGACTGTGACCCGGGGGTCACAGCCATTGTTGCTGTTGATCACGTCTCTTAAGGAAATACACACTAGAATGCACACACTCCTCTGGACATGACGGCCTTCTGATACATGTGTGTCCAATTGTCACACGTGCCAGCTCAGCCAAGTCCGCTAGTGCAAACGCCCTAAAAGTCAGACACATGAGCTGTGCACTGGCACGCGGTCTAAAAAAAAATCAGTTCTTGGGCACTGTACAAGACGACTTTGATTCTGGATTATTCTTAGAAGATCTTGATCTTGTTCCTGGGAACATCGTATAGTCCGTCGTCAAGGTTAAGGAAGAGCATGAAGACGTGGAAGAGTCCCATGGCGGAGAACATGTGCCACACATCGTGGTGGTCGTACATGTCAAGCACATAGCACTCGGCGTTCATGTCCCTGGACTGCGCCGGCGAGAGTCTCGTGTCATAGTCCACATGTGTGTAGAACCACATGGCAAAGGCCCAGCTGAGCGTGGCCAACACGCCATAGAAGCGCGCGCTCAGCGTCATCCTCTCGCGGTGTCGAACCTACATGGGGAAGGAAAACTCCACTAATGGACGGTTTCTTGGGAAAATGGGGGCGGTTGCAGGTGACCCCCCCTCCCCTCCCCCTGTTGCTAATAGTGGACGGTCAAGGGAAGTTGCTCTTTGAGGCTCGCGCGAGGAAGTAAAGTCTTCTGGCCAGTGAAATATGCATCGAAACCCAGCATATTTAAAATATTGGCTTGCCCGCCCCCCAGGGGCCGGAATGACGGAATTTGGAGCACGTTTACTATCTCCAGCTACTTGTCATTGCTGTGGTCGTCCTTCTCGCTCCGGTCGCTCTCGCTCCGGCCGTCGTTGTTCTGGCCGTCTTAGCTCTCTTTACTTTGTTTTTAACCTAATTCTCGCACTCATTCTTGCAGGATCATCGCTCGCATTTATTATGTAGGGGTGGGACGGGCTCAAAAAATGCGAGCTCGAGCCGAGCCGAGCTTTCAGTCAGGGGTTCAACATGAGAGTTGAAGAGGAGCTGGAACCACGAATGTTTGAGCAGGAGCTGGGACCACCAAAGTCTGAACCTTTGAATTCAACCGTTCAGACTGCTTTCTAAGTAGATAGCTATTGCTCCATGTACAGAACATACAGATACATAGACTTATTGTTGTATAGACAACAGATGCAAGAGCCGTTGTCTATATTCTCTCTCGCACTCTGTGAGCCGACCACTGTTCCGTAATGGGACAGCTGGGGTGAAGCTCGAGCTTAAGCTGTCGAGCTCTAGCCACTTCCGAGCTTGCTGTCATCGAGCTTGAGCCACCCTCAAGCCGGGGAAAAGTCGAGCTACTCGCGAGCGTTCGAGCTTGAGCTCGGCTCTTTCCCACCCCTATTATTTTGTTCTGAACCTGATTCTTGCAGCATCATGGCCCTTCCGCAATCTATGACATGCCACAAATTGAGGTTATTTTGAGGCCTTGGTGACCTCGGAGGTCACTGACTTAGGCTTACGCAGTAGTCCTCAATACCCTCTTTCCCCCCGAAATTGTTCGTGCGGGTGATATGCTTCTGAAGATACTTGTGGTCACGTCTGCGGACAGACTGACAATCTGCGTCTTATTATATAGATAATTCCTGTCGCTACCTTCATGATGACGTAGTAGATGGCATAGGCCAAGAGGTTGACGATGAACACGACAAGGATGTAGGACGAGACTCCATCGGGAGTCACCACCGCTCCCAGGACCAGCAGGACCAAGTTGAGGATGGACAAGGACAACACTAAGATCAGGCGCTTGCGAGATCGACGCACAGGTTCGTGATCCTTCCTTACACGTGCTGAAAGTAAAAATATGACTGTAACCATAACGTCAAAAACCCCCCAACATCATGGGTGGGACGGATTTAACCTCAATTCTAGTTGGTGCCAAAAAGGAATCCCCCCATAGCAGTGCTTTAACCTTTGACGAGTGTAGGTGAGTTAACCCCCCCCCCCCCATTAACCCTTTCTCTATGACAACAATTAGCATCTTAGTGGTGCTGAGGCAATCGTGACTTAGAGTAGTTAGATGTACTCAGAGAATGTTCATGGTAAGACTTTATGATGCAAAAGCAAGGCTGTAATGGAGGACCTCCAACCTGCTTACAAGTTTCTTTATGAAAAAAGTTTTAGGAAATTTGTAGTCCCTAAAATCCTCAGTAAGTCCTAAAAACTTGCTAGGTATAAATACTCCTGATCTCTTCTAAATCTCTTTATCTAAGGATACACGCACCTAGCTCATTCGCCAAGACTTAAAGGCAAAAAGAGAGATGCACTCTTATCTCTGCCCAGTATCTTGCACATGCTATGCATGGTAGTGCGGCCGCGTCTTAAGCAATGATAATAGCATTTTTCGGACCTTGGACTGATTTGGTCATATTTACGAAGAGCTCCCTTCCGAATGACCACTCTCCGGGGTGGTAGAGGACGGCGCCGAGGCAGACGATCAGCAAGAAGTAGAGCAACAGGGTGATGACCCAGTAGGCGGTGTTGCCGTAGAACAGGCCCACGGCCTCAGAAAACAGCACAAGTCCAATCCCCAGAAAGACCTGAAAGAAAGTACCAAATCAGTGGGGAAGTGACAAACAAGCAGGCCTAGCAATAAGTGAGTGTGGATGGAAACAATGAGTCGATTGCTTTATGGATCACCTGCAGTCGACCTGCGAGGGAAAGAAGAGTGATGCTGTTGTTACTTTCATGGGTGACGCACAAATGACTTTCTCTATCCCAATGATAAAGGAGCCACTGAGTGCTTGAGACAGCCCAGGACTCTTGAGAAGTCTTATCTCACCTTGTCGTATTCATCATAAGGGCACAGTGGACCCAAGCAGGGTCCACTGGAATGGATTCACACATCCATTCTCATCAATGGTGCTCCCATAACGTACTGGTCAGAACTGCATAACCACGATTGCTACTACTGAAGGATACATTACGAGGATGACAGATTAAGCATGCCAGCAATCTGCTACAGCTGACACAGACTTCGCTGCCGGATCTGAGTTTGCGCCTGCGTGGAAATGATCCCCGAAAATCGTTCCACGTCATCCGAAGAGTCCATTTTTCAGTGGTCAACGGACTCAGATTTTCTCCGGGGGATTCTAATGGGCTTTAGTAGTTGTTTGGTCAAAGAAGAAGCAAAATGCTCGGAAAAAAAGTTCTGTCAAAACTCCCCGAATAAAGTGAAACTCACGATAAAAGACTAGTTCGTTTATGCATCAACCCCTTTTTTTAAAAAAAAAGATCAAAAAATTGTATTCCTCGTAACTCATTCAGGGACGGATCGCCGAGCAAACGACATCAATCTGTGTTATGCCCGAGGCTCTAATCCGTGGGCAGCAATCTTATGCTCTTAAAGCCTTTACATGCGGTGCTGCTCAAGCTAATCATGCAAGAACAGTTGCACTATGCTGGGAATGACACGTACGGAAACTTGTGCCAGGTCTACGTGACTTGAAATGTTACCTGGACAATGAGGAATTCTTTCCGAAAGGATTGGGGGAGGGGGACCTGGCGGCTGAATACACCGGGACCAACCAGGTGTCGATACGAATGCACACAGCCCTCTAGGTTGGAGGTGCGGTGGGGTTGAAACCAAGAAAAAGGGGGAAATCTTGGAAGATTTCTTATTCTGCCATGGTCTGGCGGTAGGAAATGCATGGAAATTCCCTACTTCCACTGCTAAAGGGAATCAGACCTGTATAGATGTGACCCTTGCCCTGAGCCTCCACCCAATTGCATTGGCAAATTGGGAGGTGAGACAGGAAGTCACCTTTTTCCACCACAGAAAGATAGCGTTAGACTTTCTTCTGTGGGATCAAGTCCATACAAAATGGACGAAAAATCTGAATAAAGCTGACTGGGATGTTTTCAGGGACTAAAGCAGAGGAGAAACTTTTAGAAAACCTGTTTACGTCACCCCACAATGGCTTGGTGCTGCAGCAACTAAGTTTGAAGCAGATGTTATGAAAGCTCTGATAAGAGCCCACCCAACCAGAAAAAGTCAGAGCCACCCAAGAGACCCTTCTACTGGGATGAGAGTGTTAATAACCATCACAAATCAACAAGAAAGGCAAGAGGAGGTGACTTGGAGATGCTCGCAAAAGCCTATTTCAGAAAGGTGTACGTAAAGCAAGAAGGGTTTCATGGAAAGCATTCACGAAGGACTGCAAAGACGTTAAGAGTAGAGCAAAACTCCTTAAATGGATGCAGTCTAAAGAAGACCAACCAATAAGCCTCCAAAGTGACAGTAACCAATTTAGCCCAGAAGGGACCATGAAAGAAGTCCTAGACGTATGTGCACTTTCCTGCTAGAGTTAAAGGGTCGAATTCAACCCAGAACAAGCACTTTTTTGGTGATTATTGCTGAGAAAGTAGGACGTTATCCTTGATTACCAAAGAAAAGATCAATTGGGGCTCCGAGCGATTTGGCGACAGGACCTGATGGCATCAAACGAATGAGTCCTGAAAAATCTCAGAGAGGAATCCATGGAGCCATTCTGCACCATGTAAATATACCTGCTCCTTGTGTGAAGGTTATGTACCAAGGTGCTGGAGGACATCTTGAATCATGTTTATCCCGAAGCCAGGAAAAGTGGACTACATTAAAGGAGAGTTCTTCAGACCAGTTATGCTAACCTTCTTTGAATAAAAAGCATTAGAGAAAGTAGTGCCATGGTAATGGAAGAGGAATTTGGCATGCATGGGACGCTATAAGCCGACATGTCTTCAGTAACTGCTCAAGCTGTTATTCAGCAACCTCAGACATGGTAGATGAAACTGAAAGCTCAACTGTTCGGGACCATTATGCACTGAGGATCTTTCTATACATATCAGGTGCGTTGGAGGGGAATTGTGTGGGGAGTCCGTTCTATCACATCTCCCTACCTTTGAGGCTAGGTAGGGGGGATGTCACAGAACGGACCCCCCACACAATTCATTGCTTGGTAGAGGCACTATCCCCACCTTATACAGAGTGAGATTAAAGGAATCTCACGAGTGAGAAAACCCACAAGGGAGCATTCTGTTCCCCTGCTGGTGAGCAGCTGTGCCTAGAACATTATCTTCCACAGCCAATTAGAGCTATGGGGTGGGGAGATAATGCAGCCCTCCTGATAAAATCATCAGAGCTTGCCTCCTTAATCCTCAGAGGGCAATTGAAAAGGCCTCAGACTTTGGCGGAACGCTGGGCCTCACCTTCAGGGCTGAGGAACCTGTTGCACACATCTTGGCAAGAAAAAGATTGGGCAGGGCAAATGTACCCAAAGGAAAAAGGAATGTTCTCGAGATTGAGTGATAAGACGATGTTAAATTCTTCGGCATAATCCTGGGCAGAAGGCAATCCTTCTCAACAAACCGACAGAAAAAAGTTAATTCTGCAAAGGGCCAACCTTACCCATGGCAATCATATCCAGGACATCACTGGATGGATATACTTCATAGCAGTAGATCAGCTGGAGACAAGAGGATGTAGTTCACTAGGTTGAAGAAAGTCAGTATTCTAGGCAGAGCCACTTGCAGTGGCAAATACAGTGGAATATGGAAAGAAACCAAATTGTCTTTTTGATTAGCCAGACAGGTCTAATGGTGATTGATAGCAAAGAATCCCTGGACAGGAACACTGGATGAACCTGGTGTCCACAGTAAGGCAGCACTTTGTTGGGTCGAAACACATGCTGGACACAAACTCAGTGAGGCAACCAGCTTAGCTAAAGCCGGAGATATGGGAACTAAGAAAGCAAAGCATCCTCTTTCTAGGACAGTCAGCTAGCAGGTCATAAAAGAGGTCTACCAGAGGTAGCGGAATCAGAGGTGCTGACGCCACATGCTGACGAAGTATTGAGTGATCCCCCCTCGCATTATGGGAGGACAAATCATGTGGCTTCAGCCAAACATTCTAGGAAAGGTTGTACAAGCTTTGCCAGGACGTAACTACTTAAACTGTGCCAAACATAAGGTAGGAGGCATTGACAATGAAAATTACCATTTCTGTCGTAGCGAATACGAAGGGTTTATGTGCACACATCATGCATGAGTGCATTGGTAAAGGAGCCAATGGACTTGTTCCACCTGGCCCAACCGATCAACGTCCCCCAGACCTAAAAGTCCTGACTAGGTTCATTGACATGGACCATATTAGTGACTAGGCAATGAGTCTGAGGGCCAAAAACAAACTCTTTTATGTCTGTTAGTCGGTGGAGACAGTCGTAAGGGGCAAGCTCGGGGCAAGCAAACAAGCAAACCTCTGAAACTGTTCAAAATTTAATGCACGAAGGCATGAAAATAGGTACTTTTTCGAGCGTTTTTGTCGACTTTTTCTTCCGACGGCCATGAATAAAAAAAAATTAAGCATTCCGGGGCAGATTTCTTAAAAAAAATCGGAAAGGACTGATTGTGCACTCTGTGTGAAAAGTGAAAGCACTGAATAAACGTCCATGTTCTTGAAAACATGCCTCAAGGAAGACCCTTTCAATGGACTGATTTTCATGAGGTCATTTCGAGAAATTCGGCAAGGTTCTGAAAAGAAGACCTGATCGTCTCGTGGCCCAAAGGACCACGGATGACCATGTACATGCAAGTACTTATAATCTGAGAGTATTTTCTCTTCACCAAACCATAAAGACAACATTGAAGAATCCCAGAAGGACGTTGGTAGTCTTTTCAAAAGGACCTCTCATAAAAAGCAGCGCATGAAAAAAGTCTTGCTTACACAGCAGAGGCGTGGCCATTACAAGCAAGGACACCTGAAGTGTATAAATGCCTGAAGGAGAGAAGAATGCCAGTAAAAAGTGAAAAGTACACATATGATGCAGGAGAATAACCATTTTTCCTGAAAAAATCGCCACGATTTTTCAGTGACACAAATGGAGGTCACTTTCCTGATTGTCCGAGGGGGGCGGGTCGGGTCTGGGGTGGCCCACACGAGTGGAATTGACCTTTACTCTTGTCCTTAGAAAGTACAAGAGTGTTGACGACTCATGTTTTTCGGAAGATGATATTTTGTTGCTCATGATGTGCTTACGTTATCTGTTTTCAGCGTCCATAGACATTCCCTGTGGTGGCAATACCCGGTAGTGCCCATAGAGCCCAAAATAGAAATGGTGGAAAAAAGCAAGGGAAGTCGTTGAAAAAAAGTAACCAAAATCGAGAAAAAAAGTAACCGAAGTCGTGAAAAAGACCATTTCTTCAAAAAAAATTCAGCACCACTTTTTTAACGCACGCATTTTCCGAGGAGCTGAAGGCCGCTTTTTGCCACGAGTGCGGAGCGCGAGTGGCAAAAAATGGCCTTCCCGACCCGAGTGAAGATGCGCGAGTGAAAAAAGATAACGGCCTTTTTTTTTTTGAAAATGAGATTTTCTTTTAAGACTTCCCTTTTTCCACTATGAGCATTTGAATGTTGCGCACTGAGCAAAGAGTAACGTGGCGTCTTCACTCGTTTCTGGTGTGGGCCTGATTGTCCATCAACTGTCGTCTGCTAACAGTGAGCTGAGTGAATTCGCCCAAATGAGTCCATCCAAACAGATCAATGACAAGGCCCAAAAAGAGTTCAAAAGAGCTACTTTCACATTTCTGGGTAACCGCAGGAGACCCATTTCATGGGCTGCTTCGATTTCGTCCATGGCAAAGAGAGACTGAGAAGCAGCACCACATGCACTTATTTTAGGGCACTATATTATGGGCACTTCAAGTGCAAGTTTTACAACATGCTGTACGTAGTAAGTGTAGTGCTCCCTTCTTTTTTTTCAGCCATAACTTTTGACTGGATTGAGCTACAGAAGTGGTTCATCCCTCTATGGAAAGCTAAGAAGCTTCTCTAAAACAGAAGTGATATGCCTTTTTGCTCTATGGCCACTCATTTCTTCACCAAACGGGCGAGTGCTATGTAATAAACTCTGCCAAAGTAGCTAATTTTGGTCCTTAAGAAAAAATGTGAATTCTTGATATTTTAGCCAAAGGCCCATACAAGAGGCAGCAAAAGTGAAATTCTCGAACTAGCCTAATGTAGCCTCTCTTCTCAAAACCAAACCATGACTCTCAGGTTGAACTTGGACAACAGCTCCAGGAGGCTGAGCCACGTCTCTTCCTTCAGCGGCGTCAAGGGAAGGTGACTTAAACAGTTTGAAGTGGAGGTCATTGTGGTCATGACTAATGACCCATCATGGCCCTATTGGGTTCTGGCTACTTTGAAAGATGACTGCTGCTACTGCTTACTGCGGAGGGGGGGGGGTGAGGATGGTGGAGCTGAAAAGCTTGAAACTGAAGGACACCTCTGACGGGATCTGGTTCAAATACCCTCCCACAAAGTATCGTGGAAAGTAAAGGCTTTACGATTCCTCATTCCAAAAAAAACCCCAAAACTTTAAGAACTCAGAAAAATGTTTTGGAATCTTTTGGCCTACGTAGATGCAATCAAGGACTCTTAGGAGGAGCTCGACAGAAATTCTGATCTCCTTAAGACAAGTACCAAGGGCTCTTCAAATTGACTGTGGGCATGGACTGCCTGAATGAGATCCCCACCCTGATTGCAACCGCCCTAAAGCTCCAAAATCCAGAATCGCACACAGGACACTTCTTTCGTTGCTCAACTAGCCAACGCTGGAGCAACGTGGAAGGACTTGACGCAGTTCTGCAACTGGAGGCAGAACTATGGCCAATCAGTCCATCGATCAGTCTGTGGCTCATGGACAGAGAATTGGTCACATGATGGTGGGGATGGCGAGATGACTGAAGAGATCAGTTCCAGTTCACTACATTGCGAGTAGTGTTTGCATCTTTTGAGCCAACGAACAACAAACAGTGGGTTTTTTTTTAGCAAATAGCAAATAATGAATGTTTATTAAAAGAACCCCGTCTAAAAGACAATTGTCAGCCATAACAGCAGAAAGCAGACAGCGCTTTTTGTCAGAAAATCACAATTTCCAGAGGTGGAGAACACTCATTCAGATTCTGCTCTGGTTTCGACACCGACAGCAGAGCTTCTTTGAGAAGCTCGAGTCTGCTTGGCAACAGCAGCTTCTGTTGTTTTGTAACTGCATTTCACAGGCACTCTGATTGCCGAAACTTTATTTTGTCTTCCATTTGCTCTCAAAATAGCAAAGTTCACAAGTTAACAAGTATTTTGCTGGCTGTTGTCAAAAAACAAATATTTAGTGTAACCTACAAATATTTATCAATCACAAATGCAGGTACTATTCATTACAAACGCTAATTGCAACTCTACTCAAACTGTCACTTCATCTGGAAATTGAACAAAGCATTTTAACATCATTGTGCAGCGGGTGCATTTCTTCAAGGTCTCATGACACAAATGAGGTAAACTTTATGTGTGATAATTCGTGTCTAAAATGAGTGAAATAAAAGTTACTTTCTATGCATTCTCACTTTTTATTACTTTCATTTCTCGTTGGATAAAGGTAGATTCTCAAAAGAAAAGTAATGTTTGGATTAGCAGTATGATTTCATGTGTCATCAGATTCCTCAGCGAGAAGAATCTACTTATATGATACATCCAGCCTCGCCTTCATCAAACTACAGAGCGCACAATAAAAGGTCACATAGTTCAACGTTGCCTTTGACAATGGCCCCTTAAAGACCACGAACCTTGCTGTGCAGCGATCACACAAGCAAGTCACCTTGGATCAGCTTGGACTCATCCATTGCACTCATGCAACAAGCATCATTCTATCAGCTGCAGTACAAAACATAAGCCACTAATCGATATTGAAAGCTTCGGAGAAACTTTTTGGGAAAAAATGACAGAAACATGCCCAGGAGTGAGGACCACGATATCTGACCACTGTGATTTTCACACCCTGCTTTTCTGCAAAGGCAGTTATTTTCTGCTCAATTGCTCCCACAGCGAACAGACTTGCTTTCTCGCCCACTGTGGTCATATAGTGAAGCCTTTGGGCGCTGCTACGTAGCTTGAGGAGCAGAAAGTTCTGTCTAAGAGGAAGAAGATCAAAGACATCTAGATAGTTCGTTAATGAAAGATTTAATTATACGACATTCATTTTTTAGTCTTTGTCTTCTTAACCGTGTAGAGGAAAAAATGGGTGATCCAAAGAAATTGGGTTTGAGGGAAGAGTCAGAGCTTTTCATTGACGATTAAGCCACAATTTCTGTGGGTCAATCCAGTCCACTATATTCATGAATAGTTGAATCACAGTAGCCAAGTGTGCCCTCTTGGCACGCCACCCTGTATTTGATGTCATCAACCCACATGCACATGCTACGAGTTCTTTCCTTCAATTTCTTTCTTCATTCAGTCCTACTCAAGCATCTTCTCAAAGGCTTATGACTTGGATAGCCTTAGTGTTGGACCGAAATCTGTATATGACTCGTTTTACATATTGAACAGTGGTGACTGCAGAGCAGCAAGTTCGAATAGCACAAGTACCTGCGATTGAGGCTTGGCTGCAGACACTTCTGTGGCTTTAGCTATATTGACAAATGATGGTGGGACTCGCGAGTCAGAGCTTTGTGCCCCATGTGAGTCCATCAGATGATCTATTAACCAGACCTGTTAAGCATTCTGGCATCAGCTGCTTCGACATGAAGTCACTGAGGTACTCAAGTAGAGGTTTTTCTGCAAATGAAAAAACAAGCTACCTCTGATTGCTAAATGTCTGGTAGAGCAAGTCAGTTGTTGGCCAAAGAATCACATGAAACAATGGGAAAGGAGTTATCCACAGTTTTTGGTCCTGGGTTGCTTTTTTAGTCGCAGCTGATGGAGGAGTACTTGTTGCATGGTGCAATGGATGAGTCCAAGCGGGCGTAAGACCCCAGCAACTGGCTGGCCCGATGATTGCACAAGCATTTATCAAGTTTTATGTACGTTAAAGAGTCCTGGCTAAGATTATAGCTGTCTGACCTTCTACTTTGTGCACTCTAAGCAATTCTGACCACATTTTTGTCGCATGGTGGAGCTGTCAGCAAAAATCTACTACCATTTTGCCAACAAACCGGAAGTTTCACTCCTGTGAAGGGATTGGTTCCTTTTTTCGGCGTCAGTCAGCGCACACAGGTTATAAGAATGCTACGAATGCTACTGATCAAAAGTGATGACTATCAGCGGAATCCACTGCACTTGCTGTATGAGCTAGATATTGTACATAAACCTTACCTTGTAGGCGCTGCTACTGATGTCCGGGTGCCTGAACTGGTAGAGCTTGATGAAGCTGAGAGAGGCGATGGTGTACATGAAGGTGGTGTCGAACTGGAAATTCTCGTCTGTGGGGCAGACGTGGTAGGAAGCGCTGAACAGGCTCTCCATAATCATGGCCAAGCCCATGGCGTAAAAGATGCCGAAGTGCTGAGGGATTCCAAACTCGCAGGGACCCCACGATTCTGAGGAAGGATCCTCGTCCTCCAGGACTCGAGACTCCAATTGACCGAGGAATCTGGACGAAGAAAGGATTCATACCTGTCATTCTTGGCTCGAGTTTTTGCCGCCATGGTCAGAATCAGCTTGAATAATCTCCAGATGCTTGGACACTACAAGAGCCGCAGAACTCAAGCCTTTCCTCATAAGTGGGAAACTTTCAGAGCTTGTTTTTACTTGCTTGCTGAAGCTTTCACAGGTCCCCTGGGCATGGAGGAGAGTTTATTTACCTGTGATACTGTCTCTTCCTGTGCCAGGTAAGAATGATAAAGAGTAGTCCAAAGACGAAGTAGTAGATATTTGAGAAAATGTTGTTGAAGTTATTAAATATTCCTGCGGGGACAGCACAGAGAAAGTTGTAGTAGCAGAGGTCCTGGTCCCCCGAGGACTGCTGTTTGGCATTGTGATTTAGGACCAGCTGGATGGCAGGTACGCCGTAGAACAGAGACACCGTGGCCACCATCCAGATGTAGAGCTCAGATTTCTGGAACATCTTGGAGACCTGGAAGCAGTGAAAAGAGTGGTGGAAACCAACAGCTGGAGCAATCCAGTGAGACTCTGTTCAAAAATGACTTTCATCCAGACGTTCTCCAATCACTGAAGATAGCATTCACCTTGTACTTCCTCTCCTTGGCAGCCATGGTGCTGAGCTGATCCACCGTCCTTGGATAAGAAGCCTCCTCTCGGTCTTCTTCCTCTCCAGCTTTGTCCAACCCGTCCACGGCCGAAGCGGACTCCATCCTCCTCTGCTCGTGGACTCTCTCCACCCTGTAGTGATATCCAACAACAGAAATACAATCACAGACTTATTATGTGCATTAGCTTTATGCAAAGCACGAATTTGTTGACCTCCAAACCAGGCCAATTTCTTGCTTCGACCTTACCTCGACTTGACCTTTTTTTGCTTTCCATGAGCGGAGCAGAAGCATGACATGAATATGGCGAAGATGCACAAGAGGGAGAGGAGGCCCGTGGCCGTGGCCACCAGGCGGGCGACGCGACCGCGGGAGATCCCGTCCGATAGCTCGAACTCGAAGTCCTTCTTCCTGAGATGACAGAAGAAATGAACTATTGCTCTTTTCTCGTCTCATTACAAGGCAATGCCAGAAATGCACTCACAGTTCAAGTCACCCATTTTCCTTCAACGTTTCTACTGTCGAGATCCCCCTCATTGCTGTTTGGGCGACTTTTAAGAAGCGTCGCGTGGGCGATTTCACGCAAATGCTACGATTCGCCTTGGGTGACTTTTTCGCAAATGTCAGGGGTGACTTTGCCCGAATTGTGCCGGCCTTTACAGGCACTGTACAGTGCAGCATTCGCCATATGTGTTGTTTGGGGCCCATTAACGTCGGCCCATTTTCGTCAATAGTTTTCACTCAATATTCTTGACCTTTAACACAAACAATAGCTATTGTCATTACAAACGTAACAGGAGGGAGGGAATAGGGTTCGACGTGCATTATTGATGAGCAGGGCTCAAGATTTTAGATGATTCACCTAAAACAGGGTTCCCAAGCTTTTTGTTCTGACATACCACTTTATCACTTTCAACACCCTTCCAGTACCACTTGTGAGGTGTCGAGTCAGGAATTCTTCAATTTGGCTCACTCCCAAGTCAGAAACCCATGAATCAGGCTCACTAATGGGTTGGACTTAATTTTTACTGATCAAATCAGAGTCAAGTCAGAAAAAAAACCTGAACTGACTCAGGATGTCAGGTCGAAAGAAAGTCAACGGAGTCGAGACATTGATGTAACTGAAAAATCCTGGCTTCGTCACCAGGAGCAAAGAAAAGTCAGATTCATATGGAGCTGCGTTGACCAAATTGAAGCTGGCTCTGGATCAAGTTCAAGGCTTTCAAATCTGGCTGACCACTGAGATCAAGACGTGGCTCGTAGTAGAATCCAGCTCGAGTCTACACCCCACCCATCACTACGCACCACGCAGACATTTCAGCGGGTTTCAGATAAATCATCCTTAGTTTAAAGCTCAATCTTGATAATGAAATATGCCTCTGGCGGGCCAGCCTATG
>JAAUXU010178376.1_pt1 | contig 15909 bp, 19 predicted proteins | sample 7278151 | NCBI WGS metagenome assembly JAAUXU01 (sample SAMN14350113, study PRJNA611818) | marine sediment metagenome | isolation source: surface marine sediment (1.8m) | place: French Polynesia: Moorea | collected 2018-08 | reverse complement strand
CTCGCACAGTACATAATTTGGCAGATAGAGCCATTACACAGTAAAGGAGGTTACTGAACCTGCTCTCAGCCACGAGGAAACCGGGGGATTCCCCTCTTCTTTCATTCATCTCTTTCCCCCTCTCTCCTCCTTTGTGTGCCTCTTTTCTTGACTTAATTTTGTGGTTGTGCTTGGAGAGAGGGTGAAAAAGGAAGGAAAACAATTGAAGAGACGATGGATGGTTACTGTTCCACCACCTCTGGCTCTGGTGGAGGAGGGTGCGGAATAGGGCAATATTGGATCAAAGGGGTGTAAAATGAAGGGAGGCACAGACGAGGTGATAGGACCCCAAAATGGGGAACAGACCTTTGATGTTCTTAATTTCTTCTCATGAGGGAATCGACACATCTGATTAAAGCTGCACTCTGCAAGTTTCGAGCATGAAACAGGCTTATTTTTCTTTTGTTGCTTGGACTTGATGTAAGCAGGAAGAAGAAGCTTCGCCATCCAGAGTGACCCTTCTTTGTCCAACAGGAATATCTAGAGACGCTGCTCGTTTTCGTATGCAAGAATCGTCAAGAAGCCACTTACAAAAGTTTGATGAGACTTGGTGGTTTCAGCTCAAGGGAAAGGGGGAAAAGAGAACCAAAAAGCGAGAAAGCCGAGACAGAAAATGAGAGAAAAACAGCTAAAGATTTTCTTTCTCCACGGTTAAACTTCTGTGTCGCTGCTGACAGGGCTGAAGAGACATTTGTGGGTATTTAACAACTAAAAAATACTCCTAAGGAGCAGGGGATTTATTTGCACAAGGTGCATCCACTTTAGAGTTGGCTTTGCTCTCTCTTTGCTAGGTTGTTGGTCTCGTCAGTCCCCAGAGTCAGAGGCGGACACCGTTGAACCAAAATCTGTCGATAACTCCTTTTCCATTGCAGTGTTTCAGTGTGAGGCAACTCAACCAGACATTTAGGAATGAAAGTTAACTTGTTTTTATTCGCAGAAAAACGTTTACCTCAGTATGTCACGGTCGGAGCCACAGGTTCTTGTGTAACTTCATGTCGAGGCAGCTGATGCCAGAATGCTTAACATGTCTGGTCAACCCATGATCACATGTCCACCCCAATCCTCAGGGTCTTGACTTCCATTTGTAAATACACCGGATGCCACAAAGGAGCTGAGCCTCCATTGCAGGTACTTGTGACAGATGCCAACTTGCTCCCTTGCAGCCATCATCACTGTTCAATATGTGAAATGCGTCATCAACAGATTTTTATTCCACAGTGTATTTGTGGGTGTAGAAGAACTGTGAATTTTCGGTTTTCTTCAACTTAAAATAGTCCGAAAACGCTAGATTTGTTATGCCAGAATTTGCTTCTGACTGGATTTTCGTTCGCTGACGGACCGACTTTTTTTTTGCAACTATCTCAGGTATTTTGCAAGATCATTCTGCTGACGGACCTTTTGCCAAACTCAAATGTGAAATGTACGACAGAATGAAAAAGGGCAACTGTGACATCATCCCGCCAGTGGCAACAAAGTCCGTGTTTTCCGCGCCCACTTGAATATGCGCATAAGCTGATTAGAGTGGAACCGCGATCAATCTGACCTAATCACCCATTGAACGCATGTCTTCAAAAATCGATTGCGCGTGAAGAATGTTTGCGCGTGCCCTGGATGGCACGAAGATTCAGCAAAGCGGATTCCCTAGTACGGCTTCACCCAGTAATTCAGTTCCCCTTCCTGCTGAAGTCGCTGCAGCCTCGTCCAAGGCTTACGTTTTGCTCCGGTGACGACCGTGTGGAGACAAAATTGCAATCCATGCTCGAACCTTCCCTTCCTTTTTGTCACCACAACTTTTCTCTCGTTGCCCTTGTTGAGGATCTGGACCAAGTTCTGTGCACTCCGGATGTATCTCGAAGACCCTGTACGAGGGTGCATTCGCCAAGTGCCAACGACGTCGCATTGTTTCGTGTGACTAGTCTGCCCTTCCTGAGCACGTCGGGAAAAGGGAGGGAAGCCTCTCAAAGTTTTAACGAATGTCTTTGGTTTGCACGACCGGGGCTTTTTCGTGCAGACGCTTAAATATTGAACGGGCGTGAAGGCCAAGAATTAAGTTCGACTGACACCGCCGCAGCGACAAACGTTCTGGTCGATTTGTCTATCTAAGAGAACCCCAGTGGATTTGGACACGCTTGATCATTTGAGCAAGACCCGAGGACATCGAGGTTGCCAGGAGACCTCTACACGTGTCAGTGCCTGTGGCCGTCGCATCCATCCTACCGTAATCTCAGCCCTGCGCCGGGAGCCAACTACTTTTGACAGGCCTTGCATTCTGCTGCACAAAACATGGAGACTCCTTGAAAGCGTGTTGCTCCCTGGGTCCAAATCTCATCTGGCACTCTCACCTGTTCCACAGAATACAAAACAACACCGAAGGTCAACTGTGTCTCGAGCCCAGTGCACGCATCCACAGCTGAGGCAACAAAAGCAAGCAGTCTGTCTTGACTGCAAAAAAGACCGGAAAGCATCGATCTGCATCTAGGTACAAACACATTTTGATTGCTCCTGGTCCGAAAAGTGCACCAGCGATGGCGTGACGGTGTTTTTCTTTTCTCCTTCCACCAAAGCCTTGCATGCACCTTGGTCACCTCCATGCATCCTCACCCGGCTGCTGGAAGCTTGAAGAGAGGTGAAAGTTTTGCTCACTGATGAGCTCCCATTGCATTTTGAACTGGGCTCTGAAGCGACAAAGTGCTTCTTTGCTGCAAAAGCTCCGGCCTTATCCAAGCAGTCTCGTCAGCGGTTGAAGCGGCCCTCAAGGGAGCACAACGATATTTTTAATCTGGCCTAAATAGTGTCTAGAACCTAAGTGTCTACTGCCACTTCACTTCCACACAGCGCTACATCTTTCTCCTCCCTCATAATCGTTTGGGATTAGCTTCTCATTCTTTTTGCTCTTCTTCTCTCTCCTTATGTTGGACTATCACAAAAACGACCCTCATTCCTGCGGTCGGCCTTGCTTCGTCTGGCTGCTCTCTGAAAGTAGGGAAGGCTGAGGGCATTTGAACAGCTAAAAACAATCGTTCCTTTCCTCTTCATCGTCATAGCGATGGCCGGAGAAAAGACAGTCAGAGAAAGGGGTGTTGGTTGTAAAGAATAAATTGACTTCAGCCCTTATTCGACGAAGATCTCGGAGAAAAAAAAATCTTCGTTCAATGGCCGCTGGCCGAGGTTTTGCCACATTCCCTTGGAGAAAGAAAGGATGCAGCACAAAAAGCTTCATTTTCTTGGGAGTATCTCCAGCCGGGAATAAAAAAGAATGAAAGAGAATAAATGGTTGGTACGCAATGCTGGTGAGCTAAAGTCATGTAACAATTGCGTGAGATCAGGCAAGAAGGATCGGTGATGGTTCAGCAGTTTCTTGCAGCAGCAAACAATGCGCGCACAGTGGCAAGACCTTCACCCTCCAAGTGTGTAAGTGTGACTAACACACACACACACACACACATCGAAAACCTTTCCAATGGAACTGATTGACCTTTCTGAAAATTACCCAGCCAGACAGTTCAACGACTGGCCAATAAAGTGACCCTAAAAAAGACAGAGAGAAAGATAAACCGCACACGAAGAAAGAAGGCCAAGTCCTCTATCTCTGTATCTCTCCCTCCCCCCCTGACGTTTATGTACTGCTGGATAGCAGCACACGTACGTGTATTAGACCTTACGCGTAAGGACCTCAGAAAGAGGAGAGAAATCACGACGAAAGGAGTTTTATGGGACTAATCTACTTTTTTACTATCGCAGCCTTTCCAGGATGGGTTAAGGCAGTCTTCATGCCTTTCCTCATACTTTCCACGCATCACCCTGTGCAATCGAGGGAAATACGAGCACTGCGCTCTGCTCTGGACAGAGCTGCACTGCTCGCCGCAATTAAGTTGTTCACGAGGGAAATAGAGGGAATGAGTAATTGTTTGGAAGGCTCAGAAAGAGCGAATTTCTCTTCACTGACGTACGGTACGCACAGCACCAAACTTCCTACCCACCCCTCCCATGCATCGCAGCACGAAATTAAGTCTGACTGAGTTATGTACATTTCCGCTGCATCTTGATTAAACCTCTGCGATTGCGGTGCGCTCGGCCTGCAACAGCTCACATCAGGCAAGGCCTGGGGCCTTAGAGGCCTGCTAGCAGCAGCAGCAAATAGGTAACTTGCGAGGCATGCATAACCCGTGAGTGCACCCGTAAGGCGGACACAATATTTCCTTTTCTCTCTCTCTCTCTGTCCTCTCCTCACCGGAACTTTTGCACAGATGAAGAAACAAAGAGACAATGGAAAAAGTTTCTTTTTTGTCCTCGTATGTTGCTCAAGGAAATTCATGGCTCGGAAAAAAAAGGGACCAGAAGGTTGAAAGCTAGGAGATTACGTTTCCTACCCTTCTAGATGGCGATAATCACGCTCGTTCTCGGCGCCGATCGAGCCGGAAACAAAAGGGGTATAATCATAAACTTGGAGGGAACTGTCCTTAGTGCCATTAGAGGCCATTTGCGTGCTCAGAGGCCTCACTGCCGTATTGCACAATAGGAGCTTCGTCGCTCTAAAAGTAAAACTTTTTTCCTCCTCTCTCTCTCTCTCTCGCTCAGCGATGTCCGAGCAACGGTCAGCGGCAAAAGTGTCATTATAGAAGAGCTCGTCTCTTATAACTGGAGTGGCACAAATCGTCCTTGTGATACTTGAGAGCCCCGCATTTGCCCCATTCCTGAGGAGATGGGTGTGCGCAGATCAGCCTCCAAGCCAGAGGGCTCATGGGAAACCGCGGAAACTCCCTTCCGCCCTCCCTCCCCCCTTTCGTCCGCTCGGGAGCCTCCTTCCTCTCCCTACGTCCGTCCGTCAGTCCGCTCCACGTCCATACATACGCACAGAAGGTACACATATCGTGGTAGTGGCAATTCTGGATGCTCCACTGCTCATCTTTATGAAACGACCCCGCTTGGAAATCCCCACAGGCATGGGGAGGAAGGGCAGGAAAAGTGGGGGGTAGCAGAGAGATCCGTCCGTTGGCAGGCAACGAATCCCATCGACATATACACGCATGCCCGAAGAAAAGGGGGGGGGTAAAGGGAGGGCGGGCATTTTTTTACGACTTGTAAGCGCCAAGCAAATCCTGCTGCGCACCCTAAGGGGTCAGGAGAGAAATATAGTACGTACTCGTATAAAAGAGTGTGTGTGCGTGCGGACGCTGGCGCTTTTAGGGCAGAAATCCTTTTTCTCGAAAGGCTACCTTTAGGTCGTGGTGGCCAGGGAAAGTTGCCATTTGCCAAAAACCCAACTTGGAAAAGAGAGAGGGCTCATGAATATATTTACCGCAGTATGCGCGTCTTCCCGCCAATACTGCTGCTGACGGCGGTGCTCATTTTTTCTTTCTTTCCTTCTTTCTCTCTTTCTTTCTTTCCTTCTTTCTCTCTTTCTTTCTTTCCTTCTTTCTCTCTTTCTTTCTCTTTCTCGTGGCAAAGGGGGAGCAGCAGAACGACGAGGGGGAATCTCGCCGCGCCGCCGCCGCCGCCGCCGTCGTCGTCGTCGTCGCCGTCGCCGTCTAGGCCTTTTTCTTCTCGGGTAAGCAAACATGGAAGCAAAGAACGTGAACTCTGATAAGGCAATCAGCCCCAAGGATAAAGGTTTTATGACAAACTTGCCCCATTTCCCCTCTGCATTTTGGCAAGGAAATAACATTGGCTTGCTCGCTTTCCCCCTCCCCCCTTTTACAGATGGCAGTTTCGAATCGTATTGACGTGCAGAAGACGCGCAGAATCCGCGTCAGGTCCTGCACGCCGAAGCCCGAGCAGGAAGTGCTTCCACGACTCCGCGATGGCGTCGTTGGTGCTGGCGTTGCCGCACCTCCTTTCTTGATGCGTTCTCGCTCGCTCGTCCTCTTTGAGAAGACATCTGTCCGTCCCATCTCGTTTGGTGAGTAGGAGCTGATGTTGCAGCAACCAGCGGGCGACCTCGCGCCAAAGAGGGACGACGGAGATACTTCAGATGGCTCAACGTCCATCATCAAAAGCTGAAGGAGGCCACATCCATAGTAACCCTAATACAGTGCGTCTTTTCTCCCCGCCCCCTCTTTTATGACGGGAGAATACGCGCGAATAAAACCCAGGCAAGACGCAGTCGTTGGCGGGAAAGCCCACGCTTCAACGACGACGTTTCACACATGAGTGAAATGTCATGCGTGTAGCCCGAAACTGCTTCATGATCCACGCAGAGAAATTGTACAGGTAAGTGAGTTCTTATACAAGTCTTACCACATATTACAGTGTATAAAGACGTCAGGAGCGTGCGAAAGCATGCATACATTTGTGCGTGAGAGAGAGAGAAAGAGAGTACACGCACTGTCCGTGGTATGTAGTAAGCATGGGTGTGTACACAAGGTGTGCACGTATGAGAGGGAGAGAAGCGTAAGTGTTGTGTGTCTGTCCATGTGAGAAAGACGATAAGAGGAGGATGCACTTTACTGTGTATTTGCATTAAACATGAGTGCGTGCATGAATGAGGACTGCCTGCACTTTATGAGCGGCAAGTGAACCAGCACGAGATTTCTCAAATTCGCTCGAGGATCATTCACACAGTGTGAAAAGGTGCGTGAAAGCAGGGGAGGACTGTGTGGAGCGTGACAGTCTGACTGTGCGGTTCATTCAGGCTGCACACCCGACTTTCGCACCGCGTGAGCCGTCGTGCACGGAACGCGGACCAGCCTAGCACCAAAGGCTGCAGCAGTGTTACAACAACTTGATCATAGTTTGCCATAAATATAAGTACTGCGTACGCTGTGCACAGCAATGGCAGCTGCCCGTGTACAGAGTGTTCGACGTACCTACTTCAAGCCTGGGCCACTTGAGCGCGCACTTTTGCACCGGGTACTTGTGTCGATTGTACTCAGTACGACGGCGAGTCGTATGCAACGCAGTCAATCTATATGTTATATGGAAAAAAAGTGGTGTTTCGTTGTGACCGGTTGACGTCACGATGACTGGTCCCAATAAACTCTGACTTGCTATGATGAGCGTCTATGACACAGAGAGTGTCCTCAAAGAAAAAAATGAGATTTAATTGTTAATTTTTCAATTATAGCCCTTTAACTTTTTCGGCCCTTTCAGCCAAATTTTGCCTGGTTAGGAGTCGCTTTTGAGGCGGGTGCACCTGCTCATACTTAATATAAATACGTGACCCACGCTCGAACTCGTGGCATGAAGTACAGCTACGCATTTGCGTTGTGTGCATACGAGACGTATGCGCACATCAGAACCGTGCGCAACAAAAGAGATCAGACACTTAAAATTTTCTCACAACTTTGGCTCGGGTGTTTCATATTTCATGAAACATCATTTGCGCCCGTGCAATGATCACACAAGCCCGTTGGACTTGGTCTTGGACCAGCTTGGCCTCTTTTATGCATATTTACTCCAAGGTCACCCACTTTCTCCCTGTTTGCAGCAATAGTACAGTGGATGAGTCCAAGCCGGTCCAAGACCAAGTCCACCTGGCTTGCACGGGTACAAATGATGCTTTATGAAGTTAGAAGCCTTGGAGTCAAAGTTTTAAGCAAATTTAAAGTGTCTGACCTTATTTGTTGACCACTGTTTATCGTCCTCCGTACAGTACGCTCGCAGCATCCATCGGCGACTTGATGTCGTCAATCGGCCTGCTGCTTTTGCTACAAAAAGCTTTAGATCTCCAATTACTAAAAATAGGAATCGAGGCATCGAGCGTGTAATTTTCTACGAAGCCACGTAAATCCCTTTTTAGACGTTTAAGCCCTTTAAATTCCAGCATGAAAGTAACATTTAAGAGAAGCTTAAGACGCCTTTGACACTCCTGAGAAGAGTGACAGAGCTGAATCTCACATACGAACCCAAAGCCACGCACCACGAGTACATATTAGATCCGTACGATGTTTTCCAGAGAAGTGCAATATCATACTACAGCTTCACCTTCAATAGAGCCTTTGAAACCAAGGCTCTCCTGTCACGAGGAGAGCTGCTGGCTCATAAGATTACTAAGACGCGCAGTATACCGAATGAGTGATCCTTAATTGGCGACTATGAGTGAAATGGCCACCCTAATCATAAGAAATCAACATGTAACAAGCTTTCAACTCCCCCCCCCCCCAGGTGTGTCTGAGGCCGCAAGGGCAGGAAGTTCAAAACGTAACGTGTTATTGAAGACTAAGTTGATTGGGCGACCTCAAAACAGCCAATGCCGACTATTCGCACAGTGCCTGCCCGAGAGCGTGAAATGTCCTTTTTTTACCTTGACGTCCTCCGAAGGCGACTCCAGCGTCGTCGAACGAGTCCAAGAGGCCCACGCTGGGCCGCTGCTCCTCCTCCTCGACGCTCTTCCTCCCCAGGGTTGCTGCCACTGTTTGGAGTCCCCAAAAGACCCCCCACCAAGAGACAATTCCCGCGAGGACTTGCAAAGGAGAGGCCATCTTCCCTTTTTCTCTCTCTCTTTGTCTCGTTTCAAACAACCCTTTCCTTTCAGTCTCACCAATTCTTTTGCTTGCTGCCTTCTTCTCCGCCAGTGCTCGAGTGGCACACACAAACACACACTAGTTTCATGCAGGTCTAACACACACGCACGCACACACACTTGTGAAGAAGGGAAGGATAGCCACAAAAGACCTTGGTAATTTCTCCAGGGGGTCAACTGCTCTCAGCTTTTTTCTACCTTGCAATTCTTCTTCGTCTTTCTCTCTGTTGGAGGAGCAGAAAAAACCGGGGCGCTTTGTTCACGTTCCTGTCCGCAGTTAAGGCAGAAAGGTGTCCAAGCTGTACCAGGATGCTCAGCTCTTCTGCCAGAGTGTGGCAGATTCAAATCAATGGAGACGGCGAACCCCACGTTATGGCAATAGCAGGAAATCAGTCTCCTCTTCTTCTTCCACTGAAAGTTTGTTCCGCAGGTCGCTCATTTGGCTAAACTTTGTGCCCACTCGCATTTCCGACGCCAAAGGTCTCCCCCACCGGAGAGATGTGACACCTCCGGTGCCAATGGAGCGAAGTGGAAGTGTCGCCCTCACCCGACTGAGCTGGGACTGCCTCATGCGGTGGGTTGAGATTTGTGATTAAGATTGAATTGCCACAAGCCTTGCTGTGCTGCGGAACGCACGCCTGAGTATGCACGTCACGTTATGTAGTCAGAGCTGCCTCCTGACGATAATTCCTCCTTATATAATTGGCTGAAGAACTCTTCTCCTCGTTCCCCTTCCGAGGAAAAATCAACAAATCACTTTTATCGATAGGGATCTGCCCCGTGGAGAAGGGTGAAGCCCTCCACTGCGATCGCGTGTCTTGCCAGTCTCACTCATGTGTTCGTCGTCGTCTTCGTCGTCTTCTTCGTCGTCTCCTCCTCCTCTTCCTCCACCGACGCCGACGCCGCCGACGCCGCCTCCGTCGTCGTCTTCGTCGCTCCTTTCATGCACACTGCGCCTTTTTTGCTCCTTCGACTTATTACTGGTGGTAATAATCTCCTGCTGAATGTTCCGGTGCGTAGTACATACGGGCTGTCACACACCGTTGTCTCTCACTCCGTCCCCCGGTTGGAGCTCTCCTGCCCGACGTAGGCGATGGCGTCGATGGACTTGTTCTCCCAACACTGCACAGGCCCTGGTGTTTGTCTGTCTGTCTGTCGGTCGGTCGGTCGGTCGGTCGGTCGGTCTGTCGGTCGGTCTGTGTGGGAGCGCAGGTATTTGGATGCCTGCCCTACAACCCTTCTCCTTTGTGGGAGCCTCCTGAGAATCCTCTTCTTCTTTTCAACTGCCCGAATCGACCGCATTAATTGTCCTGCCACTCCAGGGAGTCGAGGAAGAGGTGGAAGGCGAACTTTGTTGGGGGGAGAAAAGTTCCACCACACAAATCGGAGCCGCGGAACTTTGGATGATCGAAACGACGCCTTCGGCAATTAGTTGGAGCACCAATGTTTCAAAAAAAAAAAGAGGAAAACACACCGCCAAAAACTTTGAACTCTTAGTCCGCTCTGGCATTTATAACCACTGCATTATCGAGTCCGTGTTAGTCGACACTATGCAAGCAGTCGTCGTGGTCGCGGTCTTCCTCGCACTAGCTCGCCGCCGCGTGCTCGTCCTCGCTGAGGGTGATCATCGGCCTCATGTCTTCTCTCGCCGACTTCGTCTCACCGACTGGACGTCAGTTACAGCGGGGGAGGAAGAAAGGAAATAAATATCGGGGTCTGTCGGGAATCAGGAGGAGGGAAGGAGGAAGAGAGACGACGACGACGATGACGACGACGACGACGACGAGTACGCGTAATAGCAGCACTGTACTCCAAGTATACGAGTGCTAAAGCATTGCGAAAAAAGAGGCTTCCCCGGCTGCTCTCTCTGCCGCTCGCTCTCACTCTGTCGGTGCTCTTCTCCTTCTGCAGCCAGACGTTCGAAGCTGCCATGAGGAACAGCGCTCACCAACGCCAGAGCTTTCGACGGCGTTTCGGCGCGCGATTGACCGTCCAGAGAGGCTCGCAACAGAAACGTTTGAAAGTAGTGACGGTACAAAGCTTTCATTCTTGGCTGCTCCACTTTTCTCCTGATGGATAGGGTAACGGAAGTGACAGCAGCAACATCGTCATTTTCGCGCGAATGAAATGGGCGGGGGGGAATGAGGGGTTACATTCTGGCGCGGAAGAGGAATTTATAGCGTCATTTGTCTCCTGTGAGGGTACAAATGGATCTGCTCCCCTGTTGGTTGAAGGAGATTAAAGTGATATCGACGAGAGGTTTCAGGTCAACTTGCACCTTTGTCACCTGACCCCCACCTGCTCGAGACTCCAGGGACTCGTCTGCACGCACCAATGTGCAGAATGCACAGGCAGAAATGCTTCTTCACTGGCGCGCAGCGTTTGATTGTCTGCAAAATCCACGACGAGCACCTTCCCGCCGGGGCATTTCCACCGGCTCCTTTCAAAGGCGAGCAATTTGCAAGCTCTGCAACGAATGTGCAGAGAGATAAAGTGGTTCTTCACAAGTAGTCTAACTCTCTTCTACCTCATTTTCTTTTCCAGTAACAGCAGCAGGCCCTACTCAGGTTCAAAGCGCCGTTGAATGCCTTTCATTTGGCTTTCATTATCCTGTCATCAAGGAATGAAAAGCCAAGCTGATGAGATCACATAATCACCGTCTCAGTGTCTTTGCTCTCTTTCTGACTCGCTCGCTGATTGCCATGCATTGAGAGTGAGCCAGAGAAGCAGTGCGTTAGACACGTTGTTCTTTCACTGTACGTACAATTGTGCAGAGCCCACGCGCTCAGCCTCGACTGAGCTATCAACCTTCTTGGCCAATGAGTGTGACGGTTTTGGGCAAGGGCGCGAAAAAGATCGGGAGGGTGTGGGAAATGGTGGAGAAATGATGTCGGAGAGGAGCGCTGCACAGCACGGAGTCGTCCAGAACTGGGTGTGTTGTACTCTTATGTCAAATTGATGCGTGCCAGCGTGCGCACGCACGCGCGCACGCACTGCACCATCTTGAGGAGGCAGTTTATGGACGAGTATTCATACTGGGGGAGAGATTTGTTCGGGTAGGGGGCTGAGCCAGCGCGGTTTTCTACCAGTAGCTTTGCTTTGCTTCCCCCGCTACCCTCTCCAGCTTTGAATAGGCATCACATTTTCAACTTCAGGGACTTTGACTTTGAAAGGAGAGGGGGAAAATGGTTTTGTGTGTGAAAAGGGAAAAAGTCGATCAAAAGAGTCAATGGGGCAGAAAAGGACTCGGGGTCGTTCCCGTCTGTCTCTCCCTGTGATCTGAACCCCCAGTCGACTTGGAATAGCAGAGAAAGAATAGGGTTGGAATAACTTTGAGACATGTGTACGTACATACGTGCGTGTGTGTATTTGTGTCGAGCTGTCTTCAAGACAGACAGGCGGACAGACTGGCAGAGAAGCAGACGGACGGACAGGCACGTACGTGCGCCGGCACGTGTTAGATCCTCAATACCATGGCGTCCACTGGTGTCACTTCGGACGATTTATCACACATAAGTGCACCAATACTGCGAATGGAACGGCTGCACTGGACACGGAGGCAAACGAGGGAGAGCTTCAATATACATCAGCTGTATTGCTTCATCTGAATGCCAATGAGAGGTCTGTTTAAATCCCTTAAGGATTTCCGCTCATTTATACTCGATGTCTGCTGGGGGACTTTTTTCTGTCCCCCTGTTTGATATGCAGACGGCGAACGCCCTCAACGACAGGATCAGCCTTAAGGCGCATTTTCAACATGGTCTGGAAAGTGACGGACACCCTTGTTCGCACATGGCGGCTTCGCAGGGGTCAGGCTAACTGTGTCTTCTCGGTGGCGGCGTCCTTCTTGCTCCCCTCATTCCACACCACCATGCACAGTCAGTCAAAAGGCAGACAGTCCTCTTCTAGAACGTCCGGCCTTAATTTATCAGCAAAGCGTCGCATGGTGCTTTCATTGAAGGCAAGCTAAAGTCCCCCTAGGGTAATACTCTTCCAACTCCCCTGGAAACTTTTAATGCGAGGACTACAGTGTACTGTAGTACGTGCACTGTTCACACAACACTCTCAGTGGCTGACTGTGTATCTTCCTAGGTATGCAACTACAGGGTCTACCACGACTGAAGTAAATCAAAAAGGACCTACACTGGCTACAGATGGCATACTTGTCATTCAAGAAGAAGGCTTTCTCAGCTTCACGAACTGCTTACAGTAAAAATAAACTAGGTCGCCGACTCAGTATGATAGTATCCTTCGGGTTGAGGATACTTTCACAAATGCTCTGGCCTTTTTCTATTGAGATCACTGTCACTTTGTATAAAAAGTTAATAATTTATGTGAGGGATGGTGACTGATGGTAACTTATTAACTAGGATAAGGAGTCTCGTGGAAAATTCATCGAAAAAAATTGTTATTTTCCACTGTCTCGCACCGTTGACAGACTCAGTCAACTCACACAGCTCAATACATAAGAACAGACGTTTTCGTCATGCAACCTGACGATTTGTGGGGTAAGAAAATGGTGCAACTTATGATGTCACCAAAATCGAGGAAAAAATATGACCTTAACCTGACCTAGCCGAATCTCAACGTGCAGTCGACGTGCTTAAAGGCCTAAAATTCCGACTTCAAGTCAGACCCACCAAACCTTCGTTACACTGAGACTTGACTGCACTTACAGAAGGTGCGCTATAATTGAGACACATTTTGGACCAAATTCGGCATTGTTTTGGCACTATGGGTCGACCCATAGTGCCAAAACAATGCCGAATTTGACCTGGTGCCAAAACTAGAAGGCAGAGACGTCAGTCTGGGGTATTCACTGGTGTGTAAATCAGCCCCCTATCCTCCCACCTATCCATAGCTTGCTAAAGTCCAAAGCTTTGGATGCTCCGTAGGTCTTCCCTACACCACCAAGTGGCGTCTAAATTGTGCTAGGCTTAACTTACTCGGTGAAAGACGGACCAAACAGTGAAACTTGAAAGTTTTAAAAAAGTTCCATAAAAAACAAAGTATCTTATAAATATGTACTTTTACATCATGTCGCTGAACATCACGTGACAATGTTCAAATTTTAGCGCACCCCTCTGTGCACCGCTGTCTGTTATAATCGATCACTCAAGAGAGGGAGGAGTCTTTGGCGCAAATTGCGAAAATGTGCCATTTTTTATTTTGAAAACTGAAGGCGAGGCCCAAAAAGCAAAATTTTTACGTCTGGGACAACTACTCAGTTCTACCACCCTCAGTATCAATCACAGCCTCCAGGCAACCCCCCAAGCTGGCACCGACCTTACAAATGTTCTTGGTGTCCAGATTGTGCCAGGCGCTGTTGACCTTCCTGTGCAATCTGGGAATCGTTGGTGCGGGGTCAGAGTAACCCTCGCTAGGTACCCGATCCCAGACGCTGAAATCCAGTGGATTGAGATCCAGCGATGAACGAGGTCATTCATCTTTGCTCCGGAGGCTCCGCCACTTCATCTCTTGTTCCAAAAACTCTATCGTTTCTGCTGCAGTGTGCGCTGGTGCACCACCCTGTTGGAGCACAGAGTCAGGACACTGTGTGCTCCAGCAGGGTGGAATTTGCCTCCATCCAAGGCCTCAGGGCTTCTCTTGCTGAGGCCCTGAGCAGATATTTGGATGAATTCTTGTTGTTTTCAGTCCATCCTCCGCTCAACTTTGACGGGCAACCTTGCTGTCAGATGAGAAAGCGCCACGTACATTGCGCCAGTTGGACACTGGCATCCCAACGCGTGCTATGGTCCATATGGGCAGGACTGGAGGTCACCTTTGCACCATATATAATCCTGTGATTTTGCCTGTGATTTTGCACGAGTTGAAAGACTTCTTATCGGTGAAAATCTTGCCTGCATCTTTTTGCTTCCAGCAATTCAGAAGATGTTTGGTCTTCTCAAAGCGCTTTGCCTGGCTGCTGGGAGCTCATTAGATGCCATCGAGGCCTTGAGTCATGCTCGTCATCGAGATCCTCCCACATCAGCCTTCGCGTTATGGTCTAAAAGTCCCAAATTTGCAGGCAGCGTCACTGATTGTTTGTTGAAGCTTATTGATGATACTTTGATGCACTTGGTCCACCAGCTCAAGGGTCCCATGGGCTCCTGGCGCTTCTGGGCGACCTTCCTGCACGATTGCTCTCCCTCAATCTGCACATTGTGAAAATCTCGGAGTGCGTGGCTGCCTCGGCCATGACTTTCAAGAGAATTGTTGATCCTCTACTGATGATGCTTGGTGCGGAAACAGAACACATTTGCAAGGCCGGCTTATTTGTCTTTGCGACAAAGTCCATTGGTAAGAAATGACGTCATCGCCGATTTGCTCCTGCTTGAGCAATTGACTGTACAGTCAATTCAAGTTTGCAAATACTGAAAACTTAACACAGGTGCGAGCAACAAAGTAAATTTCTCACGACCTCAAGTTTTGGTAGGCATTCAGAGGACGTTTTTGTCCCGAAAATCCAGTAAGACGTTGAGGAGAAAGATTTTCATCAATATTGAAAATGGAAGTACGCGTAGGATTAGAGAGGACATTTACAGTGAGTGCATCTTACAGCGAATGTGCTACGTGCATCTGAACGACCTTAGAAGTTGGCATTTCAAGTGGATATAAGGTAGTCGCGTTTCAGCAAGATCCAAATCCACTCAGAAGATACTGGCCAAGTCCATCAACTTCTGGGACAAGTCCGTCTGGCCACCCTCATCCCCTGATTTAAACCCTCTCGACTATTTCTCGTAGGGCAAAGTTGAGAGGCATTCAAAGCGCACAAGCCACCCAAATTCGAACTCTCTGAGGGCCTCCATTACAGCAGCGTGGGCCTCCATTGCTCCGGACACTATCGTCAGGGCCTGCAAGACCTTCTGCTCTCGCCCAGAAAAGTAAGTGCTTGGCTGCTGAGGGCGGCATCTTCGAAACATAGGCTCCCCAGACTATCCTCTAAAGTATTACTAATTCAATATGACAGCATCACCAATATCGGTTTACTTCGGTCAAACATCACAGTGCGAAATAGAGGGTACGATGGATTTGCACGCCTTGTAGGTGCAACATGCTAGTAACGCAGCTTCAACACTGACATGGCTAGAAAGACTTTACAGTGCGTCCCAATTTGACATCCCAACTATTAGGATAGGTTAAAAATTGAAAATTTCGGGATTTAACGGAGTGCATCTTGGGTTTCTTACCTACTGACGAATGGGGAGTATGTTGTCAAATGGTTTTTCAAAAATGTTGTTTTACCCCGCTCCGTGGCAACGAGATTTTATCACAGAAGTTCAATACATAAGAAGGTACTCAGGTTTTGACAGGTCTGAGACAAAGCTGTAAACACTTTATTTTTAGTTTCATTTGACTACAGTGCTCCATTGGACTACAGTGCTCCATTGGACTACAGTGCTCCATTG
>JAAUXU010000872.1_pt1 | contig 15910 bp, 10 predicted proteins | sample 7278151 | NCBI WGS metagenome assembly JAAUXU01 (sample SAMN14350113, study PRJNA611818) | marine sediment metagenome | isolation source: surface marine sediment (1.8m) | place: French Polynesia: Moorea | collected 2018-08 | reverse complement strand
GGCCTCCTCCCCCCCCCCCCCCACCACCACCACCACCTCAGCGGACGCCTCCCACAATAACTCGTCGATTCATTCGCAGCCCTCACACATACGCGCGTTTCTTTCTTTTTCTCTTTTCCTCCCTGACCTTGTCACAGCTGGAGGCCTATATTGCCTCCGTCAGGCCTACCATGGCTCTTGGCAGCAAGGAATAGTCACATCGAGGCACAAAGCTTGGCGGATACCTGCGTACAGCACACAGGCAGGCACTTTGCCTCTTCCAAATTGGCTCTTTTACGACTGCACCAGCCCCAGATACTGTATAATAACCTGCAAAAAGACCCCCCTCTCGCTGTACTACGTGTACGCACGCACGTATGTGGAGCTCCACGCGTAGGCAAATTCACCCCTGACCTGACCAAGCACGAGTAGGAGGCTGAATAAAAGATTTGCAGCGTTGGGTGCCCTTCAATGGCACAAACTCGGGCTTGCCACGGATGATGAAGGTTAAGAAGTCGGTTTAAATGCTCACTGAGCTCGGATCAATGAGAAGTCAGATAGAGCCAAGGAAGCTCCTTTTTGGGTGCTGGCGTTGGGCACCTCATGGACTGCCTGCCAACCCGTTGAAATACCCATTCAGAGGCCCAATCAGAAAAAGAACCCAAACCCTTATCTCACAGCAATTTTCTTGGCTGAGATTAACTTTAGTTTTTTGTTGCTCGATGATGAGAAAGTCCGCAATTTCTTCTTCATCCAAGTATCCCTCCGCGACCCATTTTTTGGGCAGGTGGGTGCTGCTGCTGCTGTTGCTGTTGCTTCAAGGAAGTCTCCTTTGGGGAGAAAAATGTGTGTACTGGGGGAGGAGGAGGACTTTTCCTACACAGAAGATGCATCAAGGAAAAAAAAAGTCCGCTTAATTCGCCTCCTTCTTCCGCCAACATCCATCACTGACAAATGCGTTCTTCCTTTTCCGGTCTTTTTAAACGAGGCCCAAGGGACCACTGACTTTGTTGCTCTTGTCTGTCAAAGGAAACTCTGTGGGGAGCACTTTTGGAGGAGGCCAAGGCTGAGCTCTTGCCAAATTGAAGACAAATGTCTCCGCCGTAAAGAAGGTAAACTTAATGAATGTTCTTATTTGGGAGACTTTCTCTAATAACTAAGTCACAAAAGGTGTTTTGAGAGCAGCTTTGCTTTCGCTCTGGCTAGAAAAGAACAGGTCTCGCTGGGAGGGAGGACCCTGATTCCACAAGGACTTCTGGAAGTTCTAAAGTTTGCGGCAGAGGTCGCTAAATGCTCGTTGGGGCCAACCTCTTTTTGAGCCCCGAATATGCGCCAAGACGGACAAAAAAGGAAATGGAAAAGCTACTTCTGAGTTAGCTTAGTGACCTTTTTTGGACTAATTACAAACAAGTCTTTGGGCTTTTCCCTCAAGTGGTGTTGTTTAACCAGAAAAAAGTCATTCTCATGAGCAAATGTCATCAATTCCGCCCGGAAACACTTCTCTTTTTTGCATGAGCAACAAGTGGACAAAAAAGTGACTTCAATTTGCCAACGAAAATGACTCAATACATTTTGTCAAAGACGTCATTTTTCTCGAACGAGTTGACTTGTACAGCGATGACCAGGGCAATGGAGTAAAAAAAATGGAGAAAATCAGTGGAAAAAAAGACATTTTTTGTGCAGTGAAACGGGAAAGAAAGTCGATTTGTAGAAAAAAAACCCGCTTTTTTTGGGTAAGGCTAAGAAGTCTCCCTGTCTGTCCAAGATAAAGTATGTGTTTCGCACGTCAGCGAGGATAAACTCATGGGTGCGACTTGAGCGCATGCGCTGAGCAGACGTTTGCGTGGCTTTTCTTTCTCCATCCTCCCTCAGTCTGAATTACATTGGCTCCGTGACGTGACCCAGGCACTTAGCGAGGAAAATTGCGTTGTTTATTTGCATGTACGTGCGTGTATTTGTCGCTGGAGCCAAAAAATGCCGCAAAAACATGGAAAGTTCCAATGAAGTGTTTCGACTGCCGGAAAGCTTCTCCTCTCTACCCACACACTGAGATTTGGTTCGCGTCGCCCCCGCCTTCGCTCGCATCCCCCTCCCCCCCCCCCCCCTCCCCTACGTGGTCGTATGAATGTGCTATATATTCCAAAAAAGAACTGGGTCACAAATTGCTGTTACTTGCAGTGCACATTTGGCCCTGATTCGATTTCCCCCTCGCATTTCCAACGGATTGAGCGGCCAATGGCAAAGACAAATAAGACGAAAGAAATCTCGAGTTGTCCCTTTTTTTTTCCTGCTTCGTCCCTTTCGTCAGCGCGAGTAACTCGATTTGACTTTCTTTTTGCTGCTTCTCCGGGCCAAGGAAAAAGTGTCAGATTGAGTACATTACGGAGGAGCCTCTGTTCATTACTCAGACGAGGAAGAATCCGCTGGTGAATGCACGTTGTTAACAGCGTGGAAAGTTTCGTCGAGGAAAGTTTTCCGTGAGAGACTCTTCAGTCACAGTGGAGAGAGAGAGAAGAAATTTATCTCTGGTAGGTAACAGCAGCAGCAGCAGCAGCAGCAGCTTGAAAGTGTATCCATTTTGCTTTGATCTCTTTATGGAAAGTCAGTCCAGTCACACGTGTGGAAAGTGAGACGGGGAAAGTCAAGAGGAAGCAATTCACAATTCAAATGTATCATTGACACTCTCCAGATATGAGAACGCAGTCGCTTGACAAAAGATCTGACTGGAAGCGGCGCTTCTGTTTCTGGGGAGACCGAATACACAAAGAGTGAGAAGAAAATCTCAGACTGTGAAACGTTTCCCTTGATATTGTGTTAGGTGAATTCATTACCTTCCACTGACGTCTGCCGCAGTCATCGCGCATGCGCGTGCGGAGACAACCAAAGGACCCTCTCACAAACACTTCTGCGTGTCTCGTGCAGCTGAGGGTGCGTTTGCACTGTTCAGTCTCGTCAGCTGATTGCACTGTCCAGCATCGTCAGCTGACGACGCACCGCAGATGTTGCGCCAGGGTGAGCGCGCCCTAAGGCCAAATTATTATTACGAAGCACTCATAAAAGAAAGGCAAAGGACGGAAGTCGTTACCAGACGCGAGAAAGCGTGAACCCCCTCCTCCATTGAATAGAGGAAGAAGATTGAGGGCAGCCTGGCAGAAAACACTGTTCACGTTTATCAACCCTCCCTCTATCCTAAGCAGATCTCTCCTGATCTTTTGTTCTGCTGGCGGGGGGGAAAGAAAAGATGCTGACTCGATCTTTCAAGAGTGCTTTCGTACAACTTTCGCCGTCTCTCGACTGACTTTGCAAATGCTTTATGAATGTCAAAGGGGGGTTGGTTCAAAACATGAGATCGGAAAGTTTGCGATTTTGCGGCGGAGAACGAGGCGGGATTTTGGCACACTTTGGCACGACGGAAAAGAAAGAAAACGAGTCGGTTTCTTCCTGTTCTCTCCCTGGAGATGGAATTATGGCATAGGTGAATGAACTCTCCTTAGTACAGCTCCAAAATTACTTTTTAGATGGAAAGCAGGCTGAGCAAGCCTGCATAAACCACCTCGATATCTATGTTCTAGCTCGTGTGTACAGACGCCCCCGCTGGTTGCTTCATACATACACGCATGGTGGGTACTGGGGGGGATAAGAGGAGCAGCAGCAGCACTAACTCATGCTGGTACATAAAAAGAGGTGAGAAAGAGGGGGATGAAAGAGACTCCCTCGTGCAAGCTTGGATGTGTCCACACACGTGTGAAATGCAAAAAAAGTGAAGGAAACAACATTCCTGGAAAGATTGAGCCGTCATGTTTTTCGTGACTCAGCTGGGACAACTTTCCAACTTAATTATTACCTGTCAAAGTGTCGACCACTCATGCGAGGAGGCTGGAAAATTCCCTTGGAGAGAGGGAAAAAAAGGAGCAACCTTGCCACGTGTGTGATACGTACTCTACGCAGCTCTCCAATGGTGGTGACTCCTTCTTTCTTCGGAAAGTCTCCTTATTGTTGTGTGTTCTTCACAACTTTCGGCCCAGATTCTCTCTCTCTCTCCAACACTTCTTTTCCTCCAGCCTCGAGGAGGCTGGCTAAAGTGTCCTTGTTCCTCCTTTGCCGGAGGCCTCACTTTTCAATTTCTGGTCCAGGATTGAGGAAAAGAGGCGAAAAATGATGCCGTCCGGCAAAAAAAGTTGGAGAGAAGCCATTCAGGAAGTGTCACACACTCCTTCTTTCGATGCTGAGGGAGTTCCCAGGGGTAGAAAGCATCTGACAGTGCGCGAAAGTTATTGAAAATTTTGCACTGACTCGCCGACAAAAGTACAAAATTTGTACCACATCCTCCCCCCCCCTTTATTCGGGGTGACTCTTGAACGGACGTGTGAGCAACAACGACCCACAGGAACTGGACACCGCCACAAAGAAGCCGCCTGCACTGACTTGGCACTACACCGGCCCTTTGCGCTGCACTGCTCTGACCTTGTGCTGTACTGCACTGACTTTGCACTGCACTGACGACATGCAGGCAGCGCGGCACAGCCAGCCTCAGTCTACTGTCCTTTGAGATTTTACATATGATTTCTCAATAAAATCCTTTATGGTTGTCGCGGCCATAAAGTTTGCTTCTGGGAGGCACTTCTGGACCCTCTTGCGTGCCCCTAAGCAAAAATGACATCCTTTCGGGCGGAGAAAATAAGGGAAAGAGAAGCAGACGTAAAAAAAGGATAGATGTCAGAAAAGTTTGAGTCTGACGGCAAAAAAGGAGCCTGCACCAAGTGCCAGGATGCCAAAATCTGGAGAGAAAAGACAAGGGAAATCCCAAAATGACACGGGGTTTTGGTGCCAGAAAATTGACAGGGAAAGAGTTTAAGCAGAGGATTGGGCTTGATCAAAATTCCCCATATTGATCTTGGACACGGTGAAAATGAAACCAGTCTTGGTCTCTTTTTCCGACTTCTGAGAGAAGAAGAAGAATTAAGACAAGCAGGAAATTTACCGAGAGTGGATTCTCGTGTTTCTCTTCTATTTTTGCTCAACTTGGGTTCAGGAAACACACGAGAAGAAGAGAAGCGATTTTTTTCCCTTCATTTCTCTCTCTTCACCCCCAAAAAATGGGCGCTTGTGTCTTCTTTATCCCCCTCCCCAAAAGACCAATGAATGTCCTCATCAAGGACTCGATTCAGAGCTTTCTTCCCAAAAGAAGACGACGACGACGATGATGATGTCAAGCTTATTTATATACTTCATATATCCGTGGACATTTGCTGATCCTGACGATGCTTCACAGAAAGGGGGGAGGGGGGGGGTTCTGCTTGGATTCGGCCAGCAATTTTTCTCTCTGTCTCCTCGGCAGCTTCTCCAGCCATCGCTGGAGTGATTTCTTGCTGCTTTTTTTCTCTCTGCTGCTCAGGACAGGATTTATTTTTCTACCTCCACCTTGTAGCAAAGTTTTTCCTTGGCTGAAACCGTCAGATCAGCTCTCTCTCAATGAAAGAACAACTTTCTTCTTCCTTTCTACTAAAAAGTATCCGAAAAAATATCCTTAAAAGTTCTCCAAATCCATTTGTTTGAGCAAAAAAAAGGGTTGGAAGTCGGAGTAGCTGGGTGGAAATGAGAGTTTGCTCTCTTCCCTCCTCTCACTGTGGTGGCTGTGGAAAAGATCAGAATGTTTTTGTTGTTTTTCACAAGCAATCGAACACTTTACGAGTCCGCCGAGGACTCCTGAAAAGTTCTGCGGCTCGCACTGCATCAGCAGCATCGCCTGCTTGCAGTGCAGCAGCGCTGGACACGCAGCAGCGGCAGCAGCGCAATTACCAGCAGAAGAAATCCTCGCAATTCCTCCCGCAGAAATTTTGCAGACGCGTCCGCCCTCGCGAGCTCCTTGGCGGAAGCCCAATCTGATCTGATTGAGTCCCCAAAATGAATTATGGGATCAAGAGGGAGGAGGAAGAGGAGGAACCATCCAATTTTGGGGAACAAGAAGAAATCCTCTTGTCCCTGGGATAAAACTGTGACGCTCTTGGAACTCTGGAGAATCCTACGATTACTCCAGTCGTGCTCGCCTGGCAATGGCGAATAAAGCAGCCCGGCGGATTTCGGCTCGAAGTAGTGATGTGGGCCACTCGGGCAGATTCGGCCACTCGAATCTGGCAAGTTCGGTCAAGTGGGTGCTGGACGGGCGTCAGAGTTGCCAGCTGGCTTCCGAACTCCATAATTCTGGCTCGATTTGCCATGACTGGGCTTAAGAATGTCAAGCTTCAGACTGGACCGATTTTTTGTGAGCCCTACTTACCGTTTGGCCTGTCCTGGCCAGCAGCTCGGCTTTTGTGCACAATGGCCAAAAGCTGGCAACTCTGATGTGGCGGCGCGCCAAAGTGCAGATCTTGGACAGATTCTGACAGTTAAGATGGGGAAGGAAAATGAATCCTCGCCCGCAGCCTCGTGCGGGGGCCCGAATTTTGACCGGGATTCGGATTTCGATTCGGCTTCAACGGGTCCTACTCGGTTAGATCGGCTGAGGTGAAGTTGGCCGACATCACTACAGTAGAGCCCGCTTATATCGGCACCCTCCGGCCAAGTGAAAGTTGCTGTTATAGGCGGGGTGCCAGTGTAACAGAAGCAATTCTAATTCTGAGTCAAAACATACAGTATTACATACAGCATTTTGGTTACAGTTGAGTGGTGACTGATGACAGTCCTGGTCTTGTGACTGATGCCAACTCAGGCTCATCAGGTTTGGGGAGGTCCTCAAAATCCATGACAGTAGTGATCACAAATTGCGACAACTTTCTTCCAATCAAGTTTGTTGTTTAGAGAGCAGTTTATTACTTTTTGGGTTCTATCATGTTGTGCAGGAGGCAAGTGAATATGCTGATGTGGGCAGGAGAGAGGCCGATATAAACGGGCCTTTATTTCTTCATACAACATCATTCTGATTTGGTTCTAGTGATTTTTGCCGTAAAAACCGGGCTGCCGATGTAAGCAGGCTCTACTGTATCAGGCTGGAGCCGCCAATGAGAGAGGAAAAAGAACAACAAGTTAACCTCCTGGCACAATTGAATTTTTTTTTCTTTTCACATGTTCGAATGCTTTTTGAAGCCAGGACGGAGGCGATAATGACAGTGCTAATGCTAATAATACTCGGCTGACTTATCTTCCGAGGTGCACAAGGACGCATGAAATGGGCGAGGTCTCTTCTACTGTGGGATTCCAAGGAAGAAAACACCATTCTCAGGTTGCCCAAAAGTTTTTGGGGTGCGCAGGTAGTGATTGTCACATCCTCCACAGAAATGTTCCTCTCTCTCTCTCTCCCCGAGAAGAAGGCTTTAAGGCATGACGTCCCTATACAGTCCTGGCTGAAAGTAATTGCATTGAGCGTGACATCACCTCATACATTGTACCGAAACATGTTGAGGTGGGATTTTGATGTGGAACGTGTAGATGTGATACTTGGACACAATGTTGGGTACACAGGGTCGATGTCGAGGCTGCCCATTTTGGTGCTAGAGTGCTCAAAAGGAGTGTCAAAAGGAGGCCACCAGGAGAGGGGAGGCATGCCAGGGGGGCTTGACATCTGACTTTTTCGGGGGGTAAATGTTGATGAAATTGCTTGAAATTTTCACAGTGGAGTCCTGCCAAACAGGCACACCTTTTCCAGGGGGAATCACTCCCCAGCCCCTCTGGCGCTATGTGCAAGCACTCAAAAACCCGGTGTCCGGGTTGAGAGGTTGCCACGTTCTGTGAAGCTGCAAAAAGAGAGCGACAGGGTGACGCTTTGACATGTAAACAAAACTCATCGATAGCAGTCAGGAAATCTCAATCTCAACCCTCAACTCTGGACTGTCACATTCACAACTGGTGAGTGCAATCTTTACTGTGACATTTGGCAGGGAGCAGCTCACTATGAATGTGGCAGTGGATATCACCCTCAGCAGTAGCCAATGTGGCAGCCGAGGGGAGTGGCCTGGGGAGTGAATCCCCCTGGAAAAGGTGTGCCTGGTTGGCAGGACTCCACCATGAAGATTTCAGGCAATTTCATCAACATTTACGAAAAGGCCAAATTTCAGGCCCCTCTGGCATGCCTCCCTCTCCCGGTGGCCTCCTTTTGAGCACTCCAGCACCAAAATGGGCAGCTGTACTCAACATTGTGCCCCAGTATCACATCTAGATGTGGCAATTCCACCTCAAGATGCTTGGCTACAGGTACGAGGTGGTGATGTCATGCTCAACGCAATTACTTTCGGCCAGGACTGTAAATCTAAGATGGAGTTTCCTCTCTCTCCCTCTATTATCGCCTGGTGCTTACACGCACTCACACACGCGCACGCGCGCTCGAGCACACAAAACATCAGCAACAGCCCCTGTTCCCTTTTTCCTCCACCAAACTTTGTTGCCTTGCCTGTAGGAGGAAAAGTTTCCGTGTGATGTTGGTAGGCAGACAGCTAAGAAGATACGTGGAAAGTTCAGAACAACAGCTACAAAATAAATATTTCATGGCTGAGAAAACCGTTCCTATTTGCTGAGAAAACATACGACCTCGCTACTTTAGCACCTATGAACACTCCATCACCATACGCGGACGCATTGTGTTTTTCGCCACTGCTCTCAAACTGCATTAATGCAGCTTTCAAAGCCTCTGGACGACCTGCAGCGTCCAGAGGCTTTCCGACGGAAAGTACCAAAAGTACGTGCCAAAAAACGACTCTTTCTGTCGCTGCTGGTCAGACAACTTTGCCGACGTCAGCCAGAAGAAGAAGTTGGCCACAGCGCGTGTTGCCCAGTCAAGGGAGTGCGCCGCCTCCGCCACCAGGGTCACGACGGACGAGCCAGGCACGTGCTGCTCGGCGTCCTCCACACACATGGCAGCAGCTACCCAATCTTTCTCCTTCTTCATCGCATTGACTTTAGATGAGGCTCTTTCTTCTTATGCCCTCCCCTTGTTGGCGGGCCTGTCAGAAAGTCAGAAGCTTTCAAAGTTCGCTTTATCAAATGCTCACTCAGCCGGAAACGGTGGCGGAAAGGGGGGGATTTCTTTACTTTCCTCCCCCCCCCCCGAATCTGTTTCTGATTCGCCCAAAAATAAATAAAATGTGACTTGGAAGAAACTGCCACGATGCTTTTATTTGTTGTTCTTTTGTTTTTTCCATCGGAGGAAAGACCCAATTTCTGCGGAGAAGCGACCGTTAGTCGAAATTTATAGAGGTGCGGAAGCTGAAGAACCCCAAAAAAAACTTCATTTCTGGGCCAGAAAAAAATCCTACAGATTTATAACCGCACAACGGTTTCTGCGCGCGCGTTGGCACACACACACACACACACACGCGCGCGCGCGCGTGGTCGAGCCAGGGGGGCAAAAATCTCCGGCTAACAAAGAAGACAAGGACAAAAAAAGTTTGCTGCTTCCGCCTGATGGAAGCGATGGCTTTGACAGTTTCCGATGCTTTGTCTTTCTCTACTTTCCAGGGGCGAGAAGCAAAAATCTGCTCTTAAGGCGCGTTTCAGCTGGCCAAATGTGCAGACCGGGAGGGGCAGCCGCTTCCGCACAGTGCAAACGCGTCTTAAGCTCTTCGCCCTCTGCAAAATTATGTCATTTGTCGTTCGTTGGCACGTGGAGCAGTTGAAACCAGATCCTTGGTGGGTGGTGATAAAAAGCGACGCTCTCGCTCTCACCCCCCCTACAAAAGCCACCCCACTCATACATGACGGCAGCGGATCGTAAATGTGACTCGAATTCACCCCTCATTTCACGCATTCCGAAGAGTTTTTCTTTCTCTCTCCCCCTCGCAACCCTTTTGCATACTAAGAGGGGGGGGAGTTGATTCGATTTTGCGACGGGGCGCAGTGGAATAATTTGCTTTTTGCACAGTTGCAAAAAAAAAATCACTTCTGGTGCGTTCTTCACGTGCGATTCCAGAGGTTTCCTCTTCTCGTCCCAAGGCTGAAGGCCAATAAATCGTTAAGAGTCGCTGCTGCTTGCCAAAAAAGATCGGTGGTGGGGATATTTTTGGGCTCACGACGTAAGCAGGTGTTGACTTTCTCTTCATTGAACTCCACATTTTTGCCGAGTGAGCGCGCTTCTTTTTTTTTTCGACGTAAAAAGTCCATCCCTTGGCCTTGTTCAAGGCCTCCGGGGGCTCCGGCTGCTCCTGTGAGCAAACTGGATAAGTTATCGTCCGAAGAAATTCGTCTGTGATGTCGGACGCATCGTGTGAGCGGCCAAAAAGCGCGTTCGGGCCGCCAGTGGCGCTTCTTGATGAGTCACACGGTAGCGAGTTGCAGTCGACAGCGCTTTTGGCGCTTGCAGCTGTTATTCTTGTTCTCTCGATGTCTCTCGAGATGTTTTCCGCCATAATTCACGGCTCCTTCCCCGTCTAAAATCCTCTCCTTTCCCCCCAAGAAGAAAACAAGAACGATTAGTCAAAAACATGCTTAATGTCAGGGGAGGGAAGGGGGGGGGGTAAAAAAAAGACTGGAAACATAAGCCCGACATCGCTTTTGCATGGAGAAAGGAGTGCATTTCTCTCCGGCCGACTCGACCAGACACTTTGCTCCCGTCCGACCCCCGCGCCGCGTCCGAGTCCGCCCAGAGGCAGGGACTTGTGGACTTGTCCGACCGAGTCCCCGTGTCTTGGAGAGAAAGAGAGCAATGCAAATGAAAGGGAACAAGATGAATGATCATTTCCCTCCTCTATTCATGCTGTTGGCCCACATCTACGTCTTCTCCCTGATTCACAGACAAAACATCATTCCTTGCATAGCGTCGCAAATTGGCGAACGAGGGAAAAAGCGACCCAACCAAACTTTCAATTTGCTTCTCTTCACGCTTCAGGTCTTCTTTTAATTTTCTACGAACACCGAGACTTCCCACTTTTCGACGGAGGGAGGGGAACTTTTATCCTGTAAATTCTGTCTTCTGCCTGCACGATTAAAGCGTGTGCGCGGCTTCCACGGGCCAGGAGAAGACAAACGATGCCGCCACGATCGCTGTCAGCACCTCCAACCCGGCTTAAGAGGATGCTAAATAATTTGAGAGCCAAGTGAGAGCTGCTTCGGGGTGACTGACAAATCCAGAGCTCGACGAGCCACGCAAACCCAGCTCGAGTCCTGCCGAGTCCGGACCTTCGAGCTGAACTCCGCCCAGACCTTCTCTCTGTGCTCCTCCAGCGTCTGCAGTCAGTCAGTCAGTCAGTCAGTCAGTCTGATAGTTCTAAATGAACAATGGCACAGTGCAATTGCACCTACTCGTCTTGCCACATTTGATGCCGCCTCCCGGGATACAGACGGACGAGTCGGGCTCCGATCCCACGGGCCAGGAGCCACCACGAGCCGGTGGAAAAAAACAACAAAAAACATGGGCTTTCGAGCCCCGGGCCAGCCCGGGTTCAACCCTAGAAGCTGCTGCCTCGACATAATGAATGAGTTTTTGAAAAGTCGGTCAAAATATCCTCTGAAGAGAGAAAAAAGCTCTCCTCGAGTGTCACAACAGTTTGTCTTCTCACACATGATTGATGCGGGGACGCAAAAAATACAAAAAAGAGAGAGATTTTTAAGGGGAATAAGAGAACACGCGCACATGTCGACCATTAATATCGGCTCTCACACGCGCCCACGAGCCCCGGCCTGGCCGAGCCCGACTGGAGCGGCCGGCGGAGACTTGGCTGACTTGGGAGGTGCAGCAGCCGTCGGTGACTGGTGCGGGAGGGGGCGGCAAAAGCCGATTACTTCAGTGCAGAACAGCTCGTGTGATTTATTCCGTCATGGTTTCACACATGTCCTCGTTCGTAAGGCTTCCTTTTTTTGCAACAGCCGAAGTATCGATGCTTTCCGAGGAAATAAAATGCTGAAGAAAACTCACATGTGATTAGCATAAAAAAAGTCGTCGACACAACTAATACGACTGTGTTATATTTCAAAGAAATTTATGCAGCAGAGTTTTCAGCCGCAAGACCAGGAAATTTGAATTCGACTCGAGCAGAAATTTGGAATATGCAGGGTTTTTTTTCTCCAGACAAATCCGGACTCACAAATAAAACGTTCGACCAGAATAAGTTTTGGGAAAAAAAAGAGTCTTTATTGGTGCTTCGGTCACAGCCTTTATTTTATGCTTTTACCTGTAGCTTTCAGTGCTGTAGATTTAGAGAACTGGGGAAAAACACGCGTGGATTTTCTCCCTCACCTTTCCACAGGTTCCGGAAGCCCCTTAAAAGAGGCCATCTCAATGTTAGTAGAACAATCTTTTGTCCTAAGCCTCCGAAGTGCATTTCAGTTGATGCTGACAAAATCCAAGTCAGAGAAAATGCAAATCTTACATCAGGGATCTCCTAGATCTGCATTGATGCAGTGCATCTTCTTCACCAGAGCCACCGTGTGAGTCAACAAGAAGGCGTGCTGACGGCCCAAAGGTCGGTTGGAAGGCAGCCTTTTGTGTGGCGCACACTGCAGAGAGGACAACAGAGCTGTTCGGAGAGAGACCAGCAAAAGAGACCTTCATTTTTCTTTCAACTAGTTAGTATTATTAAGTCTCTAAAGTGCACGGAGAGTGAGAGAAGCTCAGCTGTGTTCAGAGCACCAGAGTTTACAACTGAAAGGGTAACATTCAAAAGGATCATCTGCAATAAAGTCAAGGAAAAGTGTTTCCTTATCGCCAGAAAAGAAGAGAACAACGGCCCAATAAAACTCTTTTTTTTTTGCAACGTTGGTGGTTCTGACAATGAAAACTCGGCCCTGGGGGCAAATTTTTTAAAAAGGTTGGGTTCCATTTTTACAATGGCCACGTCTGCCCCTTCCCCCTTTTCCCCCCTTCGTCACAGCTCCCTTCGTTCTGGAATCCTTTGTGTGTGAGCGATCGAATTCGTCCCCATTCGTCTCGCCCAATATCACCAGTGGGGCTGTGACCAGATTGGGTCACGAAGAAACCTCACACTCAGGGCGCTTCTCAAGGCATCAGTCAGGTTCTGCGCATCCCCCAAAGACAACCCTTCTTCCCCCCCTTGCAGCTAGTTAAATTAAAGTGATAGATCAGATAGGTTCGAGGAGGGGGGGGGACACGAAGAAAAAATTGGGGGGGGGTGCCCATTTGTGTTGGAGGAGAAAAAAATGGGCGCTCGAAAAGGTCTTCAGGGCCAAAGTTTATTAGGGCGCGCTTTGCTTGCTCGACGTTGCTGCTTCTTCTTCTTTGGACTGGCTTTTATGTATGGTCACTGAGGAGATCGACGAAATCTCTTGCATAGCATTTGACGGCGGTGGCTTTGCCACAATTCGTCACGGAGAGTGAACAAGCGGAGACCGAAATTGTCATGCTCACAATGTGGAGGTCGATAAAAACTCGGAGGATCAAAAAAAGTGGGCGCAGCAAAACTGAAAAGGATATGTTTAGAGAGAGCGTTTAATAAAACTTACTTTCTTATACTTTCAGTGGGCGGAAAGTTTTGTGCTTGCTGCAGCCTTGATATTAGGGTCTTACCCTGCTGCAAACGTCCCTCTCAACGGATCAAGATATATGAACTCCCAGAAGAAGGAGGCTCATCCCAAGATTCCTGCTTGCTCAGCTCCTTAATGCAGCAAGGATTGGATTTAATAAAATGGCACTGTCAGCCTTAAAGCGTTCGACTATGAGTAATATACAACCTCTGAACTTGATAGAGTCTCGGTTGACCCCTTTTACAAAGTATCTTTTTGCATTGGGAGGGAGGAGGGGGGATCCCCCCCCCCCAACTCCCCCCTCCCCAATAGAGGAAAGTTTTTACACTATTCTTCTTCTTCTTTCTTATGGTTGTCTGCATTCTGGGAAGTCCTGGCCCGGACGAGCTTGATAGAACCAATTGCTCAGAAAAAAAAATCCGACCAAGTGATGTTTCTACTCACTGCATTCTCCTTTATTTATTGCTGTGCCCGAAAGTTTACCTTCTGCAGTACGAAGAAAAAAGCTTTCCTTCCCCCCAGCTCTGAACAATTTTGCAGCACGCTCAAGTGAGCACTGTAAGTACGTACAAGTGCAGCAACACTAGCGAAATGTCCATGCAATAGTCTGGCCTCCTCCGCGCTTGCCTCTGACTCACCCGGTTCAGAGTGGGCCAGAAGTAACTGGCCCGGGTTGGGCGTCCACAGGTTCTGAAGCACCCATCGACAGGGGAGATCACAAACCCGGAGCTTTTATCGTCAGGTCCAACCTCGGGGACGAATCTGATCCCGCAGAGACACAGAAGGAAATGTACACTGTTGGACCCAAATCTGTAGATGACGCCTCTGTCATGTGATGGCAGCAAGTTGGCATCTCAGAAGCATTTGCAATTCAGGGTTAGCAACAGACTCTTTCTGCTGAGGTACAAATGGTACTCGAGACCCTGAGGTTGGTGTTGACATGTGAGTCCGTCAGCTGATCGGTTAAAACCAGGCCTGTTTAGCATTCCGGCATCAGCTGCCTCGACACGAAGTTGCACACGAAGTTGCACACGAAGTTGCACCAGGACCTGACAACGAGGTAGGTGTTCTTCTGCGCATGAACAAACCAGCCTGTGATCAGTAAATGTCTGGTTGAGCATGTCAGTTGTTGCCCAAAGAATCTTCCATCACATGAAACAATAGGAGAGGAGTTATCGACAGATTTTGATTCAACGTTGTTGGTTCTACGACCTCCTTTCAACCCCCTGAAATGGCCTCAAAAATTCACTTGGAGGCTACTTTCTCTGCTTTTGCATCAGGTTCTCGATCTCCTCATTCCGTTGGCACGCACCTGTGCCGGTCCTGTGGGAGCCGGGGTGTGGACGCCCAACCCGTGGTCGTCGTCCCGCCCCCCACGTGCACGTGCACCAAGTACCTGCACCTCAGCGCAACATTTCGGTGCGTTTGTCGCCAGCTGTCGGTTGTTCCCCCAGAAACAGACACAAAACAGTGATGTGGCCACGAAGACGAAGCTCGACGAGACAGGCGAGACCCGCCTTGGCACGTTAAGAGCTCTTCTCTCTCAACCACACACAAAACTTTCCCCATGTTGTGACACATAAGTTGAGCAGTTTGGCGGAAAATTCCGTCATAAAACTAGTGATAAGGAAATTCATTCGTTCTCGCTCTCCTCCCTCAAGCATAGAGAAGCAGCAGAGTTGAATGAAATTATACTTTTCTGTCTCTATCTTCTCTAAGCCCTAAATTTTTTTTTCTCCTTTAAAACTTTCTTTTTTACCTTCTCTGTTTTCCTCCCCCCTCCCTGCAGAAGGGCAAATCCTACTTTAGACACACTTTTGTCTGATACTTTGGTGTCGTCGTCATTAGTTTTCGGGGGGGAAAAAACTTTTGCACTAAGAGGATCAAGTCAATTTTTCAACAAGACCGCGAGTTCGCAGCAGACAGAGAAAAGAGCTGCTGCTCCTCCATCCAACAACCCTCTTTTTCTCGCTCCCCTCCCTCACGCTCACCCCGAGTTCACCCTCTGGCATTTCTGTTTAAGTGATCATCAATTTCTAATGTGCTCCGCGACGAGGGCGCCTTGACGAACGTGAGTCACGTGCACAACGAGTCTCGGAGCAATATTATTATCATACTATATATTGCTATTGGGACCCTCGACGGCTCCACGGTGGCAAACCTGAATGGGATCGTGTGGTCAACACCCGGTCTCCTCCAACGCACGGTTGTGTCACTGGCAGCCATAGTTCTGAATGTTAGGAAGATGTGACTGCCGCAATGAGTCTCTTACACGCTCACACATGTGTCCGCGTTGCGTGATGAATCACTCAGCTGTGTCTTTGCACGCATGTTTACATACTCGTATGCAGTCATGTCTCGGCGTGCGGTGTCACCTTTCCCATTTAACCCTTTTTTACTGGCTCAACCACATGTGTGGGCTACAGACAGACTCAGTCTGTCTGCCCGCAAATGATGTTTATTGCTGGGGGGGGGGGGGGGGGGGGGGGGGGGGGGGGGGGGGGGGGGGGGGGGGGGGGGGGGGGGG
>JAAUXU010016323.1_pt1 | contig 15920 bp, 15 predicted proteins | sample 7278151 | NCBI WGS metagenome assembly JAAUXU01 (sample SAMN14350113, study PRJNA611818) | marine sediment metagenome | isolation source: surface marine sediment (1.8m) | place: French Polynesia: Moorea | collected 2018-08 | reverse complement strand
TAATCTCGGCGATGACCTCTCGCATACAACATCCAGTTCATCATGCTGGTCCCCCCAAGCTCCTTGGCCTTTGGCCACTGTATGATCTTGTCTGTCATGGCGTCTCCTACCAGTTCAGTTGGCTCAGCATAGAACCCCCAGTTGTAACTGGACAGCATGAAAGCACCAGCGAACTGTGGCACTCCCTGCAACCAGTGAGGTTGGCCACCAGCTTCAACCAATAGCACTGAATGACCAGCCTCAGCTAGTCTTGCAGCCACCACGGAGCCAGCAGAGCCAGAGCCCACCACAATGAAGTCATACTGAGAGCCATCTTCAGGCGTGCTTCCAAACAGGCGACATGACAGCTGGTCAAAGTGCCACACCAAAGATATGTAGCTTGCGTAGAAAATGGCTCCTAGGAGGATGACGATGAAGGAGAGGCCACTAGGCATGGTGACAAGCTTTGAACACCAAGGAAGATTCGATCCGAGAGTGTCCCAAACACAGTCAGTGTAACTGAACTTGGATTCGCTTGTGTGCTTCTTCCAAGCAAAGCGCTGTTACTGAGGGCTTAGAAGCTCAATTTACCTCTTCGCGCACGGCATCAAGAACATAAAACTGGTTTCTCTTATCTCTGCAGAAGTCTTCCTCCTGGACGCTGAACTTTGCCGGCTCCAACACAACAGTTTTCCTACACGAACAACAAGCGGACAGAGCATGATGTGACGACGCTAGCCTCAGAACTCGAGAGCACGCTTGATGAGATGCACTAACAGCTGCTAAGTGTGCAGAAACTTTGTTATGTGTAGATTAACACGTATCTGCACTTAGTATGATCTTGCTGAAGGTGGGAAGCCAAAAGGTTTGGCATGGCCTTTGGAGGTGGCTTCTTTTTCGCGCTGCTGTGAAGATGCCCCTGTCGCCCAATCATCGTTACCTTTACATTTATTGTATTATTCAGTTATGCTTAAACGTCTATTTACGCCTGAGGATCGACGACCTTGGGAGCAGTTCCTACACTCTGACAGCGCGCAGTCGTTCTCCGATCACTTTCGGCCAAACTCAGGAGCTCCGCAATTTTTTCATACGCGTTGTACCTACTTACGGGAAGGACTACATGTGTCGATGCTGAGTGGAACTATGATACTCACTATTCTGTGACAAACTTCCTGTTGAAGTTAACCAATTGGCAGTCATAGTTGCGTTACTCAGTGACCCGTGGCTTCCGCACAGACGTTGGCCTAAGTACTCCGGACATGTCAGTGGTACGAATGAAAGAAGGCCACTCAAGTCATAGAGGCGTTCCAAACTGTGCTAACTGATCTGTTCTATGCAATGACACCAAGCTTGGGGAACATTTGTACCGGAGAGAATGCGCATTCTCGTTCCTGTTACAGAATGAAGAGGCTCGGACTAAATCTTTTAGCATGTCCAGAACAAGTCAGGCAGTCAGAGCTGACTCCAGGTGCAGCCAGACATGCACTGGAAAGCAGCTCTGAAACAAGTCGGGGAAGTGCCCTTGCAGCATCACGTTGAGTCCTTGACTCAGAAGGCAATTTTTTTAGGTCGTTTCACTTTCCTCTAGTGTGACACATTGCAGCTGTTGTCTATTGCATTTTTGACTAGTTTCGTTTGTTGGCATGTAGTCGCAAATGGCAACTGTACTGCCATTGTATGATATTGAAGTTCGAAAGCCATGAAAGAGAATCTTACATTCATGGTGTCCAAAAATGTATTTTATAAAACTGGAATCGCATCTGGTAAAATCACGTTAGACAGTTGTCTCTCTAGGATGTGTTAAAGGTATGTCTAAAGATTGTTTGCAGAACAATCAGTTCAGCAATATTTTCGTGTCATATATTGTCAACAAGTATTCAAAGTGACCCTGGCTGTGTATGCAAAGTTTAGGCCAGATGGGACCATTCCCAGTAAGTCATTCCCTCATCGAGATTGTGGTCTCAGGTGCTGCCTGGTCTCAATGGTGACACCTTCGACATCCTTAGTCGTGATATCTCATCATTTTCATGACACATTTGACTTAGATTCACACTGCAAAGTCACTGATTGTGAGAGAATGATCTGGTGCTGCCCAGCAGGACGACTTATGAGATCAAGTTAATTGTGTCAAGAACTTTGGACATTTAGCCTTCAAATGATGCCTACACCTTTGTCCCATCTCGGCTCAACGTATGTGCAATCTATTGTTAAAAGACTGTTCCTTTGGGACAGCCAATGCACTAATTATGACACTTGGGGTTTTATGTCGAGAACAACGCTCACCCAAGCAAGCTTCTTTTTGTGATCGAAACACACAAGGTGTGTTAACTTCGCATTCAGTTTGTGCCATCTGTTCACACCTCGGGCATAACAATGTGTTTTTCTGTAACTGACTACACATGTGATGGCTAGGTCAAAAAATCAAAAGAGTTGAGTTGGACTGAGCACAGCTAATGTTTGTTACCTAAGTCCAAATGGTGAAGTCGCATTCAAATGCTTCCTAACCTAACATATGTTTTTAAAAAGGAAATTTTTGACTCACTCTCTTGTGATAGTTTCTATGTTTTCCAGTCATGCTAAGAAACAGCTTTGGGAGTCCTTTTTTCTTTTAAAAAACCCCTCGTTTCAGTTCAGGGACTGAACATAGCGCGACCGCGAGAAGAATAAGCATCGTCAACCGTACATGACTGGAAAAGGAAATGGCAAAAAGTACATTTCATGTTTCGCACCACCTGTTTACATTCGCCATCATTTTTCGAATTGGCTCCTTGAATATTGCATCAAGACTAATGTTGACATGCTTATAGTCTGTCTACAGACACGCTTTGCTCAACCGTGATGCAGAGTAACAGTTGTAAAGCCTAACAGTCGATACAGTAACAGTTGTATCCACCATACAAAGCTACATAATGTCTGTAAGTCCTTAAGATCACGCTTAGAGACTTTTGTTGCAACAAATAGAGGCAACTTTTCTTAATAATACCTAAGTTTGAACCTTTACAAGCAAAAAGTAATGGTAGCATACGTGGTCCAGAGCAACCTGGAGAGTCTGACGAGTGATTGGTTTTTCTCTCGAAAGTGCATCGCAAATTAGGGGAGGGGGGAATTGGACATTTGCGTATATTTATTTTTTGCGGTGAATTCCGACTAATGGGTCACACTTCGATCCAAGTCAAAGTGACCTAAAAAGCAGAGAGATGGAAGGACTGGAAGCAACTTTAGTGTTCCTTGACCATGAGAGACTGAAATTGCACTTGTGAGGAGAGTCCAGCTTGGAAGTTGGGGATTTTTCGCGCGTATCACTCCTAAAAGTGTGCGGCTTAATCTTCCCCGAGCTTGTCAAGCAGTACGTAAATCACTGAAATCCGACTAACCAATGTGCGATGATGCACTAAGCTGAGAATGCATCACTTGAATCGCGACTCAGCCATATAGGTAGTAAAAAATACATCTTACGGAGTCTACTTGGTTTCATAACAAATTTAGGAAGTATCTTTGTCAACCCTTGTCTTTGAACCTTGTAAACTTCGTTGTGGTAGAAGCTCAATCTCATCTCACAGAAAATAGCGGAAATACATTTTTTGCCAACTTTGAGCAAAAAAGGGACCTGTCAAACAAACTTGATGCTTTCTCATGGACGTTTCCCCATGAAGTAAACAGCCTAGTGTTCACCTTATGGTCTCCTTGTGGAGCTATATCAGACAAGAAATTCTGGAGCTTCAAGTTGAGCTGAGTTCAAGTCGAACCTGACCTTAAGGTAAACCGAACCTTCCTTGGTGCTGACCAAGTGGCAGTTATGCGAGACTTCACTGTGCACCTGAGGCAATTTGATTCTCCTGTAAATTGAGCTACCGCTGCAAGTTTTTCAGCCGCAGATATGCTTAGTTTTGAGAGTTCTTGGGTGAAGGTGAGCACAACCCCAAATTTTAGGCCTCAGTCAGCCAGCTGAGGTGAACTTAGGCTTGATACCCCACACCAATTGCTGTTGATCTTGCCAAAGCACCAGTCCATGAAGACAGGTCGCCCTTGCCATGCACTATAGTAAGTGAAGAACAGTGTGACGGTGGATAGACACACCTCGGATATCTTGACCGTTTATGCACACGTTGACGAGCCACTAACCCGCATAACGGATGACGTGGATAAAGTATGTACTTCACGCTGCAAAAACATTGCATGTAGTGTATCTCACAGGTGCAACAGTATGGCTATAGTGTTCATCTTGTAAGATATTTCAATGCGAGTGCGGCAGCCTCACTACTAGGGCCAAGAAACCTGCCGTGCCCGCCGTCAAAAGTGTTAATTTGAGCAAAGTCTCAGCCCTCGCGGTCATCCTCCCGCCGTCGGTCCCGGTCCGCTTTTCGGGGAACTCTGTTGGGAGCACTCCTATGAATATGATGTGAAGGAACAGTCCCACGGAGAGGCTCTGAAGAACGGCTGATGCAGTGGAATAACTGGAGGTCTGGTCCTCCCCAGCGGCGCCAAGGACAACGCCTACAATGGTCCCCATGGGCCTGGCAGCCACCATGGCGGTCAAGCAGGCGATGATTTGTCCATCAGACCATCCTCGTCGTAACCACACATTCACTGACAGCAGGGTCACAGCTGACGCAAGAAGCAAAGAGTGAGCGAGTATCCCAATGAACAAGTGCGTTGCCGTGGCTGGATCACGCTGGAGACCCAGAGACAATCCCTAGAGTACGGACGACGCATCATAGTACTGGACTTTAGGTACGCAAGTATGCTCAAGAATGAGTGAGCATATGATAGTGTCCTTACCTCCAGGACGTTGTGCCAAGATACCGCCAGCATGAGAAAGAAGACCTTGAAGGTGCCCAGGGTCTCTTCCTCGTTCACTGTTTTCTCCCCGACCTGATCACTGCCAATCGCCATCGACCCATAGTTGTCTTTTTGACTGTCGCTTTCGTTCAGCTTTCCACCAGCGCACCCATTAGGTGGGAGCGACTTCGAGAAACTGTGTTGCAGAGTAAAAATGAGCAGGAAGCCTAGAAGCATGGTGACTTCTGGCCAAGGCACATGAGTCATAGTTTCTTGATCTTCCATCACCTCATTCCACTTCTTTGCGGCAGCTGGCATCATCCCAAAGAAGCACATACCCATGAGGACTCCAGCGGAGAAGCAATTGATCCAAGAGATGATCTTCTTTTTCTTGCTCTCAAAGGAAAGGTCACTCCTGGCACCAGTTTTTTTCACCAAGCAGAAAGTGCCAAAGTAAGACAACGATGAGGTCACCAATATGGTGAGAAAGAATAACGTCTGCAGCTCGAGTATGCCCATTGCGTTGACCCTGCTGTATCAGACAAGTCATGAGCGGAATCACTCAGCAGCTTGAGCAATACTGAAGCGCGCTCAGAGCAAGCACTCAGTTGCGTTTCAGCACTCACAACTTGCGTTTTATATTTGTTGCTCTCACTCTCAGAGGAAGGAAATGTACCCGAAGCTCTCACTGCCCGGACTTTCCGAAACATCTGTTTGACAAGACAGGAGAGTGCGGGGTGACTCAGATGAACTGGGAACGTCTTCATGACCTGCTATTCATCTGCAGGACGATTGAAATCGAACTACAAAAGAAAATTGCTTGGTGTTTGAGTGTAAATAGGTCGATTTTAGCCTCAAAAGCTCTTGTACGGTAGGTAAGAGTAGGGCATGCTATCACTCTTACTAACTACAGATTTATATTACACCCGAGCTTAAATTTTTACTTTTGAGAAGTAATGAATTGGCAGTCTTCAAAATAGACCAGAGATATCTTGAGAAGCAAATCATTCTCACATCAATATGTATTGGGGTCTTGAGAAATGCGGCCAAAGTGGCGATCTCCAAGGTCACTGAGGCCTTAGAATGGGCTCACAGCCCTGGCAATGGAAGCTCAGTTCCAACTGATTGTAGCATGTCATAGTTTTTAGTTCATTCAAACCTCCCACTGAAACATGTCGCAATCAAGTGAGAAATAGCCAGACCAGGGAGTCTTGACTCGAGCTGGTGGTTGAAAGAGACGTGACTCGAGTTCACTCGAGGAAGGCGGCTTTGAGCGAGTGATACTGAAGAAAAGTTATTTAAAATTGCCCCCGCATTTTTAGACCCCCACAAATGACTGCTGGACGCGTAGAGAAACCGCAAATATTCGAAGTATCGGTTCATCTCGATACCTCCTAATTGTCCCTGTGCTTGACCAATTGCACAGGTCATTCACGGTATACTGCCCTGAGGCACCTAAGGGCTGTGCTGCTCAGACAACTTCGACAATCACTGAGCACTTGACCTTCACTTCGTTTTGGCATCTTCAGAGCAAGTTTTTACAGCGATTGGGCAGTCAATGCTCAGGATATTGCTCTCATACTTAGATTTTACCCCTACTTGCCGCAATAATCTAAAAGAAGTAAAAAAAAGTCCGGATATCTCCGTATCAATGACCATCCTTGGTTGCTGCGAGCAAGAGGAAAACATAACGTCGCTCGTCTGATAGTTCTAATAGCACAATCATTCATTCAAACCACCTTGATTACATGTGAAAGTTTTATTAATTATCCAAGTCCAAGGAATTCAATGGTTCAATCTCAAGCAGCGTGACTCCGTCAGTCGCGCCTGAGGGCCACCGTCCTCTCCTCGATGCCATCCTTGGTGATGATCCTGAAGGCGATAGCGTCTCCAGTGTGGATTTCCCTCTCTGCGGCGGAGACGAAGAGGTCATGCACCAGATTGATGGCTTTCTCCAGAGAGAAATCAACAGTGTCTTGGCCAGCCGCCCCGCCTATGTTGTCGATCTGGTTGTCGAGGAGAGGCTGCAAAAGACACACCGAGGAACCTCGGGCACAATGCGCCCCTTTTCCTTTGTGGCCGACAGGGTCGTATTCATACAAGGTCCCTCTGCCGTTTTCGTCCAGTCCAGCCTGTAGAAGAGGAAGTTAATGTGCCAATCTCAATCCTAAGCACTTTCAAATTAGTAGCAGCATAACTCACCAGGATGGTGCCGACGTAATACGGAAAGAACCGCTTGGCGTAGAGCATGACCGAGACGAGCTGGGCGCAGGCGTTCACTTCCAAATCCTTGTTGTGATCGAACTTGTACAAGTTTCTGCGCACCAACAATTGGCTGGCGAAGGTGTTGGCGTCTGCCCAGCAGCCCGTCGACCCCAGGATCACTTTGGGAGTGATCTAAAAGAACAAAATGAGAAAGACGAAATGAGAAAAACACGAGTGTGAGGAAACAAAGAAAATTCTCACCTTGAACAGCTTGGGTTGGTCCCTGGTGTGAATGGAGTATCCATACCCGCTCAACCGGGTGTCCGATGCGATGAGGGCGTAATCCTTCCCGGCGATGGCGACGAGGGAGCCGTGGTTCTCCTGGTAGGGAGAGAATCGTAGCTGCTTGACCCCACCAGCGTAGTCGGGCAAGGGCTGGCGCCCGGTGGATGCGACGGCAGGGTCGAGGCCGAGCATCTTCGACTGTCTGATGTGAGGAAAGAAGCCGATTCAACGAATCGCTCAGCCAGGAGTGATTGTGAATCTGCAATGTTAGCTGCTAGCCACAGTAGGAGAAAAATATGCTCGTCACGAGAAGAGTTGCCACGCAACTGACATACACTAGCAAAGGCAGCCTTGTTCACTGCACAGTCTGCAAGAGACGCCGTCGTCTGGTGGTGTCAAATTGTCACGACTCGTAGCAACTCTGTGTACCATTTTTGGACAAGTTGGACGCCATGGAAAAAAGCTCGGAATTTTCATTTGCATCTAAAATGCCCTCATTGACTCCACTGACCTCATTGATGATATCAATTTGGCTTTTTCATTTCAGCTTTCCCCAAAAATCTTGGAAAGGAGTGGATTATTCTTTGCGTAGGCCTCGAGGCTCGATCCTTCGACCGCCTCGACGATCCCGCCATCGCTGGCGGATCAGGCCGAAGTGGCAGGTGGGCCAAGCAAAGCCTAGCGCATAGCGGTGTGTCGAGCCTGGAATCTTCGGACCAAGCCGAGCCTCGAGCCCAGATGGATGTAGGCTTTATGTGTTCCAGGAACATAGCAGGAAGTTTAAGTGCTGTCTTGTGTAGTCCATTAAGAGGACTGTGCGCTAGTGCAAACAAAGGGACATTTGAGTGGTGCATCAATGCACATTTGTTTTAAATCAAGATTCACGAGCTGAGTCGCACATGGACAAAAGACTACATTGAGCAAAATAATAAGTTAAACAATATTTGGTACATCCACGACCAATTAAATCATTGACACCATAATGACTCCACTCAGGTCACAATGAGGGACCCGCTCCTTTTGTGAAGAAGTCACAATATATATGAAATGCGGCTGGCTATATATATATAATAGTATGTATATTTGTGTGAGGATCTCGCATAGGCCTGGGTCGAAATTTTAAGTGCTAAAACATGCCAAAGCTTGCCAAAACGCTGAAGACCCTTCGATTGTCAAGTCCTCAAGCTATGGAGTTTCGAGCCTAAAGCTTCAAGCCTCGAGCCGGCTCGATCCATCTCTTCGGGCAGGACAGCATCAACCGGGTCCACCTATAGTGTCAGGGAAAAACAGAAGACTTACTGAAGTGCCAGTCCAATCAGTCGGCGGAGAGAATCTTGGAGAAGATCGGACCGGGGGACGCAGCCGCCGCCTAAATGTCCTCTGGAGAGTCTGGGGCGACGGCGGCGCCCACTTTGGGCGAACGGGTGGCCAAGGTGACCGAGTCCATCTCAGGCAATGCTGCCGCGCCACAGAATCCCTCCGACACGATGGAAGCCAAGGCAGAAAACCAGAGAGACAGAGGCGAGGTTGGTGGTGCTGCGGAAGGACACATGCTGAATGTCGAAAAGGAAAAGGCTGCGACGACGGCAGTTGCAATTGATTCCGCCGCGAAACCGGCAGCACCTGGGGAAGGACCGACCCCGTCTTCCACCTGTCCGACAGAGCCTATCTCGTCTTCATCGTCGATAGTGGCATCGGCGACCGAGGCGGTAAAAATCAAACTGTCCATGGACGTAGGAGCGTCGACGCCGATTCCTCCTGCTCCGGCCAATGTTCAGGCGGATAATCAACCATCGTCGACTACCGCGGCAATCCCAACCAGGCCATCGACAACGCTAACTCCGGCATCACTGCTGTCGTCAAATGTCCCCAAACCGTTGCTCTTTGAAGGGTGGAAATTCTTTGTTTCGGGAACAGTGAAAGAGGAGGTGATCAGCTAAATGAATTAGCATTACGTAGGGTCCAGCTTTGCTTTAATTTTGTTTTTTTCCTAGGTACTATCTATTCTACAATCACAGGGAGCAACAAAGAAATCTTACCTCTCTTCTGCCGTTACCCACTGCCTGGCAGGTGCCAACGCAGACGTGAACGGGGAGTTGAGTGAGGCGCACGATCTACACGAGATTCCTGTGTTGCGCGCAGACTTTGTGACGGACGCCGCCGTCCTTGGTCGTCTTCCTTCGTCTTTACGTGGTTACTCTGCTGCTCCAGGAAGGCTCTTCTCCGACTGCGTGTTTTCCTTTACACGCGTGAGTCGCAACGACCGTCGGGCGCTGTGGGCCATGATCGCTTTCAACGGCGGCCGCGTCTCGCTCGAGTTGAACCGCACCGTTTCGTACTTAATATGTGGTGGTGACCCTACTGTTTATGCCGACAACCTTATCGTGCAAGAAGCTGTTAAGCGAGGAGGCATTGCCATCGTCACCCCGGACTACGTGGTTGAGAGCGTGAAGAAGTCTTCCTTGTGTGATTCTAGCCTCTTTCATCCTAGATTAGTTCTACGGCCAGGAGAGAGAGCTCGTCGAGTTCGAAAAAAGCCGCCACCAAAAGTCATAGAGGCTACGCCGACGATACCCGCTCCATCTGTGGCCACTGCTAACCTGTCGAATCAGAATCTCCTGATTCCTTCTGCCTCAGTAGTGGAGAGTGTTATCGCAGCACCGTCCAAGACCGACAATCCGATTCCAGTCGTCGAGCAGGAAAAACCATCAATACCTAATGCGTCCACATCAGATATACATTCTACGACATCGGCAAGGACAGAAGTCCAGGAACAAAAGCAACCTCAGCAGGCGCAATCAAATCTGGAGAAGCAACAGTCTAACTTCCAACTTGCAGCAACTGCACCTGTGCCAGTCAGTCAGACGCCACAGATAACAACCGCTCAAGTCCCTCAGACTGTAACCACCACATCTGCTGGACTGACGCAACGACAACCTGTCTCCCAAACCCTGCAACAGGTTCAAGAAAAACAAGTTCAGCAGCGGTCTCTCCAACTCCCTCAACAGCAACCTCCAGTATCTCAACCCCAAGCCAAACAGAATGTACCTGATGCGAACAATCAAGGAGTACAGCAGATGCAGCAGCTTTCACAAGTGCCCCCGTCTCAGCCTGTACACCCTCAACAAATGCAGCGGCCTCCCGGATCTGGAGTGAACATGCAGCAGCAACAAATACCGCAGCAAATGCCACAGCAACAAATGCAGCAGCAGTGGCCTCAACAGAAGGTACAAATGCAGCAGCAGCCGCCACAACAACCGCAGCAACTGCAGCCGCAGCCACCGCAGCCGCCTCAACAACCGCAGCCACCGCAGCCAGCCCAGCAACCGCAGCCAACGCAGCCAGCCCAGCAACCGCAGCAACCGCAGCAACCGCAACCACCGCCGCAGCAGCAACAAACCATGCCACAGCAACAGCAGACCATACCACAGCAACAAGCGATGCCGCAGCAGCAACAACAAACGATGCCGCAACAGCAACAACAAACGATGCCACAGCAGCAGCAACAAACGATGCCGCAGCAGCAACAACAAACGATGCCGCAGCAGCAACAAACGATGCCGCCACAACAGCAACAAGCAATGCCACAACAGCAGCAACAAACGATGCCGCAGCAGCAGCAGCAACAAATGCTGTCGCAGCAACAGCAGCAGCAACAATGGGCACCTCAGGCAGGGCACCAGCAATTCAGACCACAAATAATGCCACAGCAACAAGTTCCCCAGTCCCAACAGTGGCAACAACAACCAGAGCAGCCAGGCCAGTTTATGACAATGCGACCTCGCCAGCCGACGCCTCATTTGCTGAGACAGCAACAAATAATTCAGCAGCATATTTCCACCTTGACCCAAGAGCAGAGGACCAGCTTTACCCAAATGAACCCAAGGGAGAAGCAGCAGTACCTTCACAGCAGGGGCCTGTTATTGCCGCCACCTCGGCAACATCATCCACAGCAAGGCCAGATAATGAGACAGCAGACCATTACTTTGACCGATCAACAGAGAGAAATGCTACAAACGATGGAACCAGCGCAAAGATCGATGTTCCTTCAAAAAATACAGAAGGAGCAGAGGGACATGCAGATGAGACAACAGATGATGCAGGAACAGAGACAACAACAACTGGCTCAGCAGCAGATTCCTGCTCAGCAAGTCATCGTCTCTCAGCCAAAGCCCCCGTCTCAACCGCCTCCACAAATAATGGTTTCACAAGCTCCAGCAATGATTCAACAACAGCAGGGACTACCGCAACAAGTACAATGGCAGCAGCATCAATCTGCTCCTCCCCCGCAGCAGCAACAACAGCCTTTTGGGCAGATCGGCCCACCCGCAGTTGTCAGCACTCCCCACAGCTCTCCCAATAATCCGATGATGGGTCAAGGACAGCAAGGAGCCAATGGCGCAATGGCACCGAGGATGCCGAATCCTCAGATGCGTCCGGCCTGGTCGGGAGAAACGCATCCTGCTCTGGCTCAAGTGCCTCGGACACCTCAACAGCTGCAGCACCTACAACGATTGCAACAACAGCGAGAACAGCAGCAGCAACAGCAGCAGCAACTGGAATCTAATGAAGGTATGATGGTGCGCCCACCAATGGTCAGTGTCGCAACTCCGGCGATGCATGGCCAACCCCAAGTGCAAATAGCAGGAGGCCCAATAAACCAACAACAACAGCAGCAACAACAACAACAGCAACAACAACAACAACAATTTCTACAACAGCAGCAGTTGATGCCTAATGGGTCGAACCAAAAGACAAAGGCAGCATTGGCTAACATGTTGAGCAACCGTCTGGGTCAGCCATCCCCATCCTCCCCGATGCCTCCAGGACAGCAGCATATGGCGCCTCTGGACGGAAGTGCCGCGAGCAGGCTCCAGATGATGAACCAACAATTACAGCAGCATCAAGCAGGACCACCGCCGGGTCCGCCGCCACCACCGCCGCCTCAACAACCGCATATGATGGTGACACCGGGATCTGCGGGAGGGCCCCCGCATATGTATGCGTCACAGCAGCGCCAATTCCTGATCCAACAGCAGCAACGGATGGACATGATGGGCACGCCCAGGGGCTATCCCGGTGGACCACCTAGGATGCCTTTGGGCCCCCAGCACGGTCCTCCCCAAAGGCCCCCACAAGTGGGCATTCAGCCACCTCAAGGGCCAAGAATTCAGTTTCACGGCCACGATCCAAACACAAGACGTGAGTACAACTGATGAAGCATATGTATAAATCTTATATGCTTATATGCATGCTGATTATTATGAGTTGTCAACTTTCTTTCAGTCCCACCGGATCTCTGCCTGTTGGGTTGTATCTTCTACGTTGTTGACTACTCGGACGACCCCCAGAAGTCTACCTTTGTGTCGGACTGGAAGAAGATCATAAGGCAATACGGCGGTGACGTGGAAGAGGAGTACTGTCACCGAATTACTCATCTCATGTGCAAGACCCAAGATAGCCAGATAGCGCAAAGGGCGCTCAGAGAGGGAAAGAGACTAGTCACAGTCTATTGGCTAAATGACACCATCGTCTGTAAGAAAGTGTTACCACCGTGGAAGGGAGTGCACTTCCCACTCCCCGTCAAGTGAGTTCAGGGAGACCATTATGTCGGATTTGTGATGTTGCAATCATCTTTGCCTCTTCTCTTTTTCCAGCTTTAATCCTCCATGTGAAAACTTCGTGATCGCGATCTCTGGCTTCGAGAACCGAGACCGTACTTGGATAAAAGACATGATCAGCACTGTCGGCGCCAAGTACACGAGCTGTCTCACAAAGCATAACCACGCGATCATTTGCAAGAGGTATGGACCACGTCACAAGACAAAATAACAACACATTAAGTATCATCCTTTCCTCAGCTCCCACGGAGAAAAGTTCATCAAGGCCAAGGAGTGGAAAGTACCAACCGTCTCACCGCAGTGGCTCAATGACGTCATATTTGGCAACTGCAACGCTGAGCAATGCCTGCATAATCCCAAGTATCAAAACTTCCGGCCTGAAGAACCTCTAAGGATTGACTACGGCCTCGTGCCTTTTCTCATGACGGCTTGGAAGACACCCATCAGAGTAACGCCGGTAATTAAAAGAGCCCAACCATAATGTGTTGACCCACCTACTTTAGCAATGTTCTCTTTTTGGTGGTTTTCAGGAGACGTATCAAAAGTTCAAAGCCAACCCTCCGGCCAGAATCAAGCGGAAAGCTGAGAAACAGAGACTGGAACGAGAAGCCAAGCGCATGAGAGAAGCTGAGGAAATTAAGGGTTCCATGGAACATCATCAGCAGCAAATGATGCAGCAGCAGCAACAGTTTTCCCAAGGCCAAACCATGGGCATGATGCCACAACAACAGCAGCAGATGTTGCAACCACAGCAAGAGCAATATGGACAGCAAGCATCAAGTGCTCAGAACCGAGGCCTCCAGCAGCAGCAGTCGACTCAGCAAGAGCAGTTTGCTCAGCAACAGCAAGCTAATTGCAACTCGGAGCAAAACGCTTCTGCCACGGGTACCGTGACCACCAATGCTTCCTCTGCCTCGACTTCAACGATGTCCGCACTAGATCCTAACAAGAACAGCATAGATGCTAACACCAAGGGAGAATCAAAAATCAAGAGAGAGCCTGAGGAAGAAGAGAAGGAGAATCAAGAACAGAAAGAGAATGCGGCAAGTGGCAAAGACAAGGCTGAAGACAAGGCTGAAATACCCCGAGTGTTGTTCACCGGCTTCGTGGAATCCGAATTGAACGAGCTGACTGAAACGCTGTCCTCCCTGGGCGGCGAACTCATGACCTGTGGTCAGGCGGACAGAGCCACTCACATCGTTATGCCCAAGCTTGGGCGCACCATCTCATTCATGTGTGCCTTACCCTACGTCAGACACGTGGTCAGCAGCAATTGGATTAAGAAGAGCGGGAAAGATAAGAGGTTTTTGGGTGAGTAATGCTACACACTTGATGCAGTTACAATTGTTACTATTGTAACTTCTCGTCCATAGACGAAGAACCATTCAAATTTACTGATGAGGCCTTTGAGAAGCGGTTTGGATTCGACTTTGCTAAACTGACAAAACTGCCCAACAGGAGCAAGCTTTTTGAGGTAGGTTGCTGCACTAAGGCATGCCCTGTGAAAGCAGTGGTGTATGCATATAGTGCAGTCGGTCAGGTAACTCGACTAAAACTGATGTCTTTTTTGCTCCTCCTAGAACAAAGTTTTCTACATCACCCCGCATGTGCAACCCCACTGGAAGCTAGTAAAACAGGTGGTCGAGTTCTCCGGAGGCACCGTGGCCAACACTCGGCGGAATTCAGTGGCGGAGATCCTGGCTCTCAACAGCGACAAAGACCCACCTCGTTACATCATTGTCGCCTGCGAAAAAGATCTCTATCTCGTCGAGGATGTCATGAAGGCCAGAGTGGGGATCTTCACGCCAGAGTTTGTTTTCTCTGCCGTTGTCAGGGGGAAAATGGACTTCGATCTCAGCGATTATATCGTGACTATATAGGAATAGAGAAAGGGAAAATTTTCCTGCATCAAGTTCGGGATCTCAACGAGATCTTGATTGTTTAGAGGAAAACGCAATGAAATGAATAAATAAGTTGTTGAGTGTGTACGCAATACATTTCAGGTCGACTGTTACTTCGTTTTATTGATCGAGGAAGTAAAGAATCTATTCTGGACGGTACAGTGTCTGACTAAATTTCCGCAGCCTCATCGACAGTATCATTGGCAAGGACCTCTCTATTTTCATAGGTCCAGAAGCCGTTGAGATCAATGAGAATGCTCACCACAGTGTCTCCGTTTCCGCAAGCCACTAAGTCACGGAGGGTAATTTTCAGCGGATCTGCAGGCCTCACCATGTCGAAAATTTCGTCCTTGACGTCACTGAAGCGTACTGACTCTTGGTTGTGCTTAGCCATCTCGCGGAGAATGTCTCTAAAGAAGTAGTTGAGCGCGAAACCGTCGAGATAGCCCAGGTGTCGCACGTCGAGAATGCGGAAGAAGTAATGTAGAGACTGAGGATCCTTCCGGTTATCTAGTGCCAGTACAAAGTCGAGGTACGTCTTGTAGTCCATCTCACCCTCGTAAGTGAGACACTCTTGAAACACTCGATCGATGAATGCTGGCGTCAGTGTCCCTGTCCCATATTTGAGCAATTCTTCGCGCTTCAGCATCCCGTTATGGTCTTGATCCAGGTTCAAGTAAGCACCTGAACAACAGATAGGGGTGGGCAACGAAAAAGCAATAACACTAAGGAATAACCTCACCGTAGACCCTGAGCGCTGAGGGAGCAGAGAACCAATTTGCCTCTTGAACATCCTTTGCTAGGTCTTGATCTCGGAGTTCAAGAAGCTCGTCGAGAAAACTACATGCCAAAATGTCCTGGATTCGAATCTTGCCTGTCCGAAGGGGATCCAGGAAGAAGAAGAATTTCCGTACGGCTGTACAGGTGTAAAAATTGTGGAAGGACTTCTCGAGGCCGTCTAGCTGCGGCAGGGTGTGTATCAACTCGGCGATGTAATTCTCCAAATCTTGCTCTCTCAGGAACCTGCGGTAAAAGGCGATATACAGGGGTTTCAGCTTGAATTAAGATTGATTTTTAAAATCTTTCTGGGACACACTGTATAGTTTTTCCATGCAGAAATTTGAACTGTTTTGGCATCCCTGAATCTCCC
>JAAUXU010136811.1_pt1 | contig 15921 bp, 7 predicted proteins | sample 7278151 | NCBI WGS metagenome assembly JAAUXU01 (sample SAMN14350113, study PRJNA611818) | marine sediment metagenome | isolation source: surface marine sediment (1.8m) | place: French Polynesia: Moorea | collected 2018-08 | reverse complement strand
CTTTTTCTTCTTTGGCTTCTCGATCAAGTCGTGCCTTCTCTTTGGCTTCCTTTTCTAATCTAGCTTTTTCCTCTTTGGCTTCTCTCTCTAATCTAGCTTTTTCTTCTTTGGTTTCTTTTTCTAATCTAGCTTTTTCTTCTTTGGCTTCCTTTTCTAATCTAACTTTTTCTTCTTTGGCTTCCTTTTCTAATCTAGCTTTTTCTTCTTTGGCTTCCTTTTCTAATCGAACTCTTTCTTCTTTGGCTTCTCGATCAAGTCGTGCCTTCTCTTTAGCTTCCTTTTCTAATCTACCCTTTTCTTCTTTGGCTTCTCGATCAAGTCGTGCCTTCTCTTTAGTTTCCTCATCTAGTCTAGCTTTTTCTACTTGGGCTTCTTGATCACGTCGCACCTTTTCCTCATGTGCTTCCTTTTCCTTTCTAGATTTCTCAGCCTTTGCTTCCTTCTCTCTTTGGAACTTCTCTTGTGCATGGCTCTCGAAAGCTTCATTTTCCAATCGTTCTTTTTTCTCCTTCTCTGGATCTGTTACACCCTTGACGTCCTCCTCCTCATGTAGGCCTTTCTTTCTCTTCTTTTTCCCCTTGCCTTTGACGTACGTGTTCAATGCTGTTGGGACATCGACATTGGACGAGCTCTTCTCAATGTCTTCGTAGATCTTCGTCAGTGGGTCTCTGTGCAGTTCATCGCTGGAGTCGGACAGGAACGGATTCAAGTGGTCTTTTTCATGCCTTCCCCTGCCCACGGGCTCGTAACCGTCCTCCTCCTGTGTCCGCTTCTTTGTCTTCCTCTTGGGCTTGGCCGGCTTCGTCTTGCGGTCGACCACCGGAGGGGGGGGAGAGAAGCCGCCTTTTCGCCGCGGCAATAGTGACGGACTCTTGCTGGCTTCGCTCTTTCTCGACTTTCGCTCTTTGGACTTGCTCCTCGACCGCGAGCGTCTGAAACACCCTGTGTCTTCCGCCTCGCTGGCGTCTGATTCTTGCCCAGCGACTTCGGGTTCTGCTACTGAGGCAGCTTGAGTTATGACAGGTTTTTCTTCAACGGCGGTGCTGAAGGAAGTGGTCGCTTCAGCACTCTCCACCGTCTCGTACTCGTGCGACACCTTCCTGGTCTCATTTGGCGTCCTCTCCTTGGATTTAGTCCTCTTGGACCCGCAGATTGGAGGTGAAGACATTTGTAGACCAGGGTCAGAGTCATTCTGGAGTAGGGCCTCGATAGAAGGTGGCTCAGCACCAGCAGGAAGGTGAAACCACTCGCGAGGAATGCTCCGGTCGCGTCGTCGTATGGTCACACTGAAAGAGGAGCGCAAGATGAGAGCAGTTCTGACCCCGACGGCCCCGAGTCAGCCTACGAGTAGGCTGATCATGAGCATAATTGCCTCTCTGGCACCGAACACCGTTTGTGGGTACCAGTAACTGAACACCCGATCAATGGATGCAGTACCTGGTTATGTTGGGAGGCAACTTGAGCGGGTCCAGCCATATCTCTTTCTCCTGGTCGTGACTGAGATGCGTCCAAGGATACCCGCCCAGTCTCTTCTGCTTCTCCACGTCCTCCCACAACTGCTGCGTCTGCTCGACCGAAGCGCCTAAAAAAGCAATGCAATCATTCACACCCCATGAAAGTATCTGCATTGCGTGAGTGTTTTGCAAACAGCAACAGCTTGCGCGGACCTTGCAAGGCGCTGCTGCTGTTCCATTTGCCCGAGAGTCTGGCAAAATGCTCTTTCCACCTTGACGAAGAATCTCGCCGAGTGCATTGACGTTGCTGCTGGTCTTCGTCGGAGACCGCGAGGCTGTGGGCAGATGCAAAAGGTGGCCAAGGGGCTGAAAACGGACGCCGTTGTATCAAAAGCAGCGCTCTACATATAAGCGGTACCCTTAGCTTATACGCTTACGCACGTACTAACTGGATGTGAAGTGACGCAAGGAAAGAAGTCGTGGTGAAGGAATACACGTCAGTACGGGACGGACGGACACTGAGTCCTCGCACAAGTACCTGGCGTAACGGACCAAGGGAGCCATTGTGTGCCGGACAATAAGGTCCGGTCTACGCATCAATGAGAAGTGAGAATGCGAGTTAGCTCTCATCCTTAAGTGCCTCAAGCTTTCTAGAAACAGACATGTTTGGGGTCCGACGTCAGTCACCCCGCTTTCCTCTAAAAATGGCCAAAAAGTTGAATGTCAGTCACTTCGTCTGCAGGATCTGGCACCTCTCCTCGGACGCGATCGAGCTTCTCCAACATGCAAGAGTCAAACCGTGGCAAGCACAACTTGATCCACGTAGGATTGTTGTGACCAGTGAGGAATGCAACCAGCATAACAGTGCTGAGACGATGCTCGCTGCTGCTGACAACGTCATTGATGACGTCGAGTACTCTTTGGGTGTGGCTTGTTGGTGAACAACATGCGTACAACTTTTGCAGAAACGCTCTTCTACGCAATCACCATCGCCATCGTTCTGCTCGCTGGTGACTGCACTGCTAACATGCACGCACATGTGCGTGCGTATATGGCTACATATACCAGTATGTAGCGAGACAGACGATTGATGGTTCTCGAACACAGCGGCCTGATGGAGTCACTGCACGCCTACCTTGTGTTGTTTCACTGCGATCTCCTTGCTCCGTCTTGTGACGGCGCTGGTGGCGACCACCATCAGCCATCTTGCGTCGTCGGCCAGGATCAGCAGCAACAACAGCAGCGAGGACGCTTTTTGAGGCCGCTCGTCCAGTGCCAACTGAGAAAGTAGAAGCTCTAGCGTGCACTTTTCTTCTATGAGCGGCAATGCAAGCCTCAGGCCAACAAACGCTCTCTCCCTCGCCGTAGGCATCTTCGTTTCCCCCATCTTTTTCACTCCCCTCCTCCTCCTCCTGCTACTACCTTCTCCTCTGTGTCCTCGCTAAAGCTGTTAATTCAAGGCCAGGAGGAGAACGCCTGTCAAGAAGTAGGGGAAAAACCTAGGAGACAACAACGCTCTTATTTGCTTTCTTCCCTGTCTCAACAGCGCTTCCTGCGGGGTGCACCTAATGGGACTTAAGCGTGCCTCACATATGAGTATGTATGGGCGATAGGTGAGGGGCGAATACAAATCACGAACACGAGCAATAATCCGATCGCCCCCTCCTTCTGGAGAAAGTCATCAATTATTGGCCCTTTCGTCTTCCACCTGCCTATTGCCATGTGCGCTGGCCATGCGTGAACGAATTCCTCGCATTCTGCGACAGCGACGACGCCTTCTACGTGCTCTGACTCCCCGCGGACTTGCGCTAGCTGGAGTCCTGCTCCTGCAACAATGAAAGCAGGGGCGGCGACGTCCCGGACGTCCCCATAGGCGCGCAAAAGGCGCAATTATGTGGCGCAGCTATCTCAGAGATCGCGGTCGTTGCCTCATTACCTCGGTATTAGTGGAGGCGAAAGTCCCATTATTATCAGCTCGGTTCGTGCGTGACTCTCATACATTAGCCTCGCGCACGCAAAGGAGTTGTGCTTCTCCTTGTCGTCGGTCCGAGGCCCGTCGATGTGGGCGTTGAACGCGTCCGTACTGAACAGTGAGCGTAAAAAATTAGGACTAGGGTCGCAAATAGAACAAACTGGTCTGCTCTTGCAAGATATTTATTGTGCATGAATGTCGTCGAATTGTCCAATCTTTGCATGCGTATTTGGACACTGAACACGTTCCTGGGTCCACTGCAGCTGGGTCTGGAGCCTCAATGTTACGTAGCACTGCACCTGCAATATCTAGTGAACGACCAAAGTCATCATTAAAGATTATGTGACTCATTTGAGGGCTGTGGGAACATACCTACTATACATACCTACCATATTAGGTTAAACTAACTTTTTCTTTTCTTTCTGAGTGCTATATTTGTTGCAGGACTCCTGTTGAATCCATTCTAGTCAAAAAGGGAATGAAGAAATAATCAGTTTGGGGTCCCCTCTCGGCCTTCAAAGTTTTACTCACAGTACGTAAGAATGCTAGGTCAATAAAACAAGTTTGAAGTGGCCCTGCTGAGTTACTTTCCAAATGCTAAACCGCAGCACTGGAGTCGAATGAAACTGAAAAGAAAGTGTGTTAAGCTCTGCCCTGCGGCCTTCCAAATCTGAACACCCTGTTACGTAGTAAAACTTTATTGCAAGGGAGGGGATCATTTTTTGGAAACCACTTGACTACATCTTCACCATTGGGCATGAAGAAACAAAGGTGTAAGATCCACTCGGCCAAAATTCCAAAATTTTCGTTCTTTGGCCCAGTCCAGTGCTCAGCACCCAAGGAAAATCTGCACAAGCGGGAAGTAAAGTGTCCCGAGTAGGCAGTGGCAGGGAATAATCGCGGCCACAACAATATGGGCCCATAAGGGTTCTTTATGGGTGAGCGCTCGCTCAGGAGAGATAATCCGTCCTTTCTTCTGCTTCTCATGACACCCACGTGTGACAAGGGGAGGTCTCTAACCGGCATTCTCTTTTGGGCCCCGTCCTCCCCCTGTCTCTCTCCCTCACAGCCAATCTCAAGAAAGATCCTTCCATGCACCTCAGGTCTTCCTGGCGAGCATTACTTCAGCATAAATTTGCAGGCACTGCAATCTCATCTCCCCACTCGTTCCCCATTCACAAGATAAATGTAAGGGGATAGAGGCTTTCTTCGTCGCTGTCCCGTCCTACAACAGCAGCGCCCATTCTCTCTCTCTCTTGGACCCTTCTCTTTTGCGGGACTTTCAGAGAGGTTCTTCTCCTTTCCACTCAGTCCACGACTATCATCAGAGCTGAGCGCATGCAATACACGTACGACGTGCAGGGCGCCAGAGAGAAGTGCTTGCATGCATCAGCACAACAACCATGAAGTCCACCTACTTGCTCCTGTTGACCGTTGCCTCCTGGCTGTACACGAGCGCGGCAGAAGAAGTCGACAGTTACCTCTGCGTCGACAGCTCGGACTGTCCGCAGTGGACAGAGGACAGCGGGGGTGGCGGCGGCGACGGAGACGACGACGACGACGACGACGACGACGACGACGATTCCATCCGGACGATTCGCGTGGTGTTGAAGCCCGACAGAGACTCGTTCCTTAAGACCGCTGCGCTGGCGACCGCGGGAGTGCGCTCAGACGACAGCAACAGCCAAAGACTCTTCCCTTTCTCTCTGTCGTCTCCCTCGGTGGTCGCGTACATGTCGTGACGAAGGGCAAAGTAAGCGACTGACTCGCGAGTGACAAGGACAAACGTGATTGTACACTGCTATAAAGGATGTTAAGAATGTAGTTCTGTTGGAGTCTAACGCAGTAAAGTAATGTCATGATGTAAATGTGACGCCAATGTAAAGTAGATGAATGCTGGCTCTGTTGTGACAGTCCAAAGTGTCTCGAAAGCAATAATAGTGCAACTAGGTCATGACCGACTCGTTGCTCGCATCCACCTTGTTCAATCTGCAGAATTCCGTGCTCACAAACCCGTTGGAAGTAGGAAGGGGCTTTTTCGAATCCGAGGAACGAGAGCTGCTCCGACAGGGGTTTTTGTAAAGTCTTTTGCCGATTTGCATGTCCTCTAACCGTCACAGCTTCTCCTCCTCCTTCCTTTCATCGCCAGTGTTTTCCCAAATTCTAACGTTGCTCTACTTCTTCAATTCTGTAATTTTGAATGCCGCTATTTGACCAAAGATTTCTGTTAAAAAAAAAAAGAGCTCGAGCCTTCGAAGGTCAAGACTTTAACGCCAGGTCAACTTTACGGGAAGAAACAAACATACGAAGCCCGGCGAAACTAAAGTCAAAGCTACTTGCGATTGGCCCCGTGTGCAGTGTTTCGCCCTACCCTCAACCGTACTGCACTGTGCGTACTTAAGTACATAAGTACTCTGGTTGCACTTGCTAGCAGAGAAAGCAAGAGTTTTGTCCTAGGAAAGGCAAAAAAGGGGGCAGCTAGAAGCAAAATGGATTGTGCTCCCCGATCTGACACGCACCTCCACACCAGAGTGCACAACATTCTTGCAGATGGAACTACTTGGAAATGCGGTAACCGCACCCATTATTCATCTTGAGGAAGGGGCACAAAATCCAATATGCTTATTTTACACACTATTTTCCGAAAGTAAGCAGAGAATTTGCAGCTGTTCTATCTAGCAACGTGAGATATTTCTTCCTTTCCTAGAAGAAAGTAGCGTCCCGCGCTCGTCTGTGCGGGTACTTTCAGTGGTGCTACCGCACGCTTACAGGGTGGGGAAGACCAAACGAAACTTTTCCTTGTTAGGCCACTAACTCTCAGGTTGCGTCAAGCCTTCTCCACCCTGTACAATGTCCTTCCGTACAATGAAATAACTGTTATTGTATCGTGTGCGACGTGGGCGTCGACCATTTGGCCCACACCACGTGGGTAGCAACTCCAAGGTGAACCAGATCAATGAGTACCCGCAGGGCAACTGTATGGAGCTCCAGCTTCCACCTTCGTGAACAGGACCGAGTTCGTCTTCAACCGGAAGAAACAACAGAAGCCAAAAACAAAAGGTTCTCTAGAAGCGTGTTTTCCTCACTGCACTCACCGATCAGGTCATGATGGATCCTGCCGTGAATGAAGTCAGTGTCAGGCAAAGCAACACCGAATCACGTTGCAATAAGGAAAATACCCACATTTTGACTTAGTGGCTCGGAAAGTAACGAAACGTGGGTGAGTGCATATCAACCGATATCGACGCTACATATCAGTCAAAAGACAGACGTGGACCACTGCAATGGCGAAACATCTGCCAGCCACGCCAACGACTCGTCAGTCTTCCTGTGTAGGCCAATAAAACAGAGTGCGTAGAATCAGAGCATGTAATGGGAAGAGTTGAGCTTGCTCATTCTTGGGTTTTCGTGCCCATTTTCGTGCCCAAATGCCTCCGCGCATCTGCTACCAGCAGGAGAGCAAACAGAAGGGACCAGACAAAAACTTGGTCTTTCTCCCGCTCGAGCGTTCTTGGCTCGTTCTTCGTCGCGCGTATGTCGAGCAGCACGTTTGCGACGTCGATGAATTCGGATCGATACGATTGCTGAGGGCGGCGGCTGCTGCAGCAGCAGCACCAGCACCAGCAGCTCCAGGACCACCAACAGCAACAGCAGCAGCAGCATCGAGAAAAAAGAGAACTTCCTTCCTCCCTTATCGCCGAGGGGAGCCCATGGAAAGTTGCTTGGGGCAGGTCCAACTTCCTCAGTCTATAGGTAGAGCTACTGGCACCACCCTTTCATAGGAGAGGGAAGCCAGGAGTGAATTAAGAAAGGCTGGAGGAGGAAAAGAAGAATTGAGAGAAGTTTCTTCTCTCACGCAGTTGACACGTTCGCCAACATCTTTTTTCTTCATGAACCCATCGAAGGAAGGGAGGACAGATAGAAGCATTGGGGGAAAGATCTCGGAAGCCATTTACTCTGGCCAGACACCAGGTTTCCATTGACTGACTGTAGCCATGTTGTACGGGATGTTGCTCATCGTGTGAGTCAAAAAAACTGCTCTCCTTTCTCCGAACCGTCCGTCGCGGAGCCATTCGCCGTTGAAGAAGTAGTCCTGTGGGGTGCTCGCTGGCGATGCGCGGATTCCGCGGACTTCAAGGATCCTCTCCTGCTTCGTGTCGTTGAGCTCCTTGAGCGTGACTCTGCACACCTGCCTCTATCAATCAGGCACCGCATTGCAACAACACACGAGGAAAAACTAGATCTTAAAAAACAATGAATGTAATACACTCGACGTTCGTTTTACTGTACACGTCCACATGTGTGTATAACACGTAATCGAGTCTCTCAGCGACAGAGAGAAGGACAAAGGATAACAGCTTATTCAGCACTTCAAGGGCGCGATGAATGGGTCGACTCAATAATCTTATGATATGACCGTACCATGCGTATGCACATCATGATGCTAGGGGTAGGCTGAGCCTTGGATGCACCAACCGTGCATGATCGGTATCTGCACCAGCTCAAGACGTCGTCGTCCACGCTGATCGAACTCTCCGCCATCCAGGAGCCAACGTCACAGAACACGTATCAAGAGCAACTTTTTCAATATTTTTCTGCTTAGAAGGGTCGACCCCATTTGCGAGTATTTTTGCTGACTCCACGAAGACGTCCGTCATAATGACTTGGTTACAGGCTGCTGCTCCTTCAGGACGATGGGTATAAAAGCCGCCGAGAGATCTCAGATCCTCAGTGCAATCTAATCCTCCAAGGAAACAGATTGTCCTCAACATGAAGTTGTTCGCACTTTGTCTGGCGATAGGTGAGAACTTGAAAACTAAGCAGCAAAATTTTGCTACTCGACGGATTGTTCATCTTGCACACGGACTTCAGCAGTACAGCATACTCCGTTGAAATGAGACTTGGATAAACGGAATTTTTTAGACCGCAAGCAACTATTCCCGATTAAGCTACTGTATACTCTTACACAGTTCTTCTTCATCGGTTATTATCTGTACCAATGTCCCTGTCAGATGTGCTAATCCTGTGCTCCGTCTTGTCAGGTCTGGCGGCCGCCACCGGCCCACTCTCTTTCAACCCCGGCCAGGAGTATGTGTTCTCGTACTCCGGCCGTCTTCTCACCGGAATCCCGGAGCTCTCCGAGTCCCACTACAGCGGTCTCGGAGTTCGCGCCCAAGTGGTTTTGACCGTTCGCGGCAACGGAGAATACGGCATCACCATCCAGGATGCTAAGTACACCAAGATCAACGGAGAACTGAAGCCGAGCAGCGGCGCACAGGGTAATCAGGGCCAAGAGAGCACCAGCTCCACCGGTCCCAACTGGCGCAACCTCGAGCTGCCCAACTACTCCGACCTGCCCGCTTCGGCTGCCCAGTCACTGCGCAAGCCCACCGTCTTCAAGATGAATTCCGGCAACGGAGAGTTTGAGTCCATGACGGTCGACCAGAACGAGCCGACTTGGTCCCTCAACTTCAAGAAGGGTATCGTGGTCCTTTTCCAGACCAAGGGTCTTGGCAACACCGAGTCTTCGGTCGACAGCAACATGGCAAGTGATCTTCCCGAGGTGTCACTGTGATTCGGCTGATTCTAAAAAAAAATTCTCTTTGCATTCTTCTAGATCACCTCTGACTCGAACGGCCAAGGACCTTCCTACTGGCAAACCAAGGAGGAGAGTCTGGACGGCGAGTGCCAGGTCACCTACCAGATCAACGAGCTTCCCAAGTACATCGTCAAGAATCAGCCTTGGCTGCTTCCCCAGGGACAGGGACAGGGTGAACCTAACGGACAGAATGGACAGAACGGACAGAATGGACAGAACGGACAGAATGGACAGAACGGACAGAACGGACAGAATGGACAGAACGGACAGAATGGACAGAACGGACAGAATGGACAGAATGGACAGAACGGACAGGGCCAGTGCGGCCAGTACTACGAGATCCTGCGCAGCCGTGACCTTTCTTCCTGCTCCAAGAGCAACGTCTACTCCTTTTACAAGCCCGGACACTTCCGCTGCTCCTCTGCCGCTAATTGCGAAGGCATGTGGACCAAGAGCTCTGTCACTCGCTACATCGCCTGCGGTCCTCGCAGCAACCTCCAGATCCAGACCATCATCAACGAGGGTGAGATGGAGCGCGCTCTGAGCGGAGCCAAGACCGAGAAGTTCGTGACTGGAACCAGCCAGGTCCTTAAGCTGCAGCAAACTCGCCCTGCCCAACAGCAGCAGCAGCCCCAGAACCCCACCACCCTTCGCTCCCTTCAGTACGAGTATGAGCCTTTGGGATCTCAGGGATCTGGAAATGGTGTCATGACCGAAGCCAAGGTGACCAAGATCAAGTCGCTGAGGGAGTCTCTCCTCTCAGGCATCAAGGAGGGAAGATACGGCCAGGAGGAACTCCAGCAGAAGCTCCAAGAGGAGGTCATTAAGGTTGTGAAGGAGATCGTCGAAGAGGATCTGGAGCGTGTGGAAGAGCTTTCCAGGAAGCAGGTCACCATGAAGGCTGTCAGCCTTTCTGGCGCCCTCTCCATCCTCAGCCAGCAGAACATTGAGAGGACATACCAGCAGCTGAAGCAGCAGTTGGGCGGCAACCAACAGAAGCTGCAGACCCTGAAGAATGTCTTCTTTGACACTGTTATCATGGGCGGATCCAAGGACGGCTTCCTCTTTGTCAAGCAGAAGATCGAGCAGGGCGAGATTGAGTCTTACCACATTGCCTCCATCTTCATGTTCCTGCCCAGCTACGTCCTGACTCCCTCAACTCAGCTGCTCGAGTCTGTCCTGGAGCTGGTCAAGTCCCCTCAGGTGACAAAGCACTCTGCCGTGTACAATCAGGCCGTGCTTGGTCTCTCCAGTCTTGTGCATAAGGCTTGCATTGCCCCCAACCGAGGAACGAGCTACCCCACCGACGTCTACGGCAGGTTCTGCCACCCTGATTCACAGGTGGTGGTGGGTAAGGTGATCCCCTTCCTGCAGGAGCAACTCCAGAACGCACAGTCCGAGGAGCAGAAGCAAACTTTCTTGGTTGCCTTGGGCACCCTTGGCCATCGCAGCGCCATTTCCACTCTGCTGCCTTATCTGGAGGGCTCCGTCGGAAGCGGCGCCTCCCAATCTGGATCCTCCAACAGCCAGACTGACCGCTTTATTGCTTTGGTTGCCCTGACCAAGGTCGGCCTCGTCAACCCGGAAACCATCGAGCCCATGCTCTTCGCTGTCCTGAACAACCAGGGTGAGGATACCGAGCTCCGTGTGGCTGCCTTCAACTCGCTCCTGCGCCTGAACCCGTCTGACGTTTACTTCCACCGCATTGCCGACCTCACCTGGAGGGAGAAGAACCAGCAGGTGCTGCAGGCAATCAATACTGCCTTCTTCATGCTGTCCAACCAGAGAGAGTCTGAGCCTCTGCAGAACCGCTACACCAGCATGCCTCGCAAGGCCTGGCTCATTTATCCTCTGATCAAGAAGGTCGAAGGAGCCCTGCCATCTGCCGCTACCATCATCCGCTCTGACTACCTGGACTTCCTCGGCACTGGATACTTGAGCGCTGGATCCTACTATTACAACCAGGAGAGCAGCGGCAGCATCCCTACTCAAGGATACCACCGTTTCGTTTCACTGTTGAACCGCTATCAGTTCACTCCTCTGGAGGTGGGCTACCGCCTAGTCAATGGTGAGAATCTGATCCAGCAGATCATTGAGGTCTTGACCCCCGGCGAGAGCCACACCACCAAAGCCCAGTTTGCCCGCCAGGTGGAGGAGAACTTGAGCTCTGAGTGGAAGAAGATCATTCAGTCTCTGGACATGAAGACTGAGGGCCAACAGAACAACGGCGCCGCCGCCTCCCTGTACATCGAGATGTTCGAGAAGAGCCCGATCTTCCACAGCCTTAAGTCTGGCAACGTTGAGGAGATGAAACAGAAGGTGAACCAACTTCTTCAGGGAAAGAGCATTAAGGACTCCATTTGCGGAGAGCACCAGGTCAACTTCCAACGCCTCTTGGACTACATGCCTTCAGAGGCCGCCATTCCCTCCGAGATGGGCTTCCCCATCATTGTGGAGACCCGCAACCCCAACGTCCTCTCCCTGCAGGGCCGCATCAACGTACAGTGCGGTTCTGGCAAGCTGATCCCCAGCGTGCAGGTGAATCTGCGCAAGATGAAGGCTGAGCAGAAGGTCAACTTCATCGGCACTATTGTCCCCTTCACCGAAGAGATTGTCATGACCGTGTTCGACGAGCACCAAATGGTCAATATGCCCATCAACTTCGACGTCGATTATGACAACCAGCAGCATCAGCTCAAGATTAAGATGAAGGCTCTCTCTGGAATCGCTCGTCCCGTCGACGTGGTCCACTATCACCTCAAGCCTTTCACCGTTGCCCAGAAGATCACCGACTTGAGCCCCATGGAACTGAACCCCTCTGTCAAGCACATGCGCTCGCTCAAGGAGCCCGAGACGAAGCAGCTGCCTTTCGGCAAGGAAATGCTTGGTCTGGACATGAAGCTGTACATGAAGACCGAATCTCGCTTTACTGACCTCCGTGCCATCTTCGACAAGCTGCGCCTGTACAACTACAACATCTTGAACTTGTTCCGCTTCCCTTATGCCAGCTCTGCCCTTTCTGAGAAGAAGACGCCTTCCCTCCGTATGCATGAGTACAAGATCATCTACGACCCCGCTAACTCACCCACCAAGGAGATCGACGTGATTTTCAAGGTTGGCGCCGCCTCCAAGGTCCAAGGTGAGCCCATCAAGTACCACCAAGTCAAGAAGATTGAGGGATCCAACCAGGGCCAGCAGCAAGCCAGCTACCCTGAGTGGAAGAAGCTTCTTCCCATCAAGATCGAATCCACTCCTATTGGTCAGGGATCTGGACACTCCAACAGGCAGCAAAAGATCAAGATGGTCATGGAGCGCGCCGACATCGAGGAGGGCACCGGCGTCCACGTCAGCGTCAGCACCATCTTCAAGGGTGGTCGCCAGCCTCGCTCTTACACCTACAGCATGACCGCCAGCAGCGGCGTCAAGAACTTGAAGCAGAAGTGGGACATTGAGCTCGCCAGCGAGACCAGCGGAAATAAGATCTGCGTGCGTGGTGACTTCGAGATCCCCAACAGCCCTACCTGGAAGATCCATGACCTTCGCCACTCTAGACTGAACTTCCGCTACAACAACGTCTTGGGCTATGGCCGTGACTGCTCCGAATCGCAGATCAAGGTCCGTGGCGACACTAATGTCTCCGACCGCCAGAAGCAGTTTAGCCGCGAGTCTCCCGAGGCCAAGCAGTATGAGCAGCTCAAGCAAAAGAACGCCCCGATCACTGAGCTGAGCGAGGTCGCCGAGAAGGTGAGACGCCAGGCCAGCACCTTCGACGAGGTTGACTTCACTGTGGAGTATGTCAACGTGCCCCAGCGTGCTATGCGCATGCGCGAGTACATTGTTGACGGTATCAAGGCCGCCCTCTGGCCCTACATCACCGTGACCCCCCCGTCACACCCCACGTCTTCCAGCGGCTCCGTGTCTGCCAGCAACCACTGGCGCATCCGCTTCTACCCTGAGACCAACACTGTGGATCTGAATGGCAACGGCAACAACGGCGAGAGGATTATGTTCAAGAACGTGCGTCTTCCCAACGCGTTGTCCTATGTCTACCCCATCAACGCTTTGGACAAAGCCATCGTTTCCCAGTCGGGTCCCATTGCCAAGTTCTACCCCAGATGCCAGGTTGAGGGCAAGTGGTTGAACACCTACACCAACGAGACCGTGAAGCACAACATTGACCAGTGCTTCCATCTGGTGTCCACTGACAGTTCCTTCCGCAAGGCTTTCGCTGTGCTCATGCGCAAGACCTCCTCCGACGAACAAGGCCCCAAGGAGATGAAGGTGCTCGTTGGCAAGACCGTTATCGTGTTGAGCCCCAGCGACATCCACTCCAGATTCTCCCACAATGTCCAAGCCACTGTCAACGGAACTCAGATCAACGTGCGTCCTGGACAAAAGAGCGCCATCAAGGACCGTCAGGGCAACTTCATTGGAGAGCTTATTAAGACCAACGACAATGTCATGAAGCTGCAGCTGCTGTACTCTCCCGTTATGCAGGCACCTACCCTCATCATTTACTTCGATGGACAAAAGACCAAGCTCGAGGTGTCTAGCCTCTCCCACAAGAAACTCGCAGGCATGTGCGGCAACCCCCTGAACGCCAAGTCCAGCTCTATCGGCCCCGATCAGTGCGTCTACTCCAAGCAAGAGACCCTGGCCGCCAGCTGCCGCGTGCCCTCTGGCGCTGAAGGATGCTCACCTCAAGGACTGCCCGAAAATGTGCGCCGCCAGTACGAGGAGGAGAAGCGTCAGTGCAGCCAGCCCAAGCTCGTCAAGACCAAGCTGTCTCACTCTTTCGGCTCTTCCCAAAATGGTGGTGACAACCAGTGCACTCGCCACGTTCACCAGATCATCGAGCGCTCCAGCACCATCTGCTTCTCTCGCAGACCCATGACCGAGTGCGGCCAAGGCTGCAGGAGCACCCAGCAAGTGCAGAAGACCGCCAGTTTCACCTGCCTGCCCAAGGGCCGCACCGCCGAGCGCTACGCCCAGAAGGTGCGCCAAGGACAGGTCCTGCCCGAGCTGCAGAGGCTTCCCGAGGCTTTCTCCGTGAAAGTCGAGATGCCCCAGAGGTGCGTGAGGATTTAAGAACATCACAACTGACACACGGACCACGGACCCATTCGAAATCTGACCACCTGTACACATTGCTGTACCGTACACTTACCTATAATTGGCTGCCTAATGACACAATAAATTTGTTGCAAGATAGAAACAATCTGCGTTGTTGTCTAGTTATTACCTTTTACAACCTCATAGGTAAAATTCGGTTAGCACTTTTGATGTTAACAATCAGCCAGGATATAGTTCAATGCCTTAATGTCGACTTTTACAGGTACAGACAAATCTCAGAAGTAAGACAATGTTTGACCAGCAGCAAGTGTATAAGAATCGTGCGAGACGTCTCACAAGTGTAAGACATGAATTTTTGGCCATCATCAAGTGAAATATTATGATTAAAGAACACCATGTGCGCATCGACGGCTAAGAGTTCACTTGGCTTCAGTCCACAAGCTGCAATTATTCAGGAGAGACGAAAAACTGACAGCCACGCAGTTAGAATGCATTTATTCGAACCTAACTGATCTTGGTCTTCCTTTTCCAGTGCAAATGTATAAAGTCGTGCACACAAATTGCTCTTCCCAACACTCTCTATAGACTGACAATCGCAATTCCATTTCGACGGCAAATGTACATAAGCCAAGAATCCTTAGGTGTCGATATATCGGCCCAAACAATTCTGTTTCAGTTTTTTTTTCAAAGAAATCTCTAATACTTGTTTGAATTTTAGGCATGACCAACAATTTACGGCTTCTTCCAAGCTTTGACATACAGAAAAATCGAGTTGTTCCTGTTGAGGTGGGCCAAAACCGAAAGCGTTTTTTAAATAGTGTGAGTGGGAGACTTGATCCGAGTTCTCATCGTCACAAAAGAAACACTTTGTCAACATCAACGCTATCATCAACACGAGACTTATCCTGTGTGCAAAATTTGCCTGAACAAGAGTGTTCATTAGTGGGTTTCTCCCTTCCAGGTAAATAAGATTTTTTGGCATAAGAGGTCTGTATTCGCATATAATGCATATTTCATGTTGCTCATTTTTCTGCATATTTGGCCCATTTGGCTCGTGACTGGGAGCTCCGGGAGATGGAGCGGGAGAGAGACCCACAGACGTCTAAATACAACTGTATCTGTCCCAGCGGATTGTTCCTCCAGGAGACGCTCCTTCCCAGCCGTTCCAACCCAGGTGCAGGTGTACATTTAGCGTCATTCCATCGACCATCAATGAACGGGTCTATTTTCATGTATAACGCGCACCGCATTTGAAGAGCCCGAAGCAAAATAACACTTTATTGAACTCCATCAAAGCAACTCTCAATGTTGTTCAGTTGAAACACACATAATTTTTCTATTCCTATTTTCATAAATAAGCACACCAGATGAAAAAGACTGCCCACGTTTGAGGACATGAGAGGAGTTTAGGTGCGCCACAGGGTACGAAAAATACGGAAGATGTTTCTAGATGTTTTCTGAGGAGTAAAGAACGCATCTGACCAAGACGCATCTCAGCGATATTTTGCTTCTTCTGTACAATGAGGATCTTTTGTAATAAAGGCATAAAAATGTGCAAAAAATGACTGTTTTTACCCATGCGGTACGTATAAGCATATTTGGTCCTTTCTTTCTGTCTGTTTTGGACATACTTGCCAATGTTTTTCTTCCTGAAATCCACAACACTGTACAGTCCTTGCCGTAAGTAAATGCGTCAAGCATGACGAGACCTCAAACACTGTACTGAAGCATGTTGAGGTGGAATTTTGATGTGGAACACGTAGATGTGATACTGGGACACAATGTTGAGTACACAGGGTCAATGTCAAGGCTGCCCATTTTGG
>JAAUXU010017957.1_pt1 | contig 15921 bp, 18 predicted proteins | sample 7278151 | NCBI WGS metagenome assembly JAAUXU01 (sample SAMN14350113, study PRJNA611818) | marine sediment metagenome | isolation source: surface marine sediment (1.8m) | place: French Polynesia: Moorea | collected 2018-08 | reverse complement strand
GGTCGTCCGTCGCCGCACGCCTCAGGCCCGAAAGAGACGACTCCAACCTGAACCATCTGTGGCAAATAAATTATTTCCCTCATATGGTATTTTCCGTGCAACTTCTTTTACATCTTGTATACCGATCCGTCGTGCCCCAATACCATAAGGGGGCCCCCTGAGTCCCCCTTGCAGGAGTCTTTTCCCTCCTCGCCGCCGGCGCAGATCTGGGTGGGGTCGGCGATCTCACGACGAAGCGACTCCCTGCAGCAGTATAAAAACCTTTGTGTTGATCTCTCAATAGTTGTCCATTCCTTACGAGCAAGAAGCGGCGCCGACGAAAGGGACGTTGAGCCGCTGGAGGATGTTTGAAGGAGCTCCAACCAGCTTTTAAAGGGCGATTAAAACAAGTTTTTTAAAGGATATACAAACTGCATCACTAGATGCTGAGTTCGTACTCACCGAAATGTTCCCCAGATTGTCAAACTGCTGCAGCCCGAACCCCAGCACCGTGCCCAGGTGCTCGTCCAAATGATTCAGAGAGGAAAGGCCGCCAACCGTCTGGGTGGCCTTTCAACTGGCGGATGGTTTTTGGCTCAATTATATTTTGTCCTGTTCAGTACCGTGAGAAAGTCAACCGGCAGGCAGGCCAGTCCGACGGCTTCGTTCAGACGGAGGCCGGGGCGAACCGTGCGGACCTAACACCAGAACTATTTGTTAGAATCTGGAGAGCAATTTTCACAAGTAGTTCTTTACGAGTGCAATGTCGTTGGCCAAGGTCTTGCCATCGTAGCTCGGATGGTTCACAACTTCGTGTATGTCCACCTAGAAAAAATGCTAATAAAAAAATCCGAGCAAAATACCGGCAATTCGAAACGAACAAGATCACCTCTTGCGGCGGCGGAGCGCAGTTCCCTCGCAAGTCGCAGTCGATTTCCGTCGCAAGGTTCTGGAGACAAAAAGATTTTTTTGCTGTAAGAAAGCATAGATTCGTTGACTTCTCTTTTGTTCACCAGCTCCCCTGCCAACACCGTCCTGGGTGTCTTGGTGGAAATCGCCGGGAAGCAATGGGCGGCCGACAGAACGTAGCTGTAAAGAATCACCAACTTTCCCCAATATTTAAACTTGATATTTTTTCATGCGCCCACATCCTGTTGATGAGCGACCCCCCGCAGTCGTACTGTCTGTTGTCGCCTCCATCCTCCGAGGAGAATCCGATGAGGACGGTGAAGGGAAAGTGAGAGAAGCTCTCAACGTCAGAGCCGCCTAATTCAAGGGGGAATGTAAGAGGGGCACTTTTTCAACCTCGAGCAATCAATTGACCGACAATCTCAGGACCCTCATCATCATCACCTACGACGAACTCTGATCCGTCGGACCTCAGTACGCAGCGATCCAAGCCTGGGAGGTACGAGCCAGAGGAGGGGTCAGAGCTCAGCAATCCGCTTGTAAAGCCAAAAAAAACTTTTGAAACAGTTGACCAGTATTCGGCTTTTTTCTTTTAAAATTCCTTACGTGTGATCGTACTCTCTCGTGCACTCCTCCTCCGAGCAGAAGCCCCAGTGCCCCTCCACCATCCTGGGCGCCTCCCCCTCCCCCTCCCCCTCCTCGACCCTCACCGCGCACCAGTGCCTCCCTCCCTCCTCCCCCTCCCCCTCCCCCTCCTTCGTGCAGCGGTCGTGGCGGAGGCCAGAAAGGCTGGTGAAGGGGAACACGCAAGGCTCGCCGGGGACGGGGCCAGAGTCCTGTACGAAAAGCAGGAGAGAGAGAGAACAATCTTTGATTAATTTCAAGATTTCTTTGCTACAGCTCTGTAACCATAGCAATCTTTAGTTACTGTTGCTGCTTCTGCTGTCGGTACTGTTGCTACCTACCGTTTTGCAATTTCCTCCCAATCCCATCTCCCTTTTGCACTCCTCCTCCTCCTCCTCTGCCTCCGGCAGGAGGTCCCCGCACCTCTCTTGGTCGCAGTGCCCGAACCTCCCCGCTCCCACGACGTGCCTCCCCAGCAGGTCAGTCTGAACCGAGCACCAGGGCACGCAGTCGGGGGCGGAAGACAAGGTGCAGCGGGTGTGAAAAACGCCGCTGGGGAAATTATTGAATGATTATAATGATGATGATGATGTCAAATCTCCTCACTCGTGGAAGAACGGGAAAACGCACTCCTCCGGCCTCCTAGTGCCCCCTCTGGTGGGGACGGTGGAGCATCGGCTGAGAGGACCTTCTTCGATATCTTCTCCTTCGTCCTCGTGGAAGCAGCCAGAGTCGAAGTCGCAATAGCCAAAGCGCCCCACGAGGTGCCGCCCGGAAGAGTCCGTCTCCACCGAGCACCAGTAGTTGCCCACCTCGTCAAACTGTAATGACGATTTCTTTTTTGTAAAAACGCTTGTCGTGAGAAGATAATCATTCACGTCATCAGTGCATGCGTGGTGCTCTGTCCCGTCGAATGAGAATGGGAAAACGCAAGGCTCCGGGGACGGGGTGCCGGAGGTGGAGCGGGAGGCGGATGCGGAGAGGGTGCGGCACGTAGAGGGCGGGTGAGGCATTGCCAAGACGCTTTTTGTCAGGATAGCAGCCGCCATTAGGATGACTTCTCTTGTGGCGGACATGTTTGTACGGCTCTTCTTCCCTTAATTGACTTTTTGCGTACACGTTGCTGTAGAGGTACTATACCACTATTAAGATTTGTTTTGGGCTTTTGGCAGAACTCGCATCAGGGCTCGGAGGCTCCTTGCTCACAAACAGATAAAATTTTGAGTGAGAGGGCGATCGCATATTGAAACGAATAAGTGTAGTAGCGTACTTCCAATTCATTTTGATTTCCTCCATCAAATACACTTGGCTGCACAAACCGCCGCCGTTTCGTACACAAACATAGCTGCAGGGAAGCCACGTACGCGAATATCATGTGCGGCGAAGAACGATGTTAAGATATCACAGGATCTTACAAAACTTCATGCGCTCATTGCGGATCGGAAATAGTGGGCGAGACAACTATCATTGTTTTATTGTTTTATACGGGAAAGATAGAGAAAGAAAACGGGAGGAGCGCACTTGTGAGTTTGGTCAGTCCGAGTCCGAGTCTTCCGAGTCGTCCTCGTCCAGCTCCTGCATTGGAAACCTTAGCACTGCGCACAGCCCCGTCAGCTGGTCCAGCTGCTCCCCGCTGACGTGCAGGGAGGAGAAGATCCTGACGTCGCCTCCGAACTCCCTGACGTCGTCCACGATGCGCACGAACTTCTTCCTCCTGGCGACGTCCTGAGCGCGGAAGAGCCGGTCAGAGATGAGCAGCTGCTCAACCGCCTGCTGCTCAACCGCCTTTTCCACGTGCTTCTCCCCGTAGCAGGCTCGGAGCGGGTCGTTAGAGAGGGTCTTGTAGAACGCGTCTAGTGCGCGCACCTCCTCGGCCGCCTTAGTGTCGGATAGGCGGGCCTGCACGGCGGGGTCCTGCAGCACCTCCTTAAGAGAGTGCTTAAAGCCGCTGGAGGAGTGAACGGGTACGAACTTGGGCTTGTTCTCCAGCAGCACCTTGAGGTCGTTCCTGACAGCGTGCTGTTGCACGAACTCGAGAAACTTGTCGCGCACGAACCCTGGCGAGGCCACCAGCACGGCCTTGACCACGGCAAAGTCCACGTGCCTTAAAACGGCCTGCAGGACGGCGTCGTAGAAGCGCGCCAAGGCCTTCTCGTGCTGGGAGGCGTTCCCCCTGCGCTTCCTGGGGATGGAGAGGTCGATCTTGGCCCTGACGACCGTCATGGAGGCGGTGACGAGGCAGACGTGTGCCAGACCCTCCTGCATGACGACGGCGGCCAGGTCAGCGTGCTTGGACGGGTCCGTGGCCAGCTCGATCCGCTCTAGAGCCACCGAGTCCCACTCCGCCTTGAGCAGGGAGAACTTCCTGTTGGGCTCGACGTCGATGGTGTGGTAGGCGCCCATCTTGACGTGGGCGTTCTCGGCCACGTTGCGCCCTTTGAGCCGCAGCCTACATCCCTGCGTGTCGAAGTCGATGTCTGTGACCTCCAAGGTTAGGGTGGTGCGGACGCGGTTGGAGGTGGTGGACCCGGTGGCGGACTCGGTGGTCACCTTGCGGATGGTGGAGGCCCGAACGCGGTCGCCCACAGCCACCAGATTGTACACGTGCCACATGTCCTCCGTCTCCTCGCACTGAAATGAGATAAACAACATAATGAAGAGATTAACCGAAAAGACCTTGGAGGGCATAACAAAGAGTGTCCTCACGATGAGGGTGAGCGTCCCGCTCGAGTCCTTCTCCAGCTCCTTGCCCAGGAGCTTCATGGCGGAGAAGTGGTATTCAGAGGAAGGTCGGGAATCCTTTTTCGGAGCTTAAGACCAGAGAAGACCACGAAAGACTGTCCAATGACCTCGGGGATGTCGAAGGGAATCGACGGCGGCGTGGTCAACACTCAACAGTCAACAAAAACCCCTTTTTTCCTCTTTTATGCCAGCTGATTTGGACAGCAAGGCAGAGTGGCCAGGTCTAATAAGTCAAATTCCGCCCAGTTGGAGAATTTTCACCGCCAAATCCGCCCAACCCAAAAATATTTTTTTTTGCATTTTTGGATGTTTCAGGGTAGGTTTACTTTTTTTAAAAAAGTAAATATAAACATTTTTTTCCCAAGAACGTCAATTTTTATTATTTTTTTGACATTTTTACTACATAAAGTCCAACAATTTCCTAATTCAGCCCCAAACCGCCAAATTTTGTGGGCGGTGAAACCCAAAATTTCAACTGCCCACCAAAGTCTGAGAGAGCCCCAAATGAAATTTTGGGCGGTGGGACCGCCCATCTGGCCACCCTGCAGCAAGGTTGTGCGCGATGTTGGCTTGGTCGGTTGCGCTCTTTTCGCCGGGCGAGGCCAGTGTTCGCCCTTCGCCGGGGACAACACTTCCAAGCTGGCAAACAGGGAAAACACATTTCACCAGGGTGGGGTGACGTCAGAAAAATACATTATTTTCGATCAAGCCATCATGGAAACATACTTACTGATATGAATGAAAATTCGCTGTATGTGTCATCGTAAAAGTCTAAAGAGCACCGAATTTGATATCAGCAAAAATGAAATACTTTAAACTGTCATGTTATTTTAACTTCGGTCCCGAACCCGAATCGCCTCCATCCCTAATTCCCCAGTTGTGACACTTTGAACAGGTCGTCCTCCTCCGTGATCTCCTTCGGCTCCTTCGGCAATTTCCAGCCTCTCTTCACCTTGGTCACCTCCGTTGACCATTTCCTAGTTCGCCATGGACGTCTCCCTGCTGGTCATCAGTCTGTTCGCCGGCTTCTTCGTGCTGGTGGCCTTCTACGTCAGCAAGGTGCTCAAAACGGGCGCCAATGACGGGGGACAGGGGGACTCCGCAGAGGTCAAGGATGAACCTGCCGCCACCAAGGAGGTCGCTTCCAAGAAGTCCAAGCAGGTGGGAAAACGGGGGGATTTGATGATAGGATAAAGTGACTTCTTTTCTTTCCCATGTTTAGGATGGTTCTGGCAAGTCGAAGGGCTCCAAGTCCCAGCACCATGCCTCCAAGCAGGACAAGTTCAGCCACCCCTGGCTCCTCACCTCACTCAAGGGCCACAGCGGACAAGTGCTGGACATGGACTTCAGCCAAAACGGTGAAAAAACTAATTATTCGTTTATTACTCGATTCTAATTCCTTGTTGTTCCTCCAGGCAAGTACCTTGCTAGCTGCGCCGACGACCGCAGCGTGCTGATCTGGAACGTCAAGGACTTTTCCTCCCGCGAGCACAAGAGCCACCGCGGCAACGTCAACTACGACCACGCCACCAAGGTCAAGTGGAGCCCCGACAGCAGGGCATACATCGTCAACAAGGCCTCGGAGAACGTGGCAGAGGTCTACAAGATCAACCGGCGTGAGGACGGCGGCCCGGGGCAGCTGGGTGCCATCGAGGCCGTGGTGACGTTCCCTTGCCGCCACGAGACCGACGTGGTGGGCATGGGATTCTCCCCCACCGGGCAGTACGTCATGACCTGCTCAGACAAGACCACGCTTATCATCTGGAGCATCAGGGGGGAGGTGCTGGCGCAGGCAGACACCTACCACATGGTCTGGACATGACTTTTTCAATGGATTTAATGCTGTGGTACAACTTTCCTTCTCATCTCTTTCTCCAGACTACCTACTGCGCCAAGGTATCCCCCTGCGGTCGCTTCGTCGCCACCTCAGGCTTTACTCCCGACGTCAAAGTTTGGGAAGTGAAGGTAAAAAAATTCAAAGAAAAACATCCGCATTACCCTCGGAAATTTTTTTCAATACTACTTCACTTTCAAATTTCAGTTCAGCCGCACTGGCGAGTTCGAGCGCCTCCACCGCGCCTTCGAGCTGACCGGCCACTCCTCCGGCGTCTTCTCGTTCGACTTCTCTGCGGACTCCTCCCGCGTGGCCACCCTGGGCAAGGACGGCACCTGGCGCCTCTTCCGCTCGGACGTGGAGTTTGAGCGCGGGCAGGACCCAGAGCAGCTGCAGATGGGCTCCTTCGTGGCGGCAGACCAGCGAAGCGAGGTGGCGCTCTCGGCCGACGCGGAGGTGGTGGCGGTGGCGCACAGGGCCTCAGTCTCGCTCTTCTCGGCGCGGTCGGGGGACGTCGTCGGCCATTTGGAAGGGGTGCACTCGTGCGAGGACATCACCTGCGTGCTCTTCGACAAGGAGGGGCGGTGGATGCTCACGGCGGGGGACAGGCACATCAGGGTGTTCCACAACGTGCCGGGGCACCACGCAAAGATCACACTCTTGCGGTAAGATTCTCCTGCTTTATTGTAGAGGAGAATCTGGATGACTTTTTTCATTTTTGCAGGGAGAAGCTTCGCAAGGCCAACACCGAGGGGATGAGGCAACGACTAAAAGATCAGATCTCGGAGGCGGAGGGAAAGCTCAAGGAGCTGGGAGTGACTGCCACGTAGCTCCATCAATAGATTGTGTTCTTCAGTGATACCGAGTGTTATGTATCTGTTTGAGAGGTGAAATGGGAGCAAAACAAAAAATGGGGCAATTGCTGAAGTGACCTTTTCCTTTCTACTACTATTTCGAATGCACGTTGTTTTGTGTCACAAAAGGACCTAATGTATCTGACGTCGGGTTGTCGGAAAATAAATATCAAAGTATCGACAAGGCACCTTTGACCACCTGACAAAGATTCAACACACTACTCCTTCCCCTGAGCTGAATTTCCAGTTCTAGAAGATTTAAGAGATAAGGAAACAGCAGAAAGAACTCTTCCTCGCCTGTCTCACTATAGTTAGTTTCGAGCAGAGAACGAATTGTAGAAAATGTCTGCTCGTCCACCACCGCCGCCATCTTCCCAACCCCCGCCGAGACCCCCCGCCCCCCCTCCGTCTGTTCCCGCCCGACCGTGGGGCGCCAGGCGGGCGGAGGGACCATATTCTTCGTATTACGGGGGAGGGGAAATGCTGGGCATGGGCGCGGGGGGAATTTATGGGTCGGCGGCGGCGGGGGCCATGTACAGGAATCCGTGGAATTATCAACAGGTGAAGAGGCTGGGCTGCTTTATCATTTGTTAAAGTAACAACAGTAAGAACAAAAGAAACAGCAGGAACGGCGACAAAGAGGAGTAGCAAGAGAAGCACTAGAGTACTGTACTATAAAACAAAACAGTAGCACCAGAAACAGCAATGACTAATGAAAGTAGGAGGATAAGCAGCAGGAGTAGCAACAGAAACGGGATCGAATTTACCGAATGTGTAACTTTTTTCTCTTTAGTTTGGCTACTCTGGCGCTTATTCCCCGGGTGGCGTCGTCGGCGGCACTGCTCTTCCTTCCCTGGCCCATCTGGCGGAGGAGCGCAGCCGCCCCGCCTTCGAGACCATCCTCTCGGTGGTGAACGGCTTCAACTCCGTGGGTGCCATGCTGGAGTCAATCTACCTGGCGCTGCACTCCTGCCTCAGGGCCGTCGTAGGGGTGGTGGAGGCGGCCGCAAAGGCCAGGGCACAGATGGCACATTTCGTGTCGGCCTTCGCGGCGTTGAGGCAAAAGTTTCCATTGAAATATCCGATATCGAATGGAAATTTTTTTGTTGTTGCAGATTCCTCCGCTCGGCCTACTCTGCCGTGAGGCGGCTCCTGGGCTTGTCTGCCCCACTGGAGGAGAGCTGGAACGAGCAGTCCTCCACCTCCACCCTCGATTCCTCCTCCCCGTCCCCGTCCGTCAACTGGCCCCTGGCGTTGTATGGCGGTCTGGTGCTGGCTGCCCCTTATTTAATGTGGAGGGCGGCCGGAGGGGGAGAAGGGGGAGAAGCCTCTTCAACAGGACAAGAGTGGGATCCGGAGGAGGAGGAGAGCCTTGTGGCGGAGGCGCTATACCCGTTCTCTCCGGAGGCGCCAGAGGTGGAGGTGGCGCTCACGGCGGAGGGGAAGAGGGTGCTGGTGGCGCCAAGGCACAGGCAGCCAAGGTTAGTGACTGTGCTATGAAGATTTCAAAAAAAAAATAGTAAAAAAAATTTCGCTCCCAGGGTGAGGGGTTGGCTGCTGTGCAAGGAAGACGGCGGCGAGGGCAAGGTGGGTCTGGTGCCGGCGAACTACGTCAAGATCGTCGGGAGGCGGAAGCCGTCAAAGCAGCAGCAACAACAAAAGGTGCCGGACCTCATATCCGCCCAGGCTGCGACATCGGAAGACAAGAAGATAATGGAGGAAGCTTTCGAAGCAGCGTCGTGATGATATGGATATCCTTTATTCGCCTCACAATATCGCAACCATGTTCTTTTAGTCTTCCCAATAACTTTTGATTGTCACGTCTTCAAGAAGCATACACACTACAGCCCACGAATACGCCGAAACATTCACTAATTCGTACCAATTAAAGCATATTCGTCAAAATGAACTAAAACAATATAGTCGATTGCATAAGAAAGGACTTGCATAGGCGCTTTCGGTGCTGTCGCTGTTCTATCGATCACATCACTTCGAAGGTACATCGCTTCTTGGCATTGTCTGCGAACACTTTATAAAAAGGATGAATTTGTTGCGTTGCTTCTTTGAGAGAGGTACTTCTAAGACAAAATGCATTAGGCTGAGATCACTTCGGAGAAGCCATGCCACTTAAAAATATAAATAATTGGCAACGTTCCTCCGAGGACCATTAATATCGCACATAATCCGCCGCGTCTGTTTCTAAGCCATGTCCTGGTTTAGCGATGCGTATCCTTCCCCCTCGGGCGAGGAGGAGGACCTCCGCCGGACGCAGCGGACGGCGACGGCGGCCACCAGGGTGAGGAGCAGGGCGGCGCCCACCCCGATGGAGATCTCCGTGACGGCGCGAGCGGTGGGGTCGGAGTCGAGCCCGCACTCGCCGCGCCAGTCGGACGGACGAAGGCTGCGAGTTAGATTATCAAACTGAGGGAGAAGAAGAGAGAGAGAGGAAGAACCAAATTAGCGACGGGAATTAATTTGCCGAAACTAACAATCGGCCACTGTCATGAGAAAAACACTGTCGACTACTTTTTTTGCTCAAGGGAATCCACATGCTCACCTTGTCCAGGGGGCAGCTTTCCTCGCACCCCGGCAACGTCAGCACGTACGGGTCCCTGGCGGAGTCGTTCCGGTAGGAGAGCTCCACAAAGTATTTTCCTCCGTCTTGCCTGAGCTCAGCGGCGACGAGTGAGGCGTAGGGCGGAGGGGTCGCTCTGTTGTACACCCCGAGACCGTTCAGCAGGGAGGAGAGAGTGGTGTCGTGGCCAGAGTACATGATCATGCGGCGCTCGGGAGGGTCCATTTCGCCTGATTCGACTTGGCGGAACACCTGGAGAGAGCAGGACGGAGTAATTTATCGACCATGAAAAAAAGGAAATGGCGAATCTCACCTCAACAAGGTTTTTGAGCAGCGGCCCCACCCTAAGCCTCTTCATCTCGTGGTTCCAGGTGGTGAGCGTGAATGCCAGCCCGCGCAGGAAGCTCATCTTGTCAGGGTACACGCTGTCGGTCCAGGCGGGTAGCGTCTTGTTGTACACCGTCTCGATGAACAGGGTGTCGTAGAGGAAATTGACCTTCATCATGTCCGTGATGTTCATGCCGGAGTGCTCGGTCAGGTACTCGAACAGCCAGGCGTTGTCCTGGTTGATCTTGCGGACCTCCTCCGACTCTAAGAGCTGCTCCAGCATGGCCTCGAATCTCGGGCACTTTGCGTGGTTGGTGAGCAGAGAGTCCTCCTCAACGGGCATCGTGTGCACGGGGATCGGCTGCCAGGCGAGCTGCTTGTTCCACACCTGACAAATGACGACAAGGTCTGATATTTGCTCTCCGCATACACAGTTGCGTTTTATGTGCTTGCCTGATTCCCCTTGGGAGGATATAGCCCCGCCAGGTTGCTCTGCGCTGACATGAGCGTGCGGTCCACGTCGGTAGAGCGGACGTAAATCACCTTCTCACTAGTAAGAAATGAGGATAAGAAGAGTTAGGGGGCCTAGAGAGATCGTTTTTGCCGGTTGCGTGCAAAATTTTCACACCTGTACTCGTCGCCCAGAAGATCTCCGTAACGCTGCCGAAGATATTTGCCTAGTTGGAACTGAACGACAGAGAGAGCGGAAAATGTAGGTCTAGAAATATCCATAGCAGCAGCCACTGTCTGGCACTTTTAGGGCTGAACAATGTTCCCGATTGCAACAATTGTTTTTTCACTTGGTATAAAATTCACCAACTCGCATACGACGACTTTTTCTGCCTTCGGACGGTGCAGCAAAGAGCAATAATTGGAGGGTCTTTAACAGAAATATTGGTGAATCCCTCCTCACCTGCATCTGCTTCCCCCTCGGCGTTAGCTGTCCGAAACCCACAGGCCTAAGGGGAAAAACAGTCCTACCGTAAAAAAAATTAAACTATCGCTTAAGTGGTCGAATGCTCACCAGTTGCTTGGGTCCTTGTAGGGGTCGTTTGGGTACATGTCGATGGGGGTCCGGTCCCCGTGGCGGTAAAGCACCACCACGAACTTGAGGTCGCCCCTCCCTACCCCAGCCTTCTTACCAGCCGCAGTGGAGCAGAGGACCACCCACAAGAGGAGGAAGGAGAGGGCTGGCCTGTTCATCCTCAAGACGCTGTTGCTGTTCTTCCAGTTGGAGGCGAACTTCCAGTCCTACTTCCCTCTAACGAGGAGGAGTTCAAGGAGGAGTCTGGAGGAGACAAGAAGGTCCCGAATCTTATCCTCCCTTGCTTCATGTGCACTTGAACAAGGGAGTATTCCTCCTCCTCGTTAATTTTACTTCAGCACTTCCTCTTTCTCTCTATCTCAGAACAAGATACGGACTCACGGAGAGTCGAGAGGCTCAGGCTGTTTGTCAATGGACTATGGAGGGAGCGCCTTCGCTACCTTCCTCGTCCTCCTCCTCCTCGTCAGTCGTCACAAACAGCTTGCACAAGAAAGCGGCGGAAGGCGCCCAAACGAAGGCGGCGCCGGGCTACAAGAGGAGAGAGAGGAAGCGTCGAGGAAGTTCCAAGTGGGAGTTTCTTTTTCCAGCACCCACGACGACTCACCTTTCCTTCCTGTGCAAATAATGACAAATTTAGAAGAAGCTTGATGACAACCAAACTCAATCCCCACGTTTCTGTCCAAGGTTAAAGTACGGAAAAGCGCGCGAAGAAAAATACTATTGACAAAAGGGACCACCCGGGAAACAAAAGTGCAGAACGCCCACCTATTTCCCGCGAAAGAACATTAACGGAAAGAGATAACGATTGTACAGTAGTATGCGAAACTGCGTAACGTCTATATTCGTTTATTCAAGACGAAAGAACCCTCCTCAGCTTTTTCTTGCCAATGTATTTTATACCGGAGCCATCATCCGCCACCATTCTTCGACGGGCTCGCTTCCATGTACAGCATCTCTGGAACGAATGAAACATGCCAAGCGATCATTGACCGACCGAACATTTTGTTCATGGTATGGTACACGTTTTCTAGGAGACAGAGGGAGGGGGAGGCTGAGAATTTGATTCAAAGCGGGAGGGGCTCGGCCACTTCACTTTTTCTTCTTCTGCCACGCCTCATTACAAAAAAGAAAGGTATGTTTGTCCCTGTTGTACTTTAATGGCATTGTTCTTCTTCGGCTTCGAAAAAGGCTGATGGGAGACTGACTCTCTTTAATGCGCACAGAGAGGGGAGGAGGCAAAATGTCTCAAAGGCATTGTTCACTCGCCTGGATGCCCATACTGTATTATTTTGCAATCGAGAAAGAAACCAACGCATTATTCTTGACCTTGTTTTCTTAATGAAAAGGATTGCTTTACTTCCTTATTTCTTAATCTACAGAGAAATGGTATGGTAAAGTATTAGCAGCAGGAGTACGGCCTTAGGGGAAGAGGGGAGAAATCGGAAAAGCCTCACTGCCAAATATATTCTGTCGCGAGACTTTCAACTTTCAACGTTTTCTTTCTGTTATGCCCACGGTGGGGAGGGAGGAGATACTTTTTCCGTCTTCCTCCTTTGAGCCCGATTCCTCCAAAATGTATTTGCTGCTATGGCAGCAACTCATTCAAGACTGAGGCATTCTTGGTAAAAGTTTCTTCGCACTCTTTGTATGTTGCTGAATCAGTTGAAGATGTTGTCGATCTGCCCCTCGGCGATGATGTCCTTGAACTTGTCGTCTCCCTCCTCCATCCTGTCAGCAGACGTGGATGCCAGGAGGTCCGCCGCGCTTTCATCTCCCACGGCCGCCGCCGCCTCGGCCGCGGTAGGGGGAGGCGGGGCCGCGGCGGCGGGTTCGGAGGATTCCTCCTCTGGTACAGGGGCAGATTCCTCTGAGGCGGCGACTGGGGTGGCCTCTGCGGCCGGTTCGGAGGATTGCTGTTCCTCTGCTGCGGGAGCGGGTTCCGAGACCTCGGTTGCTGCCGTGGCAACAGGGTCTTCCTCGGGCATTTCCTCTTGCGGAGCTCCGGAGGCAAGCGCCTCCTCCAGGGCCTTGTCGGCCTCGGATTGCTCCTGTTCCGGTTCAGGAGCGGCTGCGGCACTGTCTTCAGCCGCCGTCGCATCTGAAGACTCTGCCTCGCCAGCCGGCTGCTCAGAGCTTGCAGACTCTTCTTGGCCATCAGCAGGCTCCTCAGCGTCTTTTTCTTGTCCGCCTTCCTTGTCCGCTCCTCCTTCTCCCGCCGACGCATCTTCCTCTCCCTTCTTTTCGCCACCCTCCTCTCCCTCCTCCTTGGACTTCTTTCCGCCCTCGACCTCCTCCTCCTCCTTTGGCTTCTCCCCGTCGTTCACCTCTTTCGTCCCCCAGGCTCCGCTTGCGCTGGAGAAGGCGTCCATCCTTCTCCTCTTCTCCTCTGCGTCCTTGTCAACCTCCTCGGCGGCGTCAACCTCCTTGGAGAACTCCTCAATCTTCTTCTTCTTTGCCTCGGCGTCTTCGTCCCCCTCCTCGTCGTCCGAGCCCATCTGGTTGAGCATGACCATGGGCTTGGCCGACATGGCCTGCCGCGTGGCCTCCTCGATCTCCTCCTCTGTCATAACGCTTCTCTTCTTGATGGGCAGCGCTCCAGGCACCAGGTCGTCCTCCTCCTCCTCCGAGTCGTAGTCGTCCCGGCCGGGGTCGTCCATGTCCGCGTCGGGGTCCTCCTCCACGAACTCCTCCTCCGGCTCGTCCGGCTCGCTCTCGGGCTGGAACTCTCCGTCGTCGCTGGGCTCCTCGCTGCTCACGTCCTCTCCGCCGTCGCCGATCTCAGCGTCAAGCTTCTGGAAGTAGGCCTGGAACTTGGGCTTCTTGCGGATCCTGCCCGAGCGGGACTTCTCCAGCTCGACCGGCTCCTTGGGGCCCATCATCTCCTCCTCCTCGGCGATGATTTCTGCCTGCTTCCTCCTCCTTCTCCTCGGCGGGCCCACCCTGGGAGCGGGTTTGGGGCGCTCCGGCTTGGGCTTCTTGGACTCCTCGATCTGCTCCTGCTCGAACTCGTCCAGGATCTTGTCCAGATTATTCTCCTCGTTCTCAAACTCCTGGAAGAAGGAGGGCCGCTTCCTCTTCCTGGTGGACCTCGGCCTCTCGTCGTAGTCGTCGTACCCTTCCTCGTCGTCCCCGCCGCCGCCCTCCCCTCCCTCCTTCTTGATCCTTGGCATGATGGGCTTCCGCTCCAGCTCCTCCAGCTCCTCGAAGGTGGGGTCGTCCGAGTCCGAGCTCCAGGACGAGGATGAGCCGCTGTCGTCCCTGTCCATCCTCATCCTGCTCCTCCTGCTGCTGTCTCCGCGGACGACGCCCCTGGCGTTCATCCTCTCTGCTTCCGTCTGGTACCTCTCCTTCTCCTCCTCCGTCACCTCCTTCCACTCCTTGGAGATGGTCTTGGCCACCTCGCCGAACTTGAGTCCCTCTCCCTCCCGCGCGATCTCCTTCCTCCTCCTCGTCGACCACACCAGGTAGGCCGTCCAGCGCGGGATGCCCTTGTCGCTCCTCCCGCTGCCGCGGCCCCTCCCTCGGCCCCTACCACGGCCCCTGCTGGAGGGCCTCCCAGCCGGGCGGCCGCGAGGGCGGTAGCCGGATCGGAAGTCTGGCGAGCGAGGCCTTCCCCTGCCTCTCCCCCTGCCGCGTCCTCTCGACGGCGCCGCCGGGCCGCCACCCTCTTCCCTCTGCTTCTTGACGTGGGATTTCCAGTGCGTGACCATGTCGTTGCCGTCGCTGAAGCTCTTCTTGCAGAGGTCGCAGATGAAGGCCCCGTCGCGGTACTGGAAGGAGGGCCTGGGCCCGGCAGGCTTGGGCGGGCCGATGGGCCTCCCGCCGGGCCCGACGCGGCCCCGACCCATGGGCCCGCCGCGCATGGGAGGGCGGCCGCCCATCATCTTGTGCCGCTTGTTGAGGATGTGCCTCTGCTGGTCCTCCCTGGCGCGTCGCATACGCTTCTCCCGCTCCTCTCTCTCGTACCTCTCCGGCTCGTTGACGGAGTGTGCCTCCTTGAGGTGGTCCACCAGCTGGGATTTGTACCAGAAGGACTGGAGGCACATGCGGCACGTCATGCCGTCGTCCTCGTCCTCCAGCAGCTGCAGGCGCGGCAGGAGCTGCGCCTTGCTGTCCATTGCGGAAGCAGGCGGCCGGCCGCGTCCCCTGCCGCGCCCGCCGCGGCTGCCCCGGCCGCCCCGCGCTGCGGCGCCCCTAGGTCGCCCGACGGAGACGGGGCCTCCCCGGGCGGCGCCGGACGTCCCGGACGGTCCGGCCACGGGCTCGGACTTGACTGCGGTGACTGGTCCTCCGCTGGAGGTGGAGGCAGACTCACTGACCGGGACTGGGCCGCCCTTCTTTGGGCTGCCGCCATCCTCGCCGCCGTCAAAGATCTTGGAAGTGGCCTCTGCCACGATATCTTTCTTCTTCTCCGCCGACTGTGGGGCGGAGGTGGAAGCCGCCGCCGAAGGGGCCGTGGAGGTGGAAGGAGCCTGGGTGGCAGGAACCTTGTAGCTGAAAAAATATATAGAGATAAAAGATGTTTTATATTAGTACTACTGGGGTGCAGATACTGTGAAAACTGACAAGGTATAATATAACAGAAGAGGAATCGCAGCATCAACCGAAGAATGATCAATTGCACATGTGGTTCTATGACAATCAGAGATATCTTTGCTCATTACTAAATTCCCTTCTCACCTGATAGGCTGCTGCTGCTGCTCCTGCTGCTGGTATACGACGACGCTGGCGGGCTGCTGCGCGGGCACCGCCGTGGGCTGCACCAGGTTGACGGCGGCGTGCGGGTGGTGCATCTCGGCCGCGGCCGGCGCCGCCGCGTAGTACTGCACCTTTGGCTGCTCCGCCGCCACCACCACGCCGGGCTGAGTGGTGAACACATTGTCCAGCAGCTGGATGGGCTGCCCCAGGGTGTTGTACAACGTGTTGGGAGGGTGGTTGTTCATCTTGCAGCGGAGACTTCACTGTGGAGAAAGCAAATGTCAAAATGAACTACACTTCAAAAATCCATTTGACACTTTCAAGGAAAGGAAAG
>JAAUXU010063205.1_pt1 | contig 15935 bp, 13 predicted proteins | sample 7278151 | NCBI WGS metagenome assembly JAAUXU01 (sample SAMN14350113, study PRJNA611818) | marine sediment metagenome | isolation source: surface marine sediment (1.8m) | place: French Polynesia: Moorea | collected 2018-08 | reverse complement strand
CATGGCATTTTTGTTTCCCCTTTTTTTGACTGCCCCAAACATTTCATTTCTGTGGGTTCTGCAGTTCTGTAGAGTGTGGTGAAGTACTTTACAAACATTTTTTCACACTTTGCAAATGCTTTTCACTCAAGCATGTGTTAAAGCATCATTTCACCCCATGCTGGCACTACATAAGGCAGGTGAGTAAACAAAAAATGCCATGTCAATCTCCTTATCTTGCCACATACAATTTTATAACTCAATTTTATAACTCAATTTCAGTTGGATGACTTGACATTATGTACAAGTAGTTTGGTTTAAATATAAATATAACAACAGTCACTGACAGCACTTGTCCCTTTTTGGCTGGGAAAGTGAATTCTTCACTCATCTGGATCAGTAATGAAAGTAAATCATTATGTAAAGAAAGAAATTCTGCATAAGGACTGCTGTATGTTCATCCAGATTCTCATGAAACTTTATTTCATGTCAAAATAATGATCCCTGACTTCCAGAGTTTACCATTTCTAGAAATAGTTTCAACTTAATGGTGCAACATCCCTTTCTGCAGACCCTTCACGAGAAGACTGACTTCTCCTTGGATGGAATTGACAGCACTGACATGCCGCAAGCTCTAGAATGCATGGCCAAACTGCTGAACATCTCGAGTGACAAAGCAGACTTTCTGAAATTGAGCCTGAGGTCACAAGGAGCTCGCAAGGCATTTCATTACTTGGATTGGGAGAAGGAGTCGCCCACTCTCATTGACATCCTGATTTACATTGTGAATCATGAAAATGGCCAATTTTCATTGGCTTTTGTTAAGGTCAGCGACAGAAAAAGGAAAAGTCGGCAAGGCACACAAGGATATTCAATTCTAGCATGAATTTCGAACCACCTTCAGACCCCGAGAGATTCGAGTGACAAAGGGGACGATGTTGGCTGGCCACATCCCCATCGAAACAGAGGAAGAAGTCAACCCTGCTTCAAGTATTTAAAAATTTTCGATATCACATGTGCATTGGTTTCAGACTGCACATGCGCCAGTGAAATTTAACCTCCAGGATATCAAAGGAATCGAATTGTACTGCTATCACCAGACACTGGTCGCTTTAAAGCGAAAAGGCGTCATCAACAATGTTCCCTACACTCAAGACCCAGCCATTGTGGCTCTTGAATATTATCAGGGCCCCTTCGGAAGACTCAGACAGTTGTTATATTTGCACTAGAGCTCACGCTCTCCCAACTTTGTTGGGGGAGATTCAAAGCACTGTGTCTGTCTGCTGCACGAAAGCTGGAATCGGAAGCACACACCCACCTAACCTAACCTCCCCCTCTCCGGACAAACCTAACCTAACCACCCACACCCACCACGCAACAGCCCGTAATCAGCCGTGGAAATTGCTGCAAGCAGATGAAAATCAGTTGCGGACAGGCACACGTATATATATGTATATATATTAGGGAGTTTCAAAAATTTTTTACAGGCTTAAAAAGTTGCAACAGGCCAAAACATGCATCTTTCATTAAAAAAAAGTTTCCTAAACGTTATGGGCACCAAATTTTTTAGCTCAATTGGGGATACTTTTGTAACATAGCGTTTTTAGGAGTTGTTATGTACTGTCACCTCTCTTTCTACACAAGTGTACAGTTTGCTACATCAACATGCTATGTGAGTGACATACACTTTCACTTGATGCAATAAATCTGGACCAAATTTGACATGTTATAAAAGTATCTCCAATTGAGCGAAAATTTTAGCCCAATTGGAGACACTTTTACACCATAGGATCTTTGAAAGAGTGAATTCAGGCAGTCTTGTGTACAGGCCTGGCCGTAAGTCATTGCGTCGAGCATGACTGCACCTCCTATACTGTACTGAAACGTGTTGAGGTGGAATTTGGATGTGCAACGTGTAGCTGTGATAGTGTTCAGCACAGCGTAGGAGGTGCCGTCATGCCCGACGCAATGACTCACGGCCAGGACTGTACTGTGCTACTGTACTAAACCTTCGAGCCATTTTAGGCATGTCAGGAAATCGTGGACATCTGCGGCAGAACAAACAGAAGAGTGAAATAGCATTCAGTGGATTTTTTCTGCAGCGTTGCTGAAATATATCCTGTCTGACCTCTGTTTACTCTCCATTCCTTCTTCTTTTGTCCCTGCTACTAGATGTTTGCTTCACTATTTCCAATGAAAAGTGCCTTTCAAAGCAGGTTAGCCATGAATTATCTTGTCATTTCAAAATTCGCATCCATGAATACGAAGCAGCAGCCCAAGAAGCTGTGCTGCTTTAGGATGAATATAAAGGATAGAGACAGGGAGTCCGGACTTTCATGACCCCTATATAGCAACAAAAGAGGTATAACAGGAGGCAACTTTTGCCCCCTTGATCAGGAGGAGTTATCCAAAGTTACTTCCCCGCTCTGGTTTAGCGTCATTCTCGACTGTTCTCTTCTTTTTATGTCATAGTATGTGAGGGTTTTTTTGTCACCAAACACACAAGTCGAGAAAATATCATTACATTGAGAATCCATTGACGAACTTGCTGGCCTTGAAGCAATTTTGCAAAAAGCGAAGAAAAACAACTTAAATTACCGAGGTCTTAGGATAAGTCATTTTAGCGGCAGTATTGAAAAAGTCAGATTTTGTCAGGTCGTTCTTCTGTTGGTGACAATTTGGAGGACATTTCTATCTACCAAGACACTTTGGACGGAGTAGAGAAGAATTGCTTTCCAATACTCCCACTTCTGACTGACTTGTATGCAAAACTGGCGGGTTTTCTCAACCGCACGAATGAATTTTCCACTCATTGAACGTATGAATGAGTCTATGTTTCTCTACATTCAGATAGCTCTACCGTATGTGGACCTAACTTTATGCAGTATATCTGCATGACGTCATAACTGCAATTATAATGACATGTCCTAAGACCTCGCCAATTTAAGTTACTTCCTTTATCTTTTGCAAAATTGAGCATTTTCTCTGGCAATAGTTGTATTGCGCTTACCGATCCCAGGCAGCTCTTCTTCTGAGGACAGAATGGCGAATTTCTTTTCCTTGTTCTCCACCGACTGCAGCAGTTTGACCGGTGTGCACGTGGAGAAGGAGGAGGACTGCAGCACCAGGTGCGACGTCGACAAGAGTCCTTCTGGACGGTCACGGGAGCTGCGCAATATCGGCACTCGTCAAACCTCACACCAGTCATGACCTCACCAGTGTGATCTTACGGGCTTCCGTGAACGCTGTCGTTGGAGCTGGAGGTGGACGTCGTGCCCTTGATCAGGTCAGTGTCCTCCACCGCCAGCGCCGCCGTGGTTCGAGTGTTGGAGCAGCCTTCGACGGAGCACGCATTGGGAGGCATCTGAAGGTGCTGTTTGTGTTGGGAACGAAGCCTCCTCCGGGTGACGGCCTTCCTCGGGTTGCACGTCTCCGGCTCCCTCGTGGGTAGCAGCTCTTCGCGAGGTGGACGCTGGCGTGATTCAGGAATACTTATAAGAACAGTCTCTTTGTATACCGGTGGTGTGCGCGTAACATGTGTGCAGGGTCAGCCAGCTACAAATGGCACCACTGTCACAGCAGCGTCAGGATGAGGACGAGGTCGTCAGGTGTGAGCTGGCTTTCCGGAGGGCGGGAGTCAATGCCAAAGGCGGCCATAATGGAAGGAATTATTCTAGGGAATAAATCTAATCAGTGCAACATTGTTCTCCATGCACTCGTTGTGGTTCTGGAAGCAGTCTTCCAACTCAGCTGACGGACCCTGTGAGGCTCTGGAAACAGTTCTCTCACCTTTTCCTTCTTCTTCTTCCTCTTCCGCCACATCTTGGCCTGGTGCTTCCTACTGGGGGCAGGGGGGGTGCTCGTCGTGTTCGGGGCGACGGAGGAGTCTTGCCAGGAGAGAGCGGATCTGACGGAGCCGGCATCGCCCTGCGACAAGGCGAATGTTTCTCTCCCACAGTGGCTGCAGTATTCCTGTGGTGGAGGAAGCAACCATCAGGCCTGAGGAGATCAGCAGACTGGCGGACAGTTCAATAATGCAGACAGGGGGAAAAGGCCACTGGGAAATACGTAATCTGTCACAAATGGAGGTCAGCAATAAGAGACAAAGCATATCAATTATTAGCATGTACGACTCGTGTATATACGTGCAGCAAGTCCAAGACCCATGCATTGAACAATGGCACCACCACACATTACTCTGCTACCCCAGCAGCACTTCACTTCGTGTCCCCACCTTCATGCACGTGACCCTGGACCAAACCAGCTGTGTTAGACCCGAAGTGTTCCTACAACCACATCAACGGGCTTCCTGGTGTTCGCCAGCCACAGCGTGAAGAAGCTCGGGTGCCTTGCGGGGTGGACTGGAGCAAGAGACAAAAGGGACTGAAATGCCAAGCCCACTGAGACTGACTCATCACAACACACAAGGGCCAGTGAAGTTGATCCTTCTATAGGTCTATATGTTAATTGGAATACAGTGATTGTGGCTCCAGCGAGGCTGAAAGATCATTCAGTGATTTTTTCAGTGTGGAGCGAACGTCTCGGGGTCGCCTCTGTCAGCAGATTCGGTACGATCGACTCGACCAGTTCGACTTTGTTTTCCTCACAAGTGCTGACAGAGTCCAGCTGCCGACCAGCGTGCTGGACCGTAGTCGATCGCGTATCGTTCTACAGTGCATTTGTGCCTGCGGTCTCCCTAGCCATCGTCATCAAGATGGCCGCCATCGCATCCAAGGTCGTCGGAGAGCCTTAATTTGAGGCACTAAATAGCACAAGACTGGTCGAATGACAGTGTATATATGCCATTACAACATTATAGCTTTGTGCAAAGTAGTAAATGTATCACTCTGAAACGTCTTTTTTAGTGTCTTTTTAGGTTAAGACAGTTTCCACAGCTACAGTCGTCTACAGTCCCTCAAAGCCAGTGACATGAACTCAAGTTCACCTGCGTCAGCAATGAATTATAGATAGTCCGGGTCCGCTAAGAGCGCGGACGCACTCAGAACGGACAGTGACATCCATCTGTTTCGTGGTGTATCTATTGTATGCACCACGCCTATCGTACATACAACAACTGATGTCAATTTGATGTTGTTTTACATATTTGATGCTGTTTCTACCAGAAGTCTGCTATTGAAGGCATAGGAAATCTAGATGCAGGCTACACTGAGGGCCTATTGCAATCTCAGCTGCCTAACTGACCCCCCTTCTTTAATCGCAGGATCTTTGGGCGTGCAGCTGTTTTGGAGTCTGGATTCTAGGTTGGGAACCACCCAGCTGGTCTAAAGCATGGACAGGAGGAGAGATTTGAAGCCCAGTACATAGAAAGACACGAACTAAAACTGCGCAGAAGAGCGGCATACCAGCACGCTGTCCGACTGCGCGAGCCTGACGTTGCTGGCCGCACTCAAGGAGAGCGTGGAGCCCTTCTCCTCTTCTCTTCGGACGAAGCCGCTGGAGCCGCTGCCACTGCTGATGGGCGATTCGCTCCGCGACGACGACTGCGACGGTGTCGAGGCCGTCAGCTGGTCGTAGTCCAGAGACGAATTCCCGGACTGCGTTCTCATGGACTCCGCCGGCAGGCTGGACGCTTTCGGCATCATCACCAAAGGCGTCTTGTCTCGGGAGGGCCTACGTGAGGAAGAGCTCGGTGACATGGAAGAGGACTCTGGTGGGGCGGAAGGTGTAGGCCTTTTGTTCTCAGGCGAAGGCGGCTCCGAAGAAGGAGAGGACGGGCCTTGAACCACAATCTCTGGTAGGTTGGGTATACCTGAACGGACCAGAGTACGTATGAAAAGACTGCACAGGAAATTCAGTACTTGGAGCGGATATTCGTTAATGTCACGACGGTTATCGTCACTTATCGGCATTATACTACGAACGGTGGGACAAAGTAAATGGCAACTTTGTGTGGTAAAGACTATTGGTTAGTACCACACTCCATATCGGCTATTGTCACAATTCGGGAGGGGGAGGCCTTACAGAACAGACATTTAATGAAATTTGAATTACATTTAGTAAGAACTGAAAGCTGATGACTGTTTGACGTGAGTTATATCCCACAGGTTCTAAGTTACACAGTAACAGGAACACACAATACAAGTAAAAACACAAAATTTTTATGTATCGCGGGACAGCACCCCCTCAACCTAACCTGACTTTCAGTGTACTGTTGCTATGCTGAAGTAGCTGTAGTGTAGTACATATCGGTTATTGCAGAATGCTGGTTATTGCAGCAAATTTTCTTTCTCCCAAACGTGTGACATTATCCAATATTCACTGTGGTGAAACCCCTGACCCACTAACCAGTCGGTAGGTCTCTCGAAGCTGACAGGACGGTCTTGTCCGACTCTGTGGACGACTCCCTGACCGCATCCAAGATGAGACATTCCTTGCTCTCCTTGTCACTGATGCAGTCCTCCATACCCTCTGTGGTGTCGAGAGCCGAGTCTTCTCCAGCGGCTCCCTCACTTGGACTTTCCGGAATGCATTGCTCGTCTGTAGTCTCAGAGTCGGAGCGGCTGAAAAAGGCCAACATAGTGTTGTAAATATACATACAAATATACAAGTTGCTTTCTGACGTGTGATCTTATTTGAGTCCTGCCAGTGAAGTCGCTTCTTGCTTTTGGTCCTACCTCCACTTGACAGTCGATTCCTTTCAGTGTCTTTCAAGTAATCTTCGCCAATAGCAGATAAACGTTCGAAGAAAAGAACAACCACAAAGGTGACCATGAAAAACAGCACAAGCCTTTTTCACTGCAAATTCACGTGACCGGAGGCAATGTTGCAAAATTATGTTGGCCCTGAAACTTCATTCTTTCCATCCGGTCGAGATTCCCTTCCATCTTTAGTCCCAACTTACCTGGAGACTAAGGAGATTCGCAACTGGCCATTGAGTTTTCTACCCTGATCACCCACAAATCTCCTTAGTCCGACCATATCACCTGACAAGGGGGGGAGGGGAACCAAAGGGCAACTTTGTTCTGCCATTGAGATTGAGCGGTCTGAAGTCGAATTGCAATATATAAATACGTTTGTAGAATGTTTAGCACTACTGACCAAAAAGCCGCCGCCTCTTGGAATCTCCGGCTTGTCAACTGCTGACGCCTCCGGCAAACGCCTCTTTGCGACGCGGCGCCCGGTTGGATTTCCAAGGACTCCGAGTCTACGCTCGCACTCTTGTTGAGTCTCCTCGGAGCGATGAACCGCGGTGGCAGGATGTCTGAAGACTCCGAGTCCACGCTGGGAGTCTTGCTGAGTCTTGGAGTGACGATGTGATGTCCCGGCAGAATCACGGCGGGGTCCGAAGACTCGGAGTCAATGCTCGGGGACTTGGTGAAGCGGCGGCAAATGACCACCGGCGGTCCGGTGGACGACGTTGCCACAACTCCCAGAGACTGGTTCGGAGCTACGTCGGACGACTCGGACGAGTCCACGCTGGCCGTCTTGGACAAGCGGTGGAGAGCTGGGATCTGAGAGATGACGGCTCCCGAGCTGTGATGACCGGAGGGATCCGAGGACTCCGAGTCGACGCTCGGGGACTTGAGCAAGGGGCTTGGACGTCTGATGAAGACCACCTGCGGGAAGACACTTCTCTGTACACGATCATGCATGGCGTCAATATGAGTGTGGAACCTGGACCAATCCGGTGGCGTTTGACGTGGAAGAGATAGCTGAATGATTGAAGAATGGTGCGGAGGAAGAAGTCGGAGTGGAAGATGAGGCGTCCTCACTCTCAGAGGCGCAGAGTGGGTTGGAGCTACCACTACGACTGGGACCTGTCAACAACAACAGCACCCTGACGTTCTCGTTGCAGGAGAATCGACACTGACATTAGCAGTTACGACTTTCCAGATGTCCTCCTGCGGCCTCTACAAACAGCCTCAAAAGTCGAGGCCCTTGTACGTCTCATCCACCGATAACCACTTCCTTTCCATGAGTGGTTCTGTCATTTTCGTATTAATAATGTCGTGCAGACTTGAGAGCAGCTGGTCGAAAGCAAATATCAATCGAATTTCTTAAGCTTTAAGCGAATCACAGCCAAAAACCTGTCAGTGTTAATTTTCGTTGAGCAGGTTGTACAGCATAGAAAGACCAAAGAAAGCTCGACTATTGAAACCGAGATTTGCCACGAGATTGGCCGACCGACTGAAAGAGCTCTCTCTTTGCTGGCGGTCTCCACCTCCGTGGGCGCGTACACTATGTGACGGTCGCTCACGTCAGGCCGCATTGGCTCACCTGGACTAGTCATAGAAGAGTAACCCGATGAACTCAGATTTGATTCTGAAGTGGTCCTGCTGCTGCAAGAGGCGGCTGCGGTTCCAGGCATGATGGCTGCAAAGGGGCTCAAGTACTGCACAGAACTGCAAGTCGTAGCTGCATTCAAGGGATTTAGGTAATGCATGCTGCCAGAACTCCTTCGCCTGGAAAGTGGCTTGATTTTCTCCACTCCCTCTCCTTCAGTCTCCGGTCTGCTGCTGTCCTCGTCGTCGTGATCCCCGACTGCGGTGACGGTGATTTGCGGCATTGCCGCACCCATTTGCGTTGTTGCATTTTGCTGATCCAGGGCTGAGCGCAGCAGCAACATCTTCTGGGCTTTGCCCGCCAACGGCACTTCGCGGCACATCGGCGGGGAGCCAAGTCGGACGCCGCCCCAGGCCGCCGGCGCCTCGTCGTGGCGCCTCTGGTGTTGGCGCAGCAACAGCGCCAGACGCTCATCTCGGCTCCCGCGACGAGCAGGCATGGGGGCGGCATGGGTGGGCTGCGTCGGCTTCGAGCACTGGCTGGTACTGTTGGGTGACGGCGGCGACTGCGAGTCCTTCAGTCTCAGCTCGGGCAGCTCTACACTTTGCGAGCGTGAACGAGGCGTCGAGTCGAACGAGTCGGGCGCCAGCAAGAACTTGGGCGATCCCAACTTGGGTATCAATGGCGACAACACGTCGTTGTCGTTGTCGACGTCGTCGTCCAGCTCCTCGTCGATGGGTTCCTTCTGCTTGACGAGCAGCTTCTTCAGGGAGTCGCTACTGCCGCCAGTCTCCGAGGAAGCTGCCACATGGACCTCTTCTGAAAGCTCTTTGGTCACTTCGCCGACCACAACATCTTCTTCAGGCTTTTCCTTTGTCACTTCTGGTGTCACTGCTTTTTTCTGTGGAGTGGTTGCGATCTCCTTGAGCTCTATTTCTACCTTTGGCTTGCTCTCTGTATCCTTGGTCTCGTTTTTTGAGCTGAAGAAGTTCCGAAAAGTGGAGTTCGGTATGTTGATGGGCGGCGGCCGCCACTTCATGGACGTGTTATTCGACTTCCCCGGCGACTTGTGGATGTCGCCGAGCGACTTCTCGACGGCGTTGGGCGACGTGGCGTCATTGGAGGCCTCGGGAGTCTCGTCGAAGGAGACCAACACTTGCGGTATGACGATGTTCGTCGGCAGCTGGCTTTCGCTGACACTTTTGCTCTTCCTCGGGGACCGCAACGACCTGGTTGAGTGCAGCATTGGTCTGGACTTGCCCACTCTCTTAGGGTTGCTACCACTGTGCATGGAGTCGTCGGGCTCACTGTTGTGAGCAGGTCGCTCCTGCTGGTGGTCGCCCTCTTCCTCACTGGGCTCCTCCTCATGCACGGTGAAGGTGATGGTTGGCAGGATCGGGGGCCTGGTGCTGGTCACGCTCTGCTGCGTCACCGTGGACTGGGCGCGCTTGAGCGGGGGCACCACGAAAGACGTTTCTCGAAAGACGGTGGCGCCGTCGCCGGCGTAACTGTATCTACGCCGGAAGGGTATCGGCATAGCATGAGAGGCATCCAGATCTTCGTCGTTCTCACCATCGTCTTCTCCATCTTCCTCCTCTTGTTGCTGTTGCTGCAGGCGCTCCTTCTCCAGTTCTCGCTGCCGTTCCTCCTCTTTCTTCTTTCGATAGCTGCGCCGGAAACTACTTCGACGTGACGAAGTGGTGGCTGAAGAAGAGGCAGACGAGGTGCTCTGAGAGTCCGGACTCGTGGCACGCTGCAGCAGCGGTGACGTCGCCGGTGTCGGCAGTGGCGACGGGAGCTCCTTGATGGGCGACAGGCACTTGCCGTAGAGGAAGCCGCTGGGAACTTCGAGCATCAGGCTGGAGCCGCCAGCGGCTGCGCCAGCCGCAGTAGCGGTTGCGCCTGCACCAGCATTAGGTCCTGAAGACGGGGACAGGGTGCCGGGAGAATGGTCGGAGTCTGAATCGGGATGGTCGTACACTTCCACCTTGATGGACTGATGCACCGCCGCCGGCGAACCGAAGGCTGTCGGTGGCGTATCCGGCGTCGTCAGGGGCGTGGCGCAGCCCCCGCCCCCGTCACTCAGCTGGGGACTTGACGGGGTAGAGGCAGGCAGTGATTGCTGGCCTAGCTGGGCATTGCCCGCTCTGATCATGGCCAGCAACGAGTCAGCGCTGGCGATCTTCTCCAAGTGCCTGCGGTCTGCGTCCCCGCCGCCGCCGCCACCGCCGCCGTTGCCAGGGCCATAGCCGAAGGCGAGTTTGTTAGGCGAGAGTGCAGCTCCTCCACTGCTTGCCACACTTGGCCTCCAACTGTTATTCGTACTGTCGATGGACTCCAAGCTGGACTCGAACACCTCCTCGCTGCTGCCCCCGCTGCCACCCAGGAAGCAGGGCGGCGGCGCCGTGCTGGTGCCGTGCTTGCGCTTGTGGTGGATGCGGCTGGAACGGAACAACTTACGAGCCGTTCGCCGGCCTCCCGGTGTGGGGGCTGTTGCAGCTGCCGTTGACGATGCTGGACCTGCCTGTTGCTTTTGAGACGACGACCAAACGTGGAACTTGAGGTCGTCGGCGCAGCTCAAGTCAGACATTGACGACGACCCAGACATGGAACAAGCCATCTGGAAAATGAAGATACTCGTACTTTCAGCCTGTTTTCCACCAAGGTTTCTCGGGGGAAGACTTTTTTGCGTGCAAAAACATTGAACTTGCAGATGTCTCCTGCACAGTAGTCGTCTCAATGCCTCTACTGCTATCGAGCAAGAGGACGACCTCACCTGGTCCACCACCTGACTGAAGGTGACCTTCTTGTTGGCCAGGGCCGCGCTGGGGGAGACGATGCTGCCAGGAATTTGAAGACTGAGTGACGATTCCTTCCGGAGCATTTCGCTCGTCTGAAGGTTCTCGGCACTTCTGCAACGTGTTGCACATGAGAATAGCCCGATATCGTGATGCAGAGTGAATCCATGCACAGTGCGTAGAGGGCAATGTAAGCTAGTCAGTGATCGAACTTCGGCGCGATGGACGATTTTTCGGCGATTTTTTCACCATCTCTTTGGTCGCGTAGCCATCCAATGGAAAATTAATTCAACTCACTTGGGGAAGCGTACTTAACTTTAGCGAGACAAACTTTACATGCATGCTTCACATCATACGACTTTTCATCGGAATATGTGCTATTACGTTTGTTTGTTTGTTTGTCAAAGGGGTCTCTCGAGGGGAATGGATATCCCAACGAGAGAGAGGAGTAACCCTGTGCTATTATGTGCAGAAATGCATGTTGAGGCGTCATTTAGAAGGAAAATATACTTCTAAACCTTGAAGCTGGGACATTCTTAGCACAATCGCGTGCCATTGTAAGCACATGTGCCATTCGTACACATCGTCGCCAACTTAATGCCACGCAAGCTTTTATTTTCCTTCTTGAGGGTTAATGTGGCTTAAAGGAAAGTTACCTAAAAAAGTGCAGCATGTGGAGAAAGTAATCAGAGTGAGCACCCTGAGCGAAGACACGCACGCACATGTTAAATAGGTAATGAACAAATGCATGCACGTACGTATGTAGTGTTTACTATATTTGTGTTTACACAGCTTTTTTTTCTACCTGGGCGCCGCGCGCACAAAGTTTACCATCGATGTCGACGATTCATAAATTCGTAATTATACCTTGGTGTACGTAGGTGAATGCACAACTTTACGTACCCCAGTTCGTGCACCCCAGCACGTCCTGGGGGAATTCCAGTGGGTGCGAACGCTTATTCACTGCCTCTATGTAGTACTTGTGACAGGCACGCGTGCAATGGGATAATCGGGATTTTAGGATAATCGGGATTTTAGGATAATCGGGACTTTTCAAGGAAACCGACTCTTTTCTCTAGTAAATTACTTTGGCTGAAGGGCATAGTTGTTATTGGCATCTCTGGATAATTGGAGAAAAAAAAAGTCTGTGCAAAATTAAGTTGCAAAATTGCTCAGATGAAGTCGCCCAACGATAAATTCTCTCCTCCTTGGTCCTATTAGTACAAGTGCTGGCCTTCTTCAATATCTGCATGCAACTTGTATGCAACAAGTTGGTCAGACTTTTTAAGCTGTCTCTTACCCACCGACAAGTGTGAGCTCCGGGAAGAAAGCAGAGGCCGCGAGGCTGCCAATAAAGGAGTGGCCTCTTTTTGCCAGCAAAAGTGCAGTCTCAAGTTGAAATAACAAAGGGTTGGACGAGCCATGAATGAGTTCTTTGTTATGTCATTATTAGGATAATAAGTAGGGGTTTCAGGAAAGAGCTCAACTGCACGGACATCCGGGACTTTGGATCAGGACTCTACCGAGCACTTCCGATAATCCGACATCTTAACTTTATGCGTCGTAAGTATAAGAACTAAAAGAGACAACCAACGTTAAGCTGAGCAACCAGCTGCAGCTGACGTCTCAGAGTAGGCACGAAACGTCTGTAACAGAACTGCATGCAGACCGACCTGGCCGCCTTCATGATGAGGTGGTCGAAGCTGGCTGTGGAGTGGTGTCTCGTCTTCCTGACGTCGAGACTGACCTTGCCGACGTCAGCCTCTCCGCCCTTCTTGGGCGTGACCAACATCTTGAGGATCTTCCTCCGCTCCTCCTCGTCCCGGGGGCTCAGGAACTGCTTCTTGGGCTTGGGAGACGGAGAGCCTGAAGACAAAGTGGCATTGCAAAAAAAAAATGCATTTGCAAGTGCTGACGCTGATAAACTTTTCTGACTAATCCAAGTTCTTTCATGCCTTTTACGTCCACGACAGCGAGGGGCGGACAAATGGGTTGTCCGTCGGCGGCCTCGGGTGCAACAGACACGTCAAAGAAATAAGTACACATAAAAGGGGACCTAAGAAGCGATGTTCATTCTCTTAAGGCGTAGAGGAAACTTTCTAAAAGAACACTAAACGCGAAAATGAAACCGAGTCCGAGGAGAGAAGCGAGCAAGTAGTACAAGGTATGTACATGCTCATGCATAATGAATTAACCCTGCGTGTACAACACGTGAACCATATGTAATAGCTTTCTCTCCTCTGTAGTACAGTACTCGTGCGGCTATAACGTACGTGTAAGCAGGACCGGTAATGGACTTTAGACAAGACTGCTCGTGCAGTTTGTGCTTGATGAACAAGGACACTTCTGGCCAGAGTATTACATTGCACAGGTTTAAAAAGCTGCACCTCGTGGCGTTTGACAAGAAGTACTTGCAGTGGATGCAAAAATCAGTGACGCCCTCACAAAGTACTTTTTAAATCATTCAACGGTGACCTTCACAAAAATTTGTCTGGAAGCCTCATTTCTTTCTCAACTCTGCTTTTACATTTCCCAATTGATGTTTGACAGAGTAACGCGCATTGATTGCAAAAGTACTGGCAGCACAAGTACACTTTCTGAAGTGTGCTCGTACCAGTACAATCCCTGTGCTGTATCACAGCACTGCAAGTACTTGCACTGCGGTACTTGAATCCCTACTTTTAGAATGGGTTCACTTTTCAACGGATCCCCTGGCATGAGCTTGGGCAGGCTTAGGGATAGACAATCGTGCACCCATAAGGGGCTGATCCACGAGGACTCATCAGAAGTTCTGCTTTGACGAAGAAGTCTGCGATCCATGCATAAAAGTTCTTGCAGAAACGATCCGGGGAAAAGGCCCAAGGCCTGAGTGGAGCGGCCTCAAAAGCTCCGAACGACTGAAGAGACAGCGGTTCCTGAGGGAAACAGGGAAGGACGCCCACTTCCATGTCCTGGAGAAGTAATTCGACGGCCCAAGGAAAAGCATTGGGGTCAATGAGGCTGACAAATGGCCGGACAACCTTTGCCACAGAGCGTTACACAGTACAAAAGTCTATTACCCCCCCGCATATTATTCGTTAGGAGTCATCACTCACGTCTACCAGAACAGAGTTCCTCTTGACTGCTCGAGTTTTTCCTGCTGCTCGCATTGGAGCTGATGCTCAGGATGGACGGCTTCCTCACGGACAACTTGGACAGGACAGACCTGGCTGCGGCGCTCGGGGAGATCAGGTCGAAGGAGGATGACCTGCGCTGCGGCAGCTGGTCCGCGAACAGAACCGCGGTCTGCTCCTCGGAGGCGATCGACACCTGAGGCGTGTACTGGTAGTGGCCTGGGGGAGACAGAACATTGCGAGTACTTCAGAAGGAGAGAACGTTACTTTTTTTACTGTGCTATAGAGGTACTATTTCAGATGAGCTAACACTGCCTTCAGAGCACTTATAAAGGTGGAAAATTACAGGAAAAGGTCAGGATTTTACTTTCTACCTTGCGAGATCATCTCATAGTTAGCACCGAGTAAAGCTCGACCTTCACGGTAACGTTACGCTCCGTGGTCCAGCTGTTTGTCAATAGACGTCCCTCGGTTGGCAGCAGGGGGGCCAACCTTAGTAGGGCTACTAAGCTACTAAGTACACGTTCAAAGCACACAGGGTGGGCCAGAAGTAAGCACGATTATTGATTTGGGTGTCTACGGCCCCGACTCGGGGTCAGAATGGTCCCAATCGATAGAGGAGATGCCGAGCCCTTGAGTTTCAGCTGCCAACCCATTTTGGCGCTGCATTTTAGCTGGGACAACCTGTGGTCAGTCAAGACGTATGGTCAAAGATCCTCCCCTTCCGACTCACCGCAGATGTTCCTTTCCACGATCCTGCCCCTCTCCATCTCGTCGACGAGGAGCTTGTCGATCCTCTCCGGGAGGTGCTTCTTCATGAACCATCCGATGGCCAGGATGAAGAGGACGATGATGACGGTGATGAGGCCGAGCCAGAACGGCTCCTCCAGCATCCGCTGACTCAGCGGCTTGAACGGGATGTCCTTCATCGGCCTGTCGCAAAACTTTCCTGCAAAAACACACTTTCCAGACAATGCAGGAAAACAATGAAATACACGGTCTCAGGAGCCCCACAAGATCAGAGGACAAACATTCCATCCATAACTTTCTTTTCTTCACCCCCTTAACTCCAAGGATTTCCCCAGAGTCAGAGAGCAAGATTTCTCCACCAAAGTTTCCTTCACTGCAGCGAATGTTGTTGTCCTCGGGCTGGCTGAGACTCAGCACAACAGTTGCACTGTGATTCAGCCATGATTGTACGCATAATTAAGGGCACAACAAAATCCAAGCTCCCACAATATGAGTTATTAACAGACTGGAGCGTCAGCCTCCATTCAGTCCCACTCGGCCTTTTTTGTGTCCTCGTTTTCTTTGTCGCCACCAGCGGCCTCAAAAAATATGAGAAAGGGTAGGAAATTGATGCATTAAGGGATGACAAGTCCGGAGGGGGGGGGGAGGAGGCCACAGGACCACTTGGGCTTTTACAACACTCTGCACATACGCTCTATGCACACCTTGTATGTTATAGCACATGTACAGAGAGTACTGCTAACTTTATGTTCGATGCCCCAAATCTCCGCAAGTTGTCGTAAAAGCTTAGCCTTTACAATGCTGTCCTACATGCATATTAAAAATATACAGTGGGCTGGACCAAAAAATAACATTTTTGGAATGCTGTTCAGTGCATCGTAGGGTTGTCAAATGGCAAAGATGGAGTCAGAGCAGAGCTTAAGAGTGCATTGGGCCAAGTCGCATTTTACCAACCCCTGGGTGTGTGCAGCCCGCAGGTGTTGCTGCCCGAACAACCATTGCTGCACAGTGTGTGGAAAATGCCACGTGCCAAATGCACGTGCTGGGTTTG
>JAAUXU010026373.1_pt1 | contig 15943 bp, 17 predicted proteins | sample 7278151 | NCBI WGS metagenome assembly JAAUXU01 (sample SAMN14350113, study PRJNA611818) | marine sediment metagenome | isolation source: surface marine sediment (1.8m) | place: French Polynesia: Moorea | collected 2018-08 | reverse complement strand
TGTGATAAAAATGGGGGGTTGGGGGCGGAAGGCTGGCTGGGGAGGGAGGAGGGAATGCCGAGCGGAGCGAGGCCAGTGTGGCCCGGGCGAAGCCGGGCAACTCCAGCTAGTTAAGGATAAGAAGTCCTACTTCCTCAAGAAAAGTGGCTGGAGTGTCCTCATTATTGCAAGTTGCACCTTGCACCTATAGCAGAAAAAAGTATATAAATAATTGCATTCAATACGTCTTCATCATGCTGGCGTTTTCCTTTACGCACTCAAGGGAAAATGCCTCCCATCCGCACCTTTGGTCCTTTTCCCACCCTCGTGAGAAAGTGTCTTGGAAGAGGAGGAAGTGATGTTCAAAGGGAAAAGACACATTCTTTCTTCCATTGTCACTGTGTTTCCTTCGCTCGCATATTAGTCTATATTTTAAAAAACACGGCAAACGCAAATTTCGCGCAGAATTTTTTTTCCAATAATAAATTTTAACAATTTTTCCTATCTGCGAAATAACAAAGTCTCCTTTTTCCCCCAACACTTGTTGTCCTCCAAATTTTCCCATCTGTCGTCGTCTTCCCCAAGGAAAAAATTGGCGTTCCCATCCCCACCACCAACAGCCGACAAATGATGTTCCCCAGTTTGCCAAAATATCTCCAAGGAGGATGACGATGCTCCGCGACAATCGCTCCCTCTTCTTGTTCGCCGCCGGATACTTCTTCCTCCTGCTGCAACCAAAACCTTCTCTGGGCTACCCGGAGACCATCCTGATGCCCTACCCGATCTTCGAGAACCCCCTGGTGGGCGACCGACTCCTGCTGATAGGCAGCAGTGAGGCCAACGACCTGGCCAGAAGGAAGAACGACAAGATGCTGATGGACAAGAGGGAGAGGGAGGAGGTGGAGATGAGGAGGAAGGTGATGGAGAGGCAGCGGAGGAGGATGGAGGAGCTCAGGAGGGAGATGGGCAACTTGGTCGAGGAAGAAGAGGAGAGGAAAGACAACGTTGTCACCAGGAGGTGGATTCCTAAGCAGCTTGGGTGAAAGGGATAAAATTCCAAGCTATATTCCGTAACCACCTGATATATTTCTTTTCTGTGCAAAGTCTACCTACAGTGCATTTAATGCCGCTTTTAAATACGTATTTACTGTATGTACTGCATGTAAAATACTCCACTTGAAACAATATAAACTTTCTTCTGAGCTGCCCACCACTTTCATTTCACTGCTATCACTTGGGCTTGTGTATGTCGCCCCTGGCCATGAGAAAGTCGTAGATCTTCCTGGTCTTGTTGACGTCCATCTTGGCGAGCGGCCTGGCGTCGGCCAATCTGAGTCCGCCGTTCTCCTTGCACTCTGTCACCATGGCGTCACGGACCTCGAAGTAGGTCTCCGGCACGACACGGGACTTTGAGCAGAGCTCCCTCTCCTCCTCGGTGAGTCGCCCGGCGCCGGGGAGACCCACCAGGTCAAGCGGCGCGGCGGAGCGCCTGGAGGAGACGGCTGCCAGGGGGGCCGCGACGCCGGTTTTTTTGTAAATGCCGGGGAAGCAACCGGACCTGTAAAGAGTGTTCGATGAAGGAAAAGCTCAACGATGAAGACCTAAAAGAAAGAGCAAAGCAAGTAGTACCTAATCCAGTCTAGAACGGTATCCGCAGGAATCTCTTTCGCGTCCTTTTCCCGCTGCCTCTTGAGCTTGGCGAAGAAGGCCGTGCTGTCTGTCCTGGTGATGCCGTTCCTCCGGTACTCCTGCAGGTGGAGAATTTCTTGCCGCAGCGACAGCTCCGAGCCCAGGCCCTCTAGGACAAAGTCGTAGTCCACGCCGCACATGAGCCGGGCGAAGCGCCGAAGCTTGGTGTAGTGAGGCCCGCCCATCTGTGCCAGCTGCTCGTGACGAGATGCGCTGCTCAACACCCGCGTCTTGTTCAGCAGACCTAGCTCCCGCACTATCGCCTTGATCCGCCTCCTCTCCCTCAGTCTGTTATTGTAGACCTCGACCGAGGTCATTTGCAGGAGAGCGTCTAGCGACTTGTCGCCTGAGTCGTCGCCGGTGAACTCCCCCGTTGCCCCGAAAGAGGTTTCCCGCAGATCATAGCCAGTCTTGGCCGTGTCAAAGTCCACGTTGGCCACGTCCACCTCGGCCGCGTTGTCCAGCTCGAAGTCAAAGTCGCCCCTGGCGGCGCTGTACCCGCCCAGGTCCTTGTGTCCCGCGGTCCCCGGCGCCGGCCTGGGCGGAAAGTCCAGCGGCGCCACCAGCGGGACGGGGCGGTCGCGCCGAGACGGCGCCGGGGTCGACTTCCAAGTGTCCAGCATGAGCCCGGACGAGTTGTCCATATAGTACCTCTGGAAGTGCTCCGCGCACTGAGCCGGCGTCTTGCTTCCATGGGAGGGCATGGCCTTGGCCACGTCGTCCCAGTTGCCCTGCCCACGCTGCAGCAGCAGGTTGAGCAGCTGCGACTCCTCTTCCGCCGTCCACTCAGGGTCCAGCACCGTGAATGAGTCGTTCTTCACCCGGTAGCGGTGGGTGTTGAGGTGGGACCCGAACTGGCTGCCGCGGGAGAAGCAGGAGAGGCAGATGTGGGGCTGCTGAGGCGGGCAGTCGCAGCAAACCACATACGGCTCCTTGAGCGGGAGGTGGCAGCTGGAGCAGCACTCCATGACTGTTCCTCTACTCCTAGGACGTGGAGAGCGACGGGCCTCTACTCCGGCTTGCCCTGCTTGCTGCGGCCGATGGTCAGCTGGGAGAAGGTGGACTTGTTGGGGGGAGGGTTGAGGCGAGAGGCCAGGTGCACCAGGGGCTCGTACAGGGACTGCCGGTCCAGGGAGCTCACCTCGAACAGCTTAACCTTTTCTCGAGCCGCCCAGTTCAGAGCCTGCACGCTGTCTACCCTCCTTCTTCCGTTTGCGGCCAGGTCGACCTTGTTGGCCAGGACCACCACGGGCGGCTGCTCCTTCCTGTCCCTGCAGCCTCTCTCGATGTCCCTCCTGAGTGCCTCCGCCACCTGGAAGGACCGCTCGTCGTCCACCGCGTACACCAGTAGGAATCCGTCCGCCAGGGGCAGCAGGTGCCGCGGCACCTCGCACCTGGCCACGTCCGCGGCCGCGCTGGCGTCCTGCCCCTCCGTGTCGACGAACCTGACTTTCTCCCTGGTGCCGCGCTCCGTGTCTACGTTGGCCACGTAGATGTCCTCGATGGTGGGTGGAAAGGGGCCCTGGGCGGCGGACCCGTAGATGGCCTGCTCCAGCAGGGAGGTCTTGCCGCTCTTCTTGGCTCCGCACACCACCACCTTGGCCGTCTTGCCCATGGCGCGGGATCACACCATCATAGGGACACTGGTGACGGCCCAGGACAAGCACTGGAAGGCCCAGACGAGGACGAACCTGGCGTCGTGATGGATCCTGGGCCTGGTGCCTGTGTTTGGGACTTTTTTCCACTCAACGAAAGCCTAAAAAGCACTCAGCTCAGCTGACTTTTGTAACAAAGTTTTGTTTGTCGTGGCAGGATGGCAGACGCAACAAAGAACTTTTTCTTCCAGTAAACCTCCCGATGCCGAATATCACCTAAACAAAGAAGCTTAAGTCAGATAAAGGTCGTAAAATATTTATTCAACAGCAAACAGTGTTAATTTTTCGAGATAGACTATAAAAATACAATATAAATAGTGGACCTCGAGAAAATGCTCTCAATTTGTCGGAGACGGAGAAAGAAGGGGGACAAAACCAGAAGGGGTTTTCTTCGATGGGAGAGTCTGGACAAGACACTTCTTCTAGGGTATGCAAGCGTGCAAATGCCTTCAAAGAATATAGTTTTCATACAAAGGGATCTTCTTTACAAACGCGCTGACAATTGTATGTATCACATCATCCGGCCCTTCTTGGTAATAGCAGGCTATTTCGACAAATGGAAAAGTTTGAAATGCTTTCCCCAGTTCCCATGAAAACAAATGTCGTTCACTTTCCCCCATTTACGCCCGTGTTTACATAGTTGATGTATGACTTGAGACATTCGCACCGCGTCGCCCGTGAAAAAAAGGCAACATTTGAAAAATATGAATTATCTTGAATCTTGATTATGCCGGGGAAAAGTCAAGAAGAGGGGAGGGGAGATTTTCATGACACGTCAAATTCTATTTGGGCAAGGCTTCCAGGAAGTCCCTCTCCAGCAAGGCGTTGATTATATCCCTGGCCCCCATCTTGATCTCTTGTTGATCGCTCCCACGGCCGCCGCCAGTCTTGCGGACTCCCGGCAGCTGCTGCCTTTGGAGCTGCTGCTGCAGGTGCCGTCCGAGGCTCCTAGTCTGCTGGCGGGTGACGTTGCTGCAGATGGAGGCGAAGAATGGGGCAAGGTCGTCCAGTGAGGAGATGGATGTCATGGTGAGCTGCGGCTCGCCCTCCGACAGCTCTGCCGGCTCCACCGGGCCCTCCATCTTGGACAGGAGGAGCCGGGCCACCCGCACCACGTAGGGCACGAAGTCGCCCTGCTGCTGCTGCGGGAACTGGGAGGGCGTGGCGGTGGTGGCGGCTCCCCCCTTGGAGTTGCCGTTCATGATGGAGGTGGGAGGGGTCCTCATCGGCGAGCCGTCGCTGCTCTCGCTCACAAAGGCCCACCTGGTCAAAAGCGTTCAATGTGCATGATAATAGCATGACGCAAATAGCAACAACCAAAAAAAGATATGGATCAATACGCACCTGTACATCTGGAACTGAGGTAGCTCCAGGGCGGGTAGGGCCAGGGCCAGGTCTAGGAGCTTACACACGGCGAGGTACAGTGCCATCCACTGGGGGCTGTTGTGGGCGACGAGGCCGTTGGAGCCAGCGGAGACAACCCACGACGAGTCCAGGGTGGAGAGGCGTTTCAGGTGGGTGCTGAAAGGGCCAAAAGATTTTTTTTTCTGCACGCTGAGACAAAAGTTGAGGGTTGGGGAATATGTGCAATTCGAATAATTGTGTGAACTGGGACAAAAAAGGAGGAAAATGACATGACAAACACACATGCAAAAACTATTCGATAGAATGAAAAACGACAAGAAACAGTAAGCAACTGCAAAATCTGTCAAGAACTACAATATCACAAAACTAATAACACACATGAAAAACGCCATTACTGCGTTTTTGTACCTGTTGGCTTTTTGAGGATCACTACACCCGGTAATCCACATTCAACAATCGCCAGAGAAGAAAGCATGGCGAAAGCAGCAGTGACAAAAGTCGGGGAGAGTCGGCATAGCAGGGTGGGGGATTCAGAGAAAAACAAACTTGAGTTATTTCTGCGATGAATTTGCTGCTCCAGTTGTTTTAGGTATATACAATAAACGTTACACACCCTTTGTCAAATAGGACCTTTTGTACATGATAATTTCGATTCGCTGTACCAATTTGACATGTTAAAATCCTAGCCGAGAGGAAATTACGTTTCCGCTCTTTTTCTCACCTCCACTCCTCCGAGTCAGTCGAGAGCTCCTGCTCGAGGTAGGAAAAGATCTGGACCATCTCGGTGATGATGAGCGGCCAGAGTGAGGTGACGTGTTGCGGGGACATCCTCACCAGGATGACGCGGAAGCACAGGAACACGGACGCCTGCACCGAAGGGGAGGTCGGGATGGTGCGGAGGCTCTCGGCCAGTCGCTCTGCGAGGGGAAGATTGAAATATATAACGACTATGTACACTTTTATTTCCTGCAAAGAAAACCTTACGTACCTTGAATATCCGGCATCTGCTTCTGGTACTGGTCGACTTCGGAGCAGAAAATGACGAACGCTAGGCGCTTCAAGAGAAGTGACCGTTGCTCCAGCTCCTGCTCTTTGCTGGAGAAGAGGCTGAGAGACCCAGACTGGGAAATTGAAGAAACTTTGGCTGCAAAATAAAAAAAAACCTGCGTCATCGGTTTATTTCCAAGCAAAATAAGGCTTCTTACTCATAAGCTCTTTGAAGGTGGTCTTGTCGTGTGTCATGAGATTGTCCACGGTGGTCCTCCAGTGCTGCAGGCTGGGCAGGTCCATCTGGAAGAAGGTCGGGTCCAGCAGCAGGTCCACGGCGTCCTTCTTCCAAGCCTTCCTCGTGTACTGGTACTCGGAGAGCGAGGCCAGCAGCTTGGAGCAGGCGCGGAAGCTGGGGGCGTTGCCGCGGGTGTGGTTGCGGAGGTAAGGCACGACGTTGTACATGACGGAGTGGAGGAGGGGCACCACGCGCTCCTTCTCCTCAGAGTTGTAGATGATGTCGAGGAAGGGAGCCAGCAGCTCGCCCAGAAGCGCCAGAGCGGGGACGGCGAACTGGGTGACGCTGACAGCACCGGAGGCCGACTGGGAAGAGCTGCCGCTCGCCTTCTTCCCACCCTCTGTGGTTGATAGGGATGAAGGAGGGTCGACAGAGTCGGGAAGGACCTTGGCGCTGGACTGGATCAGGTCTAGCTCGGCCTGCCTCTGCTGATCTGCCAACAGCTCGGACTTGACCTGTAGGTTCCTCCTCAGCCAGGTGGTCTGCTCCAAGCAGGACCCGCCGATGGTGGCGCACGCTTCGATCAGTTTGCTGGCCACGTCCTGCAGCTCCTTTTGCTCCTTGCGCTCCGTCGGTGCCGGCGAGCGCAGCACGTACTGGTTTAGCACGGAGAGCGCCAAGAAGAGCGCCGGGGGCGCCAGGGCAAGGCAGTCGCGCAGGAGGCCAGAGAGGGAGGACCAGGACTCGCATACCTGTCCGGCGGAGCACTGCGCCAGGTAGTTGTAGAAGAACTGCATGACGGAGACCTCGACGTTGATGCGGGGCCCGCCAGCCACCGCTCCGCCGGCAGCCACATTGGGGGGACTCTTCAGCACCTGGCGCACTGTCTGAAGGACAATTGACACGGGCAGGCTGCGGATGGCACCGCAGAGATCGACTAGTACCTAAGCGAATAGTGAAAAGAAATTACAAATTGCGGTGATATTTTTTAGTGCAAAAAATATCGTACTCTCTGGTCGTCGTTGCAGTGCGGCAACGGGTGTTTCGACATAGCCAGGTTGCCCTGGGTCCTTCGCTCTTGCCAGGCTATGGCCACTGCGGCCAGGAAGGGGGCTGGGTGCTGTGAGGCAACGGGGGAAACGAGGTCGAGGAGTCGGGTCCTAACCACTCGAGGAGCTCCAACCAAAATGCAAGCTGATTGCGAGGAGTCGGCATTCCTGCAATTACAATTTGGTATGAATACGGGATCTACTAATTTTTCCACGTCAATTCATCATGCATCACCTGTCGTTTCCAACTGCTTTCCACAGGACCGCGACAGTGTTCACAAGCCGCGGCAGAGTGGAGAGAAGGATCTTCCTGGCGATGGCGAGCGTGTCGACCGAGACCACGGATCCTAGGCTGTTGGTGGTCAGGCTTTTGGAGTCGGTGTTGGACAGGAACACGTGGAGGAGGTTAGTCAGGAGTTCGTTCTGCTGCTGTTGCTGGTGAAGCGGACTGGACGGTGACGGGGAGAGGGAGGAGGAGGGCGGCGGCTGCGACACGGAGGCGCCTCCCCCGGCCTGGCCCGCGCTGTCCAGCAGGCAGTAGTGGTAGATCATGGTAAGCGCCTCCATCTGGGTGACCACGTAGTCGGCCGGAATCTGCCCAAAGTCGCCTCCCTTTCCACCCTTGGGTACAGTGCTCTCGTGCAGGCTGGCCTCGACCATCCGGCCCTCGTCGTAGAACCTGGCCAGGTTCTCCAGATTCCTCATTAGCTGGCTTGTCACCTCCAGGACGGACTGTGAGAGCGAGCGCCCGAGGAACGGCAGGCAAGAAGTGAAGAGGCTTGTCCAGTGTGAGTGCAGGTGGCGCATTTTCTCTTGCCTGTAAAAATGGAGAGGTGACAATTGATAATCATTTCACATTTCCAAAAAACATACTACTGACCTCAAGGCACTGACGATGGCGGCCAGGAACATGGGCTGATCCGGGATGTCGTGGTCGTTGTGGTAGCGCAGCACGTTCGAGCCGCCGACCCCTTGTCCAGCGGCGGCGGCGGCGGCTTGCGCGGCAGCGGCAGAGGCCCCGCTAGTCCCTTGTGTCTTGATCTTCTCTGACGGCGTCTGTCCCCTCTGCTGCGTGATGGCCTGCTCCAGCATCACCAGAGCTAGCAGCAGCCTCAACACCTGGACCTGGAACGCTTCGGAGTAGTTGGAGATGCGCTCGCTGGAACCACTGACCCCGCGGGAGCCGCCAGGGGTCGAGTAGATCTCGTTGAAGCGGAGGACGTCTTCAGTGAAGGCAAGGACCTCCTGCTCTTCCTTTTTCTTTGGGCTGTCCCGCATGTCGTTGATGCAGGCCAGCAGACTGTGAAGAACTACTTTTTGCACCTAGAAAAAAAGAGTCAAATATGTGCCAAATAACGTATAATCTAAAATGATGGAATTTAAATGTTACCTTGCATCGCGAGAACAGGTCCGATATGTAGATGGCATAGGCCTTGCTGTTGTCCTGGACCACAGTCACAAGCTCCGACACAAGGACGGACAGGATGTCTATGCTTATGAGCTGGACCTCCCTGTTGCTGAGGATCTCCTCCTCGGTGAGTCTTGTGTGGCCCAGGTTGGGATAGTAGCTCCGGAGGAAGTACAGCAGCGTGGATATGAGAACCTCGATGAGGTTGGCGTTGCGGTACGTTGCCATGTTGTCGTTGGAAAGCGAACCGACAAAGTTCTTGCCGAACACTGATTTGCGGTGCCTCGCCAGCAGCATGTGCAGCTGCCCCGCCCTGGGGGCGGTGCCGGAAGAGGAGTTCAGCTTGGTCGTCGAGAGGGTGCAGAGGCTGAGGCGGGGATTCGTCAGCAGGATATTCTTGATGCACTGCATGGTGTAGAGAACCTGGCGGGAATCGCACACCTGGGTGTATAGCAGCAGGTGCGAGTGAAGCGGGTGGATGTTCAAGCTCCGACCGACGGCTCCTCCTCCACCACCACCAAACGCTCTCTCCCTTTCGATCTCTGGTCCCAAAGACACTTCCATGCTGGGAGGGCCGTCCACCTCGTCCCTGGCGGGGACCGACGCTCTCCCCACGGTTTCAGCTATGATCTCCTTGATGATTTCCTCCATCATGCTCTTCTTTTGAAGCTGCGTCAGGGCCTCCTTCGCCTCGTCTGTCTCGAAACTGGCGTCCACCGACGAAGAGGTGGAGACGGAGGCTGAGGAGGACGTGGTGGAGTCGGCGCTGGGAGACGGCGGGAAGACCTTGCTGTCGGCCGGGTAGCCCTGGGTATAGAAGCTGAACTCTGCTATGTCTGGGGGGACGAGGGCGAAGGGATTTACGAGAAGAGGGACGGAGGTTAACCCGGCGACTTTGGAGCCGCCGTCGGCGCCCTGCCCCCTGGACGACCCAAGCTTGGGGCTGTACGTGTTGGTCTGGAACTTGGTGAGGGCGAATATCTTCTTGGCCTTGTCGGCTGTGCTTTTGTTGTTGTTGTTGTTTCCGTCCTCGGCGTGAGGAGAGGCCTCCCCCCTCTTCTCTGAGATGTGATAGATGACCTCCTGGTTGCTCGACCGGATGGAGTAGACGTGGTGGATGCCGACGTCTCCGTACTTGGACCCGTCCACGGTGTCGATTTGCTCTATCTTGGCGTGCAGGACGCTGACCCGAGCGGTGGAGGGGTCGAGCAGGGTGAGGAAGAGGGGCTCCATCAGCCGGGCAATGTCCCCCTTGGCCATGGCGTGGACGAGCCAGCTCTGAGAGAGTGCCTTGAGGGGGCCGGACGAAAGGTTCAGGTTGTCCAGCATCTTGAGCAGGCAGATGTCGAAGGTGCGCGCTGGAGCTCGCCCTGTCGCCCGCTTGGCCTCCTGGTCTCTGCTCAAATGCCACAGGAGGGTGAATCTTTGGTAGGCATCGACCACCAACGTATGGTTTGACGGGGTTCCGCTGCCCCTTCCATCATTATCTCCGCAACTGCCAGCCTCTCCTCCGCCCAGAGACCTCGCCAGTATCTTCTCAATCAGCCTCGCGTCAGGGACCAAGTTGTGCAGCTGGTGGAGCAAGGTGACGCACTTCAGGTGGAGCGCCGGCTGAAGGGTGCCCAGCCCGTCCCACAGACGAGACGCCACCACCTGGGGGACCACGGTCTTTCCCATGACGCACTGGTAGTGCGACTCCTTGACCAGCGGCATCATCACGATGGCCACGTTGGCCTCCCCGGAAGACCTCTGCCTCAGGAGGGTGGTCCCGCCGCCGTAGTAGGTCTGGTCGTCGCCCGCCCGCGATGCAGCCAGGGTAGACTGCAGCAGACTGATGAGCTCCAGCAGAGTCCCGACGCAGTTGAGCTGGAGGACGGAATGATCCCGACCTAGCAGGCAGGAACACACCAACAGGTACTGCAGCCACCTGGGGAGCTGGTGGGGAGAGCACGTCTGGGAGGAGTCGGCAGAGTCCTCCCGGCCCCTCCGCCTGACCGTGGGGATGGAAGATAGCTCCACCAGCACCTGGCAGGAGATGGCCACTGCCTTAGACATCTCAGAGACGTCCTCCTTTTTGACGGGCAGGAAAACGGTTCTCATTTTTTCCAGCATTAGCTCCTCTTGCTTGTCCAGGTCGTTGGTGTGGTCTTCTGAAGAGCTCCTGTAGGTGGACCTTGGAGTGCCGTCGCCTCTTCCTCTGCTCAGCTCCGATCTCTCTTCCAGAAGGTGCTCTAAGTGGCGAGTTCTCTCCTCCTGGGTGTTTCGGGGACGTTGAACAATTTTTGCCAGGTAGTCGTCAAGGACGAATCCTGAGTCCATAAATTTGTCTCCCACCACGCTGACAAAGAGGTCCTGGAAGACTTGGACGCAGTCCTGCATGAGGATTTCGTGCTGCTGGTGGGCCAGCCTTGAGCCGGAATCTTTCTCCCCTCCAGTCCCCGGCCTTTTCTGCTCATCGTCTTCCTTCGGCTGAGGAGATGTCGGCATCGATTCCGTAGCCTCCTTCCCCATTTCTGTCGAGGCACTGTTCTCCTGCTTCTTTCCCGATACAGCTTTGCCAACTTCGCTCCAAACCTTGGTGGCCTTTTCCTCCGGGTTTGTTGGCTCCGGGCTGGTCAGAGTGGAGGTGGAAGAGTCCGAATAGTCCTCTTCGTCAGTCTCCTTGCTCTCCTCCGCCTCCTGCACCTCCCAGGCAGTCCAAGCGGGCTGCACCTTGGACAGCACCCTCTTGCACAGCAGGAGCGACCTGGTGATTTCTCTCGCCGTCAGGTGATGACAGCGCGCGGCCACAGACCTAGCCACGGCCTTGAAGAGGGCCGGAAGGTGCTCCGAGTAGGTCTCCACGTACGTCTCTATGGACACGACGTCGAGGAGGAAGTCTACAACGGCGCACATTTCCACCACGGTTGCGCCCTGGTCGTAGCCCACCCTGTTTACATCCTCGTGAGTGTCGTTCATGCGCTCGTCGGCCAGGCAGGCTCGCTCGAACTGGGCGCCGCACATGTCCCAGATGTAGCTCGAGTCGAAGGAGGAGAAGAGCAGGTTGGCGCTCTTGATGAGCTCCTGACGCCGAGCCTTCTTCTCGTCCTCCCCCCCGCCGACGCCCTGCTCCCGGTCGAGGCCCCGGCTGGCGTGGTACAGGGTGCGGAAGACGTCGACGATGACCTCGTCAATGACCAGAGGTCCGATCTCGGGCTTGTCCAACAGGCTGACGAGGAGGCGGAAGGGGCGAAGGTCGGGCTGCTGCTCACGAGACTCCAGACTCCGGGCGAGGACCAGCCTCAGGGCGTCGACCAGCACCGACTTGGAGTAGAACTCGAAGTAAAAGGAGGTGCTGCCAGAGGAGTCGGCCGAAGTGGTGCTGGAGATGCTCTCTTGTCTGAAGTGGCCCTTCCGCGGGGCAGAGACGCTACTCGGGAGGGTAACGTCGCTACCAAGCAGCCAGTTGAAGAGTCTCCGGTTGAGGCTCATGTCTCTGCGGAGTAGGACGGAGCAGGAGGCGGCCACGACGCGTACAACGTCCTCCTCGGAGAGCAAGGGGGCGGTCTCGTGCAGGGGGAACGCCAGGATGAGGAGGTCCAAGGCACTGCGTTGTACGAGGACAGACGCATCCTGCGGGAAAAACAAAACTCCTTACTACTGAGTAATTGATACTGAATACTTAAACCTTGCTTCAACTTCAAATTTGTTGGGAGTGCTAATTCGATTAACAAGAGTTTCAAGGCATGTTGCCCTTGCTTGAGTTACCTGTATAGCGAGGCACACGGCCTGGACCATGACCTCCCCGTCGTTTCCCAGCATGTGCCTCTGCTCTGCCATGGCCTGGCGCCTGTCGAGGTGCTGCAGGACGAAGGAGAGGGCGGGCAGGCGGATGGAGTCGTTGGAGGCCATGCACTCCCACAGGGCGCCGTAGAACACAGGCGGGTGGGTCGCCTCGCAGACAGATTCCAGGAGGTGGTTGGTCCTGAAAAAAGACAGTGGAAAAAGCCAACGTTTGAATTTGGCCAGAGACAACCCAGTCAAACGTGTCCATCTGTCGGGAATTGTTCATCGTTCATAGCTGTGTCATTTCTGCCTAGTCGTATGTGTGCCACGTACTTTAAAAGGAAGGATGCTACGAGACAAGTGGGAGTATGATTGTCTTTTAACGTATTTTCCTTTAAGATAGATAAGGAAGCCACCCAGAAGACGGACAAACAACGCTACCCTGACGCTCATCGCAAACAAAGACAAAAGGGGGTGGAAAAACACTTTTTGACCTCCTTTCCTGATGTGAAAAAAGTTTCTTTAAAGATATCTTGCGTATGATTGTACAGGTGTCACATGTTTGTCTAGCTTTCCCTCACCTCTCGTAGTGGTCCGAGCCCTCCTCCAGCCCTGGCAGCACCCCGCTCAGCAGCCCGTTGAGCGCAGGGCGCAGCCTCTCCCCCAGGGGCACGAAGTGGGTCTCGTAGACGGTGAGCAGCGCCGGGCGCACGTTCATGGCGGCGTGTCCGAGGAGGGGGAAGAGGCCGGCGCTGTACAGGAAGAGCTCCTGCGCCAGGCGGTTAGTGCCCATGCACTTGAAGATGACGTCGTAGGTGTCGAGGGCGCGCAGGTGGACGCCGGAGGGCAGCGCCGGGTGCATGCACTGCGCCAGGCGCTTGCTGATGACGACGCGGCGCGGCACGATCGGGTACTTCATGTGCGCCAGCAGCACCTTGTTGAGCTTTCCCAACGCGGCGATGAGGTCGGCCCACTCGGTGGTGTACTCGAAGGCCTTGAGCGCCTTGTCCACCAAGGACATGTAGGAGCGGTACTTGGAGTCGCCCAGCAGCTCGTATTCCTCCATCACGATGGACGCCATGGTGGAGGCGGAGGCGGACAACCGCGCTCCCTTCACCAAGTCAAGGCCACTGCGGAGGCGGCAATGATGGCCTCAAAGGATGGAGGTGAAGTCGGCCCAGGACGCCACCACGTTGGAGATGGAGATGTGGGTGGACCTCAACTTGTCGGAGGCGGAGGACTTGAGGTTGGACGTCTTCTTCCTCCTCCAGAGATTCTCTTTTCCTTTCTTTCCTTTCTCTTGTGTTGTAGTGATAGACGTGAACGTAAATCGGGATCGATTAGGTCAATAGTCCACGTACTCATAAAATATACGCAAATAGAGCACACAGTCTTCAGTGATGAAGAAAGAAAGATTTTTATGCAGTATAGTAGTGAAAATTCTTATTAACCAGTTCATTTTCTGGGTTTCATTTTCTCCCTATCCCTAGTTTCTCTTTTCAGCTGTCATTTTCGCCTCTTTGAGTTGCGCAGAAAGGAAGGAAGTCAAGGAACTCAAGGAAGAAGTAAAAAAAAAGGGAAGAAGTGACCCATTATTATGTGTCAGCGAGTATGTATAACAGGAATTAGAAAACAGATATAATAAAAAAGTCGGAGGCCTTTGTCAAGGATAACATGATCCCGCATTTTTTCGTCTCCTCTCTTTCTTTTCTCACCAGTAGCAATAAGGAGTCCTATAAGGCTATATTAGTGTCCGGCTTTCAAGTTGCAACGACCTGCATTTCTTTGTGTACGAGAGTCATACTTGTCCTTGTCCATGGGGTAGTGGGCTTGGGGGGGTCACAATACTGTACAGAAAGGTTTCAAAAAGTTTGTACGTTACCAAATAATAAATAAATGCTTTGGGGGAGGGGGGGACTGAGGGATCCCCTCCATGGACAAGTTCATGATATGATGGGAAATACTCATATACAGCAGGTTATTTGTGCACTTATACTTTGCTAGCAGGGTATTTGTGCACTTATTATACTTTGCTAGCAATGGTTAATGTCAATCTGGAACTTGCAACAATTTTGAAAACAGCAATGCAGAGAGCTTTATATACCATACTGGTTTGTGTGTTTTTGTGTGTGAGATTCCTTTTTGTTGCATTCAGTTTCTCCAGCAGATCATGCCTTCATTTCATGGCATGGTCCATGTCACGTGTTTTCGTCTTGGGAGCAATGCCGTTTTATTGCATGCTGTACAACACTCAAGATATCCATAACTTTTTGTGGAACTTGGAGGATGGATCATTTATCGCCCTCCTTTCTGCCTTCCCGTCCTTTTATTCTTGGGAAAGGCTCCCCTGTTCTTGTGCACTCTCCCCTTGTGCCCGGGCAGTGTCGAAGTGTCGCTACTCGCTACTCGCCAGCCCCTCGGACTCATCCTAGCCGAGGCTCCCTCCTCCTACGGGGGCCTCCGTCGACCAGACTCGACCTCCGTCCGTCCGTCCTCCAGCCTGCCTTTCTGGCGGGTGAGTGTCCCCTGCCGCCGCCGCCGTTGGGGCCCTCTCCTGCTTGTTGGTCCGTACAGCGGTGCAGCCATCCTCGGGCAAAAGCCAAAGCAAGAGGAGGGGAAAGGAAGAAGGAAGCAGCAGCAGAAAGAGAAAGAGTGAAACGAAAAGCGGAGAGAAACGGAGAAAGACGAAGAGAAGAGAGATCGCGAGAGAGGGAGAGGCCACTCGCCAGGAGGACAGAGCGGAGGTCCACTCCACCAGGAACGAAAGAAAGGAGTAGGCCGTGGGGTGTCCCGCCCTCCCGCCCCTGTCCCTTCCCCGCCAGGCATCCCCCCCACAGCCACAACCCACAGGCACTCCGACACAGGCCACAGACGTCACAAGGCAAACAGCAGGAGCACACTCAGCAGAGTCACAGAGCTGAGCAGAGGAGTGCCTGAAGGAGCGCCCCCCGACCGAAGGACCTCTTGGCCTCCATATCAGCTGCACAGGGGAACCACAAGAAGAAGAAGAGGACCTCTCCTAGTCCTCGTCCTCCTCCTCCTTGAGCTCGTGCCCGCCACCCCGACCTCGCTCTTCTGCGCCCCCGTCTCCAGGCCCTTCCACCTCCAGCCATGTCGGACAACGAGAAGAAGGCCCTCGACCTGGTGGCCGAGGCAGAGAAGAAGCTGGGATCCTCAAAGTCCTTCCTCGGGGGGCTCTTTGGGTGAGGAGGGGACTCACTCCTTAGGGTTTAGTGTTGAATCAAGGAAATTGGAGTCATAAAATGGGCCTGCTTTTGGCTGTGGGGAAGCGCGTACGTCTGTGGTGGAACAATTCCTTTCTACATATAATGCCTACTCCTGAACTCCTCTAGGTTTGCTTTCGAAATAGCAATTCCTCGCTCAGACAGTAGCAAAGACGAGAGTTGCGACGGTCTTCTTTGGCACTGTTTAGTATCTTTATTAGAGTAGTTGTTTACGCAACTTTCCTTAGTAGTCATGTCCTTTTTACCTGCGGCGACGCCGTCAGGTCCTAGAACTGTGAGAGTTGTTGTTGTTGTTGTTGTTGTGGGGGGGGGAGCAGTTTGATGACCAACTTCTGGATCTCTAGTTCTCCCACCCTAAATTTTCTTTGGGGTGGGATCCGGGGCTCTTTGACCAGATTTCTCTTCGGGGTGGGATCTATGATTCAAAAATCAGATTTCTCTTCGGGGTGGGATCCATCCATGGCTTGCAGTCCATATTTCTGTTCAATCCCTCATTAGAAAAGGTGGTTACTCTTTATCAGAAAATAATGTATACTTTGTTATAGTGTTTAAACATTATTTTT
>JAAUXU010012975.1_pt1 | contig 15945 bp, 12 predicted proteins | sample 7278151 | NCBI WGS metagenome assembly JAAUXU01 (sample SAMN14350113, study PRJNA611818) | marine sediment metagenome | isolation source: surface marine sediment (1.8m) | place: French Polynesia: Moorea | collected 2018-08 | reverse complement strand
GTCATGAGGATGAAGTCATGAGGATGAAGTCATGAGGATGAAGTCATGAGGATGAAGTCATGAGGATGAAGTCATGAGGATGAAGTCATGAGGATGAAGTCATGAGCATGAAGTTTTGAACTGATTTGAAGAACTTTCTGTTCTTCGGGATTAGCGTCTTTAACCTTATTTCCTCATACGGACCCATATCCTTTCATCGAACGCAAGGTGAAATCCAGAATTAGCTCCAACGGAGAAATTTTGCATCAACCTGGTGAAGGATGCGAGTCCCTCGATCCAACCTCTGCCACTTCATAAGAAAGAAGTCCCGAGGTCTCCACCATCTCTGGATGTTGCTTCTGGAGGTGTGCCTGACACAGTCTTCTCCATGGCCTCTGTGCTGAAGATTTTGGAACTGATGACACACAACGGCACTTGAACCCTATCATTTTCGGCGTAAGAAAATGACGGGGTTCAAGTGACTTCCTCCTTGGTGACACTTTGATCCTTGTGGTGTCTCAGGAGATAAAAAAAAATGAATAGGATGTGCTCTCCAAGCCTGGCGAGTCTAGGTTGCCCGCTAGGTGGCGCTACAAGCTCCTTGGCCTTAGAAATGTAGTCGGGCATATGGGATCGGTGGTAGACTGGTTTTGTTGGTATTGTTTCGTGCCTATAGCTGGGGAAAATACTTCTCACACCAGCCTTGTCGAACTGGACTTCCTCAACTCCTCCACAGTTGAAGAACCGCAGCTTTATTTCCCTGGAGAGTTTTGGTGTCGCCTTAATGATTGTGATTTAAGGGAGTGAAAAATGTGCATGAAAGCACCCTCTAGAGACGAATTTTATCCTTTCACCCAATAATGAAGCCAAGGCCACGAGGTCGGAATCATTCCTTGTCCTCCAAAGAGTACTTTTCCTTTCAGTTAGGGCAAATCAAAGAGAATTTTGCTGTTAGAGAATTTAGCATTCGCCGATAGAAGCTGTTCTTTTTAGACTACTTCACAGTTCTAATTTCTGTTATGACGCTCGCTTTCCCTCCACATGCTTCACTAGATGAAGACACCCCGTTTCGTATCTGGGGAAAGAAGAGTCATTTCGTCATGATCACGTAAGTCAATAAGCATGTGCGTACTATATGCAGTACAAGTTCTCAAACTTTGCGTGCGCACACGCCACGTTCTTGATGCTTTCACGCTAATAAGTAGAGATGAAGGAATATGCACGCTGCATTTAATATGCGGGATCTTGTTGTTTTGGTATCTTTCTGCGTCTTTTGCATAATTCATTAAGTTTGGTACTTTCGTGCATATTCTTTGCTTTTTTTAAAAAAAATAGGCCGATTTTGTTCTGCATCATGCATAACTTCAAGGCTTTTTGGATTTTTTTTTCTCAATTTGTTTCTCCTGATAACAGCCAAGATCTGACATCCAGTGTGGCTACTAAAGCAGCACTATCATCCTACTCAACGAATCCAATAAACATACGCGCGCGCACACACAAATACACAGGACTCTGCTGTCGAAGTCGACGAGGGCGCTGTCAAAGTCATTGCTTATGCCCAACTCGCCTGCTCATTCAATCAACAGTAATTTTTTTGCGTACATGCGCAATTTTTCTGCAGATCTATTGTGCGTCAGCGGTCAATCTTTTTTGTATACTTGCCAACCACTGGTAACCAGCCAGCCATTATCGCCAGCGAAATTCGTCGCGTGTTTGCGGAAGAGGCACCAGAAGCCCATCCAACGGCCGTAAATTAGCAAAATCTCCAGTCAACGGCTTTGTCTGGCCCAAAGTTGGCCAATAGTCATGGACTACAGTGCTTACATTTATAAGTACTTTGCTCATGTGCTGTTTATCTTCATTAGGACAACTTTATTTCTTGCCCAAGCATTAAGAGTACACAAAAAATGACATCAAATTGCCATGAAAGCTCTTAGAACAATTAATATTACAAGAAACCATAAAAATCTCAAGATTTTTTTCTCACAATGACTCTTTCAAATTCGGCAACATTTTCGATGCTACCCGGGTATCGCCCAAGGTGGCAACTCTTTCTTTTGTTTTAGTACGGCGTTCTGCACGCGAAATCTCGAGGAAAAATTAAGAAAACTAGTCGGGTGGCAGCGCTACGGCTCATGAATTATATGGTTGAGACTGGTTGACGTTTTTGTCCAACGCAGACCAGTCCTAGACTGCTACTTAACAGGGGCCTTGCGTGCTTAACAGAAAGTTCAGAAGCCTGTTTTCTTCCCTACATATGGTGGACAAACTTGCAATAACGTCTAAATGAGTTCGGCGTACGTACATGGAGTAATGCAGGTCCAAGTTCAAGTGCCCAAATAAGGGCCAGTCGGACCAACTCTACTCATTGTCTTAGGCAATCGCAAGCTGTGCATGTCAGTTTCGAGACATTGCAATTATTTTATGAAACATTAACGCTTTAATGCGAGTCACTCAAAGACGGGGGGGGGCACATGAAATTGTAAACTACAGTTGGATCTTCGGCACACTTTCTGCTGTTGTGATGAGGCTGTAGAAGATGAATTGATAGTTAAATCCTTTAACTGTACGTTCTTCTCCATTCCGTACCGATTCATGGCCTTCAATGTGATATGGACCCCCTCAGCATGTGTGTATGTTCATTTTGCAACGCGTCTTGTACTTTGGCTTTGCTCATCCGTTACCGTAGTACCAAACAAAGAATGACACTGAGGAGGATTAAGGGCCCTAAAAGATTAAATGCATCAGGTACCTGAATGGTACAGCCAGGAAAATTGTGTGGAGTTCATGCGAGTGTCACTCAGTCGCATTCTCCTCGTCACTCAAACTCAAGTACAGTAGAATCTCGAATATGATGTGGTCGAGGGTAGAATATAGTGATATGGAGATTTATTGCCAGTTCACGCTGTAATGCAATACTGCCCGAACTGCCTGTACAGCAGGCGCCGAAACTGTCATTGGTACTGACATTAATTGCTACGTCCTTGGTCATCAAAGTCAGTCACCTCCTGGCAATGAGCCAATGTTCCAGCCCAATGTACGAATGCTTAGGGGACGAATACTTGAGTGCAGCAGAGCCCGATAGGCCGCGGTTACAGCGGCAGCCCGGTTTTTACGGCAGAAATCTCCATGAGCGAATCAACAGGGCAATGTCTGGAGTAACAGCAACCCGCTCATATAGGCCCATCACACACATGGGCATGCCAGGAAGTACTACGGAGAGCAGTAACCAGTCCCCAACTTTCAAGTAGTAGATAAGAAAGATGAGGAGGAAGCTTTGCCAAAGTCAACAGCCACGGAGATGGAACAGGCAAAGGAAAAATTGAAACACGGCCTCCAGATGCATGATCTTGACTTTTTGCTCTTAAACCAGTTTGAGAACGAGATCAAGGAAATCATTGGCAATCATTGAAAAAACAGTCAACTCTTGACAGGTTCTTCCAAGTTACACCAACTTTGTTACACAGATACCTCGTCAGCACCGGCCATTTTCTCTTGGTCCGAGTGTGCCGACATAGGTGAGCTCTTTTGTAGAGCCACGAGAGGCTGCAAGAGCCAAAAGTCAAAGACAACATTTCACAGGCAAAGCAGTTTTAGCCTTGGCGTAAGTGAGCACCGATGCACGCATGAGTCAGCGCTCACGGCGTGGCGCTATAGCATTTTGTGCGTCAGGTGGTGGATATGCTTGAGCCAGTAGCTCTCTAGTAGTGCATGCTCCGGCGTAGAACATTTAGAATGATGTCACTTTTGACATGTTCAGTCACGGCGACGTTGGCGCAGGTGCTCTAGAAGTACTCACTGGAGTGGAGGACATGGTGACGAGAAGTGGTCGTCCCCCCTTCCGTTTCCTCCAAAGGCATCTCATAATGGTAACATTGATTGTAAGTGTGTTAATAGACTGCGCAATGGGACAAAATTCCAACTGATAGATTCCTATGGACATCCTTGTTGATGATTCATTGCAATTCAGCGCAACAAAATGGCCTCATTGGTTGTGCTGCGTTCAAGCAAGTCATACCTTATAGCATTATGAATTTTCATGTGGGATTCTATGATACGCGGCATGTAGCATAAATTGCGTCATATCATGAGCGCAGCAGGTGGAAAGTTGTCTGTTCGGTGAGTCTTTCTTGACCTTCATAACTGCGCCAAGTAACTTTTCAGAGGAAAGAAACACTTGGGGAAAGTTGACGCTTGGCCAAATTTCTGCGTCTCCAATGGCCGCCGACTTTCTACGTCAATGCAGATACGCTTTGACAGCGGAGTCACGGAGTGAGATGAAAGCAAACTGAGGACTCAAATATACAGTACACATTGATTGAAAACAGAGACAGCGCGTGCCTTTGCTTCAGTAATCACCGTGTGTACCCCACAAGCACAAAAGTCAAAGCTGTGCAGAGAATTACTGCCCTGCGCCGACCTTTTACTGCAGCCAAGCACTGAATAGGGGTAAGAACAACTGGAACTCACAGCCCGGCTCACTTTCTCCAGGGTGCGCCAGTCGCCAAAGCGGACAATTTGCTACTTAAACACAGACTTACACTGGTGGAAATGATCTCAGTTCTCGTGGGCTCTCAAATCCGAGAGCTGGTGGAAGAGTTAACTGAGCTGCTTGGAGAGGTGTCAATAGAAGGACGATCGACCTTCCAAGGGGTCTGGAGAGAGGCTTCAAGCCACTTGAGCGATATCTCACCCAAAACTTTGGGGCCGCTCAAGCACCTATTGGAGGAGGTGAGGTCTGAGAGGCTTCTCCTGGGCTCAGTAGTGGCGGGATTTGTCGGTAAGATGCTCTGACCAGCGTGACGAAATGGTTGCGACTGCAGCTGCGTCGACAGCAGCGCAGCCAGCGCAGCCTTAATAGTACCGTATGTCTTACTTCCTCGAAAGGACATGGGGATGGGGACTGCAAGTACCAAAGAAACATTTGCAACGTAGTGTGTAGGCATACACACAGGCAAGTCTCCTTTAGGTTTCTACTTTGGATTTCGCTTCGGGGTGGTCTCAAATCGAGCCAAAAAGGAGGTGGCCGCACATAAGTCCATGAAAGTGAGACTGGTGTTGCTAAAATGTTAATAATTATTCCCTCGACAGACACCTTCTCTTTTTTCTTTCAATATGACCAGGCCATCGCCCTCAGAAGTTGTTATGGTGGAGTAGATGAGATCTCTTTCATCAACGTTAGGGTGCCAAATATCGTGCAGGAAGATCAGGTAACCACCACCGAATGATGATGCGGACGCCACACCACGATTCGGGGGAAAGGCTTCATACGATATTGCTGGTCATACAGCTGATATTTTTGTCAAGTCAGCACTTACAGAGTGTGCAACGAAGTCTTCTGGCCGGCCTACTTGATCAGATTAGTTTACCAGTGCTTGTCATGCCTAAGTTCTTCCAAACGCTGTAGTGTACGTACGTTCCGTGGAATAGGATCCTCCCACCTCCCGGTCACACATACTGAGTACCTACATCACACATGTGTGCACTGGTTGCGACTCGCAATTTGTCTTATAATCAACAACAAACTGCACACATTGTGAAGCAGCGATACTTTTAATGAACGAGACAGCCAACTGTGCCACAGCTGCCCGTATCTTCTGCAATGACTCGGATTTCCTTCGTCTTGTGCATTTTCTATTCTTTTTCCTGGATAAAAAAATAGCTTCTGGTGGAGGTGAGGGCCGCCAGTCTAGGTCACCGTGACGTCAAGATAGCTCATGGCTGCGGACGAGGATTAAGGGATCTAGTCAGCAGGCAAGTTAAAAAAAAGGGAGAAGGCACTATCACTCCCGGTAGAGGCAGAAAGAAGTCACGGATCATTGCATACATCCTATTTATAATGTTCACACACACCCCAAGGATCGACCAGAACTCGTCCGGGCAAACATTTCCCCTAGTTCTTGGACGCGGTGGAGCTGGAGTTGTCAGGAAATGCGGCTGGAGTGAGGACGACGTCGGCGGAGGAGGCTTAACAGAAGGATCCAGAGTCTGGTTCGCCGTGCCGAACTTTTTGCAAGTACTACAGCAGTACTACGAACACCGTCCTTTATTTTTGTGAGGTTAATAATGTACGCTGCAAAGACAGATCCACGATTCTACGTACGTACGCCGGTAACGAGATTGTTCTTTGCTTTTACTTTATGCATGGATGAGAGACAGTTGTTGAGACTCCATGCATGCAGGAGAGAGTTGGGATTTTTATGCACATTGAACAGTAAAAACGTACTTTTTGGCATTGCCAGTGCAGCCTTCCTCCTTCGCCCGCCGCTAATGAGGTCACACTGCGGCACTGTCTGGTTGGTATGTAGTAATAGTTGAAGGCCTTTGTTCTCTAGGGTTGTCTGGCCAGCTTTGTGGTGCTGAGTAGAGAGCATGTCCGTCCTATGCCACAAAGTCTGAGCTTCGAAGCTGCAGCCACTCTACCTCATGCGTGCCAAGTTGCCTGGTCGCTCCTGGTCACACATGGTGGACTTTCGACGACGAGGCGAGGGACGCAGCAAAAGGTGTGCCTCCTCGGCGGCGGCGCCGGAGCTGTGGAGCGCACCATGGTGCAGCTGGCCAAGGCGTACGTGTCTTCTGTTTACTTTTTCGTGTGGTACTACATGAGCTGGCATCTATTATTCAAACAGTCGTGGTTTGTGATGATACAGATTTGCTGAAATGTTATGACTTCAAGAAAGCGAGTGTGGTTTGGGTGCGCGAGTGTCTGAAAGTAGGTCAATTCTATGATACCCCCAACCCCTCCCCAATCTCTCCTAACCTCGCTTATCTCCCATTTTCAGGTGGGGGTGCCACCTGACGTGCGTCGCCTCCGTATGTCACAACGCGACATTACATTGTCTGGGTGCAGATGAGGTGGCTAAAAAAATGTTCCAAAATATGCCTTTTTTCTCTGGAAATGAGGAGAAATAACGGTTATCCATTGGCCCTGTACTATTTTCCAACTATTCGCCATCGTCACGACCTTTTATTTTATGAAAGTTCATTCTCATACAGACATTGTTATACTTAGGTGATTGACGTGGCCACGGTCAACCTATGCAGCAGATCAAAGGAAAAGTTGTCTTGCAGCAAATTCTTGCGCCGCAGTGACTTCGACCTAGTGGTGAACTGCGGCGGCAGCGCCACACAGGGCTTGGCCAAGGACTTGGTCGGCGGCCGACCTGGAAGCAGGGTCGTATCTGCATTAGTTAATGAATGCTCGACCTCCGGAATCCAAGTCTACTGGATAAACATGCCTTTGAGGCAAGTCATATCGCGCCATTGATGCGCATTACCTCAGCCATTCACCAGCCGCCTACCGTATGTCAGAGCGTTCGTACGAGGGACGGATTATTGCGTCATCATATGGGAAGAATCCTTTCCAAACTCGACCACCTACAACTTGTATGTAAACAAATATGTACTTGACTGCTCCTGAGCCGCTGTGCTAGCACGCATATCAGCTAATTGTTGCACGCACCAAGATAAATGAGTCGCTTAGTCTGCGAGTGCATGCAGTGAATAATACGGCAGGGAGAAAAAATCTTGTGAAAAAAAGAAGCCACTATCTTGTTTGGCTCCGTCTATTAAGTTAGACGGAAAGTTAAACACAAGCTAAAGTTAAACGCCTGACGGCTACAGTATACATTGTATAGCAATCTTAATGGAATGGGTTGTGCGCTGTTGTTTTATGACTCGCATGACGTCAGCTTATGTACTGCAATTTAAAGCGCATACTGTATGAATGACCCTATACAGCTTGCGTTTCTTGCCAGTCTCTGTCGCTCGCTCTCGTGGGGGTTGCGGTTTTGATTTAGAGGCTTATTATAGCAAGCCTATCTCAAGATTTAGCAACGTAACCCATTCTCGAGTAGCATCCCTCTCCCAGCTTGAACTGGTGAACACTGTGAATGATGTAGGAAATATTCTGTTCTGAGCCGATGTAGTACAGCTCGGAGGACGTCTGATATTCATCACAATTATGAGCATTCGCTCATAATGTGGTGCTGCTTCTTTGGCACATCCCCACGTACATTAGTCACCTAATCTTCATTTCATATGAATCTGAGTTTTGCAGTGCCACTATTACTTTAAGCAAAGACTTGCATAAAGAGAACGCAAGAAAAAGTTTTGGATCTGCATGGTCTGTTTAATTCTAAATACAATTCTAAACACTTTTGGCAATAGTGCATAACGTAGATATTCGTGCAAAGTGAGCGGTCACCTTTATATGATTATTACGTTGTAGTGACAAGTCAAATGGGCAGCAACGCAATAAAGATAGTCCTAATGACAGGTTGTTGTCGTTTCTGCGAAGTGTAATCTTCCCAAGGACGACTGAGCTGCACAACCTCGAGTTGGGGGCCAACGTGCTCGACGAGGCCAAGGACTTAGTGGACTCGGGGCAGTTGGGACCAGTCGGCGAGAAGATTTTCAACATAGACCAATACCTTCAGGCCATCAAGTAAGTAAATGTGCCGCTTTTTCGTCAGTCAATCCGATTTACTTTGCTTTCGGTGGTGCTTGTTTTCAGGACTTTACTTTCGTCCGACTATCAGGGAGAATTGGTAGTGAGGCCAATGAGTGGAAGCTCCGTCATGTCGGAAATCACGACGAGAGAAGATGCAGATCAGCTATGACATCAACTTAAAATTGTTCATTCTCGTAAAATGTCCTATAGCAGTAGTCACATTTATCATAGGTATAGTAGACGCATATGCCCTCCCTGTCCCAAATAAAGACTTTATCAATGAAGTACCGGCACTTGATGGCACGAGGGATATCAAACTATCCCAAGGGCTTCAAGCCCATCGAGGGGCACGTAATCAAATCACTTTACCAGGATTTTGTAGCTTGGCGCAAACTTTTTGCTTTCAGTTGACACCTTGCCTTACCATACGTGCAAGTGTTTCACATTCTTGTAATATCACGAGTTGGCAGCATCAATTGCCACACCATACAAAATTAACGCAAAATAACCACAATTATATGCTTCCATCCTCGTAGAGGCACTGTAGGTAGCCAAGTTTTAGCAAAAATATGGGCAATAAGACAAAGATAAGATTTAATGCGTCAAAGATTATACCTTTGCCCTGTAATAAATGCACATGAAGTTTGCTTATTTCCGGGGGCTTGTTTCTGCCACATTTGCGATGCTAATATGTACTTTGCACACACGCTCGTGCGCGCTCTCGCGCTCATTCAAGCACACGTATGGTACGAACAAGTGAGACTTTAGCAGACTCGTTGGACAAGTGTGCGTGAGCGCGCGCAAAAGTTATGCCATTGTTGCCAGCTATGTGCAGAGGATTTTGTAATTCAACATGGAGAGTAAAGTGTGCCTGATTACTTTTGCAACAGCTATGTAGTTATGCACCTTCCGAAAACTGAAGGCTGCTCTGCTGGTGCCTGTGCGTCCCAGACCAAACATAATTCGCAGGAATCGATTGGTGTCCTCTTGCTCAACCGCGGTCTCTTTCGCCAAGGACAGCAACATCTACTAGCACCTGTGTGACTGTGCATGCATTGGACAGGACCTTCCAGTGATCTTCATTGGCCAGTGATTCTTAATCGCGCAAACAAAAATAGAAAAGGACACCCATGCAAATGGACCCGTGGATGCATACAAGAAGCTCCAGGTTCAGCTTCAGCTGTCTTTTCGTTAAGTCGTGACCTCGTCTAAAAAAAAAGTCACTTACCCGCTTCTATTTTGGGTCTCCTCGGGGTTTGGCCTCCCCTGCTCCTCCGGCAGTATCAACACTCTTGGGGAAACAATTGCGCCTCTGCGAGGACACTGCTGCTACTTAATGTCATGTATATAATACGCACAAATACTGCTGCCGTCGCCGTTGCCGTCGTCGTCGTCGTCGTCGTCGCTGCCGCCACCGCCACCGCCACCGCCACCGCTACCGCCACCGCCACCGCCGCCGCCGCCGCTGCTCACCAACGCTAAGGAGTGTGAGGCTCCCTGCGCCAAGGGGCCGACCGGGGTCCACCACCACCACGACTGCTAGCAGTTAGTACGACGACGACGATAACTATACGTAGGGAGCGACGAGCAATGCGCTAGTACTGCATTTGCTCTCTCCCTTTTACTCTGTCTGTTGCCTACTTGCTCTTAAGACGTGGGCGCGCGTGCATAACAGGAATGTAACAGGAGGCCTCTTCTCTCTCGGCCTGTGCGCCTCCCTCTGACTCCCGGTCGGCCCGCAGTCGCCGCCACGGTCGTCGCCCCCCCCCCCCCTTCAACGAACCCCTCCGAATGACGTCACCTCCGCGATGAAGAGCGAGAAGTTTGACATCTGGTGAAACAAGTCCTGCCAAACTCTACTCTCGGCACGAGTCTGGGTTTCGCGTCCTCTTCGCCTGACACGGACGTGTTCAAGTGTAAGATTTGGGTGGACTCACGCCAAGTGTGTGAGGTCCCTGTTCGTTGGGAGATCGAATTTCTTTCGCCATCGATCGAGCTTCTCCCTTTCGCCGCCTGGCTCGGTCGGGACAGGTTTTTCGTCGTTGCCGCTGCTGTTGCCAATTTAGCTGCTGCTCGTATGTAGGCCCAGATGTCAGTCAGGCTCCTTGTTTCACGGGGGCGGCTTGGCTTTCCTCCTCCTCCCTCGCGAGCAGGACACGCGGCTCAGGCGCATCGGAAAGTGGCTCGAGGCCATCACGAAACTTACATAATTTACTTCCTACTTTTGGAACACTTCTTTCTTACTGAAACAAGGCCATATCTTTGTTCTTTTTGACAGAGAATGAGATGTAAATCATTCCATCGGCACGGGTTTTGTCTTTCGTTCTCCTGTTTGAGCGCCATCGCTGAACAGACGCTGTTGGCAAATCAGGATCTGAGTTGGTGTCGCGCCTACCTAAGTTAGCTGTGGTAAATAAGATGGAGTGACGATTTACTCTTTTCTCCGAGGTCAAAGTCAAGCAGGAAGATCCATTTGCAAGAACTGCCCAATCATTGGCCCTATTCTTTTCCTAATAGTCACGTAGCTTAAGTTAGACTAGGTTAAGTTAGGCTAACGATAAAAAGTATCTGGCAAGCCTCAGCATCTGCAACTTTGCCTTTACCAGACCAAAGCTATCCTAAGCTGCTTCTGCATCTGGCTACTGTAACAGACATTAGCACAAATGAGTACTAAAAGTATGAACAACATGTATGCAAAAATTGTAAGCAAGAATGTCTACTGAGAGATTACTTGGGTTCATGTGTCTTGTGAACTGCCGCACCATTTGGTATTGTCTTATCAGTATCACTCGTGGCCCTAAGTAAGATCTTTCCCAACTTTTGTCAACAGAGGCTAGGCTATGATTTCCTGAAACAGGAGGGTCAGCACACTCTAAAGCAGTGCTTACCCAATGGACGCTCATCCAAGGAAGCTAGGATCTTTTGGACACAATTAGCTATTCTTTTTTGTTCATCTTTCTAACTTCAATCATGGTACACATACTATGTGACTGTGCAAGACAAAAACATGGAAATGGCCTCTGTAAGACTAGAAGGCATTAAAAGATGAAGGCACTGTAGTTGACAACAGCTTGCAAAAGTTTTTCAGGATGCAGATCATGTTGCATGGGCGTTTTGTACCTGGCCCATGTCTGATTAAAGTCATGACGAAGAAATTCTGTACATTGCTCAGAATATGTTCAAAGACTTGATTGCTTCAACTTGCAAAACTCTGAGACATGGTGAAATAGTATGTGAACCTTGGGAGTCACAATTATGCCTAGTCAAGATAAGCATATGTGAATTGCTGTATTTTAGTCTTGAAATCTGACTTCAAGTCATTGCCAAAGCAAGTATCTTGCACAGCATAAGTTGGTCCAAGACAACAGAAAAGCTTTTGAGATGGTCAGGAAGATCTCTGTAATGTAAAAGGGCTTTTTTCAGGAGCTGACTACACATTCTAGATCCATGGTAGTTTGATCGCACAATGTTACTTCAATAGGCTCATTTGCAAGCGAGATTGTCTCTCCATGCAGCATTGAGCTCATCAACGATCTTGTTTGTAACTCCAAGGAGAATGTGGAGCTCTGGAGGAGGGATGACTTCCAGTAGTTTGCATGTGTCATCTCCATGCAAAAGAGGCTGAGGAATGCAATTCTTGAAGTCTATTGCTCTTGCCAGGTTTTTTCCAATGTCTCTCAAAATTTGCAATGTTGTTCTTGATATTGCCAAGTGTCCTGGCTTGAGTGACATGTACCCAAGGAGTCTTAGCTTCACAATACAGGCATGGATGCGTTGAAGAATGTCCCTGCAGTCCCGCTAGGAGTGCCACTTCTTTAAAAGATAACGCACTTTATTGAGTAAACATGTCTTCAGGCTAAGGCAAGTGAGACGTGGCATGATTATTAAAAGATTTTCTACAAAGTATGGATGTTCAGAAGCCAGAACTTAGAGTTTCGAGCCGAGTTCGAGCTGGGAGTCCATAGATACGAGCCAAGCTCGGCCCGATTGCCTTGAGTCGAGTAATTTTTAGCCACCGTTTCGAACTGGCACCAACTTGTGCCATTGGCACTTCAGTTCAGAAGCAGGGCATGAAACTTTTCCAAGATGATTGAAGACTTGCACCAAACAAGGTTTGCTCCTCTATGGAACCTTAGGTATGTTGGAGCTCTACAATATTTGGTATTTGTCACGAGCTACTCAGCTGGATTATCCGGCTCGAGCTGAAATTTTTCCATTTCAGGCCCAGTTCTAGTCATGGCTCTAGCTGAAAATTTCCGTGTCCATTTCGTTTTCATTTTCATGTCCACTTCCATTTCCATTTTATTTCAGCTGACTTGTGCAGACCCTTACTCAAAAGTCCAAGAAAATTGACTTTCATACTAAAGACAACGTAACAAGTCACACGGAGTGCGCCAACACGGCTTCCATGACTCTGTCGGCGGTACCTTTAAGAGGCGACGCATCGAACTAACTTATTGAGCTGGATCAGAAGCGGCTCGAAATTACTTCAATGAGCGGTTAAGAACTGTCAACCGAGTTGGCCGCACTATACTAGAATTCAAATCCGATCTGTCGTAATCCGTGCAAGCCTGCATCACTTAATCCGATGCATCACCTAATCTTCTCATCTGCTAAAGGTTAACAAAGTTCGTTTAAGTCAAATCCCACATCAGTGAAAAGAATCCCATCAGATCCACCCTCTAGATGCTTCTCATAGTACCAGTCCAGCACGGCCAAGCCAAGGTAGCAAGTTCCAGAGTCCTACAGAGGAGACAGAATTAGAAATTCCAATTTGTTAAAGAAACGTAATGACAAGCAACGGCACAATTAGGGAAATTCATGCCTTCAAGATTTCAGAACAATACCCACCAAATCAACATAGAAGCTGTTGCATCCTCCGGTGTTGGCTTCATCCATTCTCCTGTTCTGGCACTTGAGGGCACACCTGACTTTAATGGGCACCCGAGGGGTAGGCTGCATCGACAGGGTCTCCACCACCTTTGACGTTTCGTATTCAACCAAGGTATGGTAAGAGACATGAATGGCTTGAAAACGGGTGTCTAAAGTGAAGGATGAGATGTCGCTTAAGCAATATTCACAAGCACTCGTATTTGCCCTTATTTAACTTCTTCTCGTATTTAACTTCTTCTGTTCTCAGTCAGCTGTCTATTGGGCACTAATGTATGTGCAAGTACAACATGAACATAAATCACACCTTCTTTTGGCAAACCTCCTCCTTGAAGACAGTACTGATACTCCCTGTCCAACCCTGGGCAATTTCCAACCTCTGTGTTAAGACAGATGCGGCTGCGGTAATGTGAACCCGTCATTCCATAGATCTTGCATACTGTCCAGGAGCCCCAGTCACTCCAAGAGGCTATGATGAAAAACTTAGATTCCCTGTTTTCATGGTACGTAAATTGCCAGTGATAAAGCTAACTCACCCTGACAAGCGTTGATGTTACACTCAGTAGTCTCTTCAGCTGGCCCAATGCAATAGATTCCTCCATGCTGAGGGACTGGATCATCACACAACCGAGTTCTGGTCTTGGTACCGCCGTCGCAGGGCAGTGAGCAGTCTGACCAGTCCTCCCAGACTGACCACTCACCATGGACTTAAATGTTGGACAGAAGTCACACGTGGTTTTTATCTTGCCCATACCCTTTTAGTCAGTCAATGTTCTTTGCAAACCTGACTTCGGATCATTGGAAGAAGTGTCAGTGAGATCAGCAACTAACTAAAAACTAGTATTTGTAGAGCTTTAGGAATAACAACTAGAATGTAGAAAATTTGAAGATAAATGACTTTATAAATGCTACGTAAAATACTACATAATATTCCGTTAAATGATGGGGCTCCTTCAGGTCTAATGCAGTCTTGAGCAAACAATGCAATCGAAGAAGCTAAAACATGTGGCTCCTATCCCAAATTCACCTGAAGAAAGAACTGTGACGCATACTGGTTTTGCTTGTCGGCAAGTGCATTACCTGGACATGGATAAATGTTGCAATTCACATCTCTCGTTGGTGAATCAGGACAATCTCGGCCTCCGTGCATTGGTGTCGGGTTAGTACAAGACCTTTCCTGATCCTTCTGACCAACTCCACACGTAGCAGAGCAAACAGAGGTGTCATACCAATCAGACCACTGGCCATCACCTGACAAAATTATGCACGTTGTCCAATTCCAAAAAACCGGGTGCTCAAAAAAGAAAGTGTTGCATTTTTTCAGGGCATTTTCTGAGCACTTTGTCGGCACCCTACATGAAATGAAAATTATTGCACCGACTCTAAGATTCGATTCGTGACATCAAGCTGCCAGACCCATCCAAATGTTGTGTTGAAAACAACACAAGGAACAAGCTGCATGAAATGCTGGTACTGCCCATCATTGTTACATGCCTCGCTGAATAGAGAATTATGCTAATTTTGCACCATCACCCAATTTTTCATGTCAAGAAGACAATCAAAAGTTGGCATATTCAAGTATTGGCTCTTCTCCATGAACTGATGCTGGCACTGCCCATGCTCAACTTCATAAACATCTCCTACAAGAACATCCTCTCTGGCAACTTGAATTTTCACACTGTCGACATTTTGGACAGTGTGAAACGCTACAATGTCTTGCCGGAAATCAGTGTCTCAGCAAGTGGCTTCATTACCGATATATCTGTAGTTTATGGCCACATTAAACTAATCCAACGTCACTGGGGGCCAAGGTATGACTTCATTGAGATCACTCTCAAAATGCTATACCTACTTAATCCACGCTCAGTAGACGGAAAGCTGAAACTTACGCATGCAAGTTCCCGGACCTGATGACCATTCACCATCATCTTGACAAACAACCTGATCTGCATCGGTACCAGTGGTATCAAAGTAGAATCCAGAACTGCATGTGTACCTGCAAACAGCAGAAGTAGTTCTTAAGATCTCAGAATACAGCAAGGTAAGTAAAAAAGGCCTCCCTTCAATTGGGATGACTTTTTGCGTGGGAAAAACCACGCTTATCCACGGAATAGAGGTAATGTTTCCGAGGAGAAAATTCGCAATGGCCTAAAATTCACCCAAATCCCGACGAGGCAGAGAGCATAGGGTCTTCCGTAAGTCGCTTCAGGTGCACCGGGAATTGTGGCGCATACTTGGCATTGACGCAGTGGCGTATGTATGTCAGACAAGGTACTTACTTTATACAGTGCTGTGCAAAAGTCATCGGACACTCATCTGAGGGACGAAAAACAGGCTAATTTTGCAGCCTTTTTGAAGTGAAATTTCAAATTTTTCCTACTGTGAAGAGGGGGGCACCCCCCTCTCCACACTTCACCCCCCGGGTGGCTCCACCGGCAACCCCCCCTCACAGTCATTTACCCCCCTACCCCACCCCCACCCCCCCTGGAAAAGTCACTGGACACTGCATGTTTCTGACGTTTGCAGCCCTGTATATAATGCAAAGGGAACTGAAACAAAGCACCGTGACCATGAAACGGCACTGCTGGCACTGCAAGACACTGCTGGCCACATGCAACTGTCAT
>JAAUXU010112471.1_pt1 | contig 15948 bp, 16 predicted proteins | sample 7278151 | NCBI WGS metagenome assembly JAAUXU01 (sample SAMN14350113, study PRJNA611818) | marine sediment metagenome | isolation source: surface marine sediment (1.8m) | place: French Polynesia: Moorea | collected 2018-08 | reverse complement strand
CCTTTGTTTCTTGTTCTTTTTTTGTCCCCCCCGTTTCTTCAATAATTTTTCAAATTTTCCCCCCCCTATTTTTTTTTTTTAAATTAAACAACTTTAACCCCCCCCCCCCCCCCCCCCCACAAAGTCTTGGGTCTCTGTTCTTGTTCCTGCCTCGGCAGGCGTCGAATGACGGACGAAGTTCAAGATCAGTTCTTTTGAAGTGACTGAAGACCTGACAGAACTGTTGAGCAATGAAGTTGTACAACAAAGTTCGTCAGTTCGGGACAAAGATCAGTGAGAAGCTTCTTTTCTTCGACGCACCCGGTACTGAAACCCCGAGTTGGTGTACACGCAGCAGCACCAACTGCCGTCCGTCTACGTGCACGTCAGTCTGGAGCTGGCGCATGACATAGATTTGTCTGTGTTGCCACTCACTTAACGAGAGGCTTTAATGTGTAAACATAATGTGACGTGGAATGACCGAGCCACAGGTATTGCCCGCGGCCACCGGTGGCAGCGGAGGGAAGCGTGGCCGCGTTTGTCTGGGAAGGAAAGCACTTCCTTACCAAACGAAGTCAGCAGTTCCTGACGTACAACGTGTGCGCGTTAAACAAGTTGGGTCTGTGGAACAAGTTTCTCTCCACGCACACTTCCTGTCTCTCTCAATTTGGCACATCATGATGCGGTTACTTGGGGAATGACCCTGCTTTCTCCGGAGGGGGAATTGGAAAATGTGCTCACCAGAACTCATAGGCTGAGTGGTCCTTTCCTCTTGGGGGCGTTCAGCATATTCGCTGGCCGCAAAAAAGTCATGTTAGATGTACGAGGTGTAAAAGTGGGACGCGTCCTCGCTGATCTAATCGGCCAGAGTGAGTCAAAACAGCTTGAAGTTGTGCTCAGGCTGCGCACATAAGCGTGGGCCTGACGGTAACTCAAGACATCAGCGTGTTCGGGACATGTTCAGGGTGGCCAGCACCACCATGGGCTGAGCCAGGTGCACGGGTGTAGCGGGCTACCCTGTCTGTGACGAGTTCGACAAACATTTGTCCGTCAGTGACGCGTCGGTCTGACCTTTGTGAGTTACCTCGTGCGCGTGTACATGGATGTTGGCAACCGCACTACGTCTCCTCTCCCCGCTACTCCATTGTGCGCCTCAGCGGTTCGTCCCCGCTGCGGCCTCGCCGGCCTCGGTGCAGTCGTGCCTCGAGGGGTGGCTGCACTCGTGTTTGCTTTTCCCCCAATCTCGCTCGCAGGAATGTCAGTCCGGACGGACGCCAGGGGTGAGTCCTAAATGGCTCCGGGCGTCGCACTTAGTTGAGCAGCGCGAGGGTGCGCCGCGACTGGGAGAGGCGCACTTGTACTTCTCTCTGCACGCGGACTTGTTCTTTAGGTAGCTACAGCATTGAATGTACAATGATTAGTGCAGTGTACTTGGCCAGCAACTCTGCTGCACTGATTGTTGCAGACATTTTGCTGCAGAAATTTTTGCAGTTGGTCTGGAAAAACAGCTTAAGCTTATTTGCATCGATTCCACTCGAATGATGACACTTACAGGGTGATCCAAAAGCAGCTACCAAGTCTTTTCTCCTTTTTCGTCCATGCTTCAGCTGCTCGGGGAAGGATTATCCGTCACTTGAGCTCGTTTTCAGGGCAAATGAAAATTTATTGTCGTCATATCACAGATCACTTTCTACTGTTTTTGGCTCTTTTCTGCACACTCGACGAAACATTTGCTCACGAATCCACTCGAAAATCCTCACTTCACAAGGTCAAGGAAGGACACGAAGCGCACCATGTTCAAGGCTGTTGGCAAGCTCAGCTTTGCGAATTTTTTTCTCAAAATACGTCGTATCAGAGTTGCAGAAAGTAGCAAGATATTTGCATCTGCTTGTAACATTCAGGAGTTACACTTTAAAATTGCCTCCATGACCCCCGTGCTGGACCCCGAGCGAGCGATTATGCATTCGCTCACAGCCGAGACTCAGCCCAACACTTTCGCCAGCTACTTCTGGGTCACCCAAGACTATGACATTGATTAGTTTTGTGCTGTGACAATGACATGGATGACATCTGTGCTGCTGCCTGCAGGATTGTTCGGGACTTTTCCAAACGAATTACTGTACAGGGTACTTGCAGAAAAGCTTCAGTGCAGCAAACTGCAAAACTCACTGGATCCAAGTACGTTGGTCCTTGATCCCTTCTTTGTCCAGTCTTGGGCCGACATTCGACTGTGGGCAAAAAATACCTTCGCCAAAACCGAGGTCTTTTCTCAGCACGCAGACGCAGACTGAACATGCTGTATAGCACAGAGTGGATATGGGACAACTTTGTATAGGTGGATGTTCTAGAGATGGAAGGGTTTTGACAGGACGGCGTTGGACACCACAACTTGACTCACTCCCGTCATGGTCAAGTGTGGAACGTATCTTTGTACCAACTATCAGTGTCACTTTGTTTCTGTTCCCCGGCAGCTTCCGTGTGCTGAAAGTGGGCGGTTAAGAAGTCTTAAGCAGCATTGTTGTAGTCTGCAGCTGCATTGAGGCAGCTGCAGCCGCTATGCAGCCGCTATGCAGCCCCGTGCACCGGACGGACGGCAACAGCACCCGAAAGACACCAGACGCCGGCCTGTGCAAGTGTGATTTGTGCAGAGTGGGGAAAATTTTGGAAAACAGCCTGAGGGCTGCAAAATCCAAAAGAGGGAGTCCATCTAATCTTTGCCCAGATGTCGTTTGATGTCACTTTTAAGTACTTCCCAAATCTTCTCTGCTCAGCACAAATCACTTTTGCACGGGCTGGCGTCCGGTGTCTTTCGGGTGCTGTTGCCGGCCGTCCGGTGCATGGGACTGGCTGCACCGTGGCTGCAGCTGCTACACGGCCCAGACTGCAAGAGAGCTGCTAAACACTTCTTTACCGCCCTCGCTCACCACATAGAGGCTGTCAGCAAGTCGGAAAAAGTGACTTCAATACTAATAACGCACTTCACACTTGCTTCTCGCTCGTAACCGCCTGCTCCGGTTGCCAGCGTGCCGCAAAAGCTCTATTTGGCCACCAGATGTGAGTAAATAAACTGGGGAGCAAACCGAAAGTGCGACGTTAAATGTCGTTGGTCGATCCAAACGTCAGAGGACAACAGTGCACAGGCCCAGCCTTTGAGTATTTGTTAGCACAAGCAGAATGGTTTTGAACTGGGCCTTGTGCGCCATCGTTCATCGATTCCCTTGGGATATCTGAGCGCATATAACAGTCAATGGGGGGAAAAAAAGCACATTCACGTTGGGCACTTCTATCAGAAAGCTTTTTATCAGAGCTTCCATCTCTGGTCTTATAACAGATGACAACAGGGCTTCTGCTCGTCGTCTGTTGCTGCCATCAACCAATTGAAACCCTACGCAGTCTCTGCCTTGTTTTTCATCAACGAAAGAAGTATACGAGATCGCTTTTTTTACACAGAAAAGACATACAAAGACTGATGAACGACACTGTTTTTTGCGCTGGGTGCAACAGTTGCAGGCCTATGCAGCGTTTGTGCGAAAACCGTGTTGAGCCCTCAGTTGCAAACAGTCGCAAAAAAAATAACTACAACGGTTGAACTCGACATTTTCCTCCCTGTTCTTGGTGAAATGTTGAGACAAAACATGTTTTTGTGAGATTTTTTGGCCCAAAATACGCGATCCAAGTTTTTTAGTACACTTTTAGACGCTCTTGCTGTCAACAGCATCTTGGTGACTGCATCGGAGTTCTCAGACTCACTGGAGCAACAGTTGACTGCCACAACTTCTGGCAAGTTACTCTTGCTGCGGTCTGATGACCCCTGGGTCTGCTGGGTCTTTTCAAGCGGGGAACAAGTACTGGCAGCTGGCAACATCGGGCCGGGTTCACTTCAGCTGCATAGTCAAGTGCTGATCGACCCGGGTGATGCCTTCGGCCCGGAGACAAAGTACCTGACTGATCGGTTGCCCTCAGTTCTCTGTCCACTATGGAACATGGCTCGGTGAGACACAATTACTGATGAATGAGCGCAGACAATGCCGAGCGTTTGCTGTTCTGCCATTAGAGCTTGCGTGTGCCCTCCTTGAATAATTAAACATGCTGTGCAAATCGAATGTTTGGCTTCATGAGCCCAGCATTTGCGTGTCAGTGCCAAATACTTGAACCCAGACCGAGCATCCGGGTCTGGGCAAAGTCCGACTGAAGTCAACTTGGGTCGATCACATTTGTCAAGAGAGACTCCCGCTTCTGACGGGAGCCGCAAAAATGCAAGTCTGGGTGAACACGAAAAGAATTGTTACTCTTGACTTTCCCCCCATTTTTACCTCCACATTCACTGCTCAGCAGGCAAAAAAAGCGACGTAGGCACTTATTCTCCCGCCATTTTGACTACATCTCACATCATAAGTCGCTCTTCAAAGTTGGGCGATTCCAAGAACTGATGCTGAGCATCCGAGGCCATCGCATTGGGCACATTGATCGCATCAGATAGCATCACTCATGGCCAGGGAAAGATGAAGGACCCAGCAAATTGATTCCGAGGAGACTCCAAAAAGGTTCAACGTTGGACGGTCTCTGGCACATTGTGGCAATACTTGTATTACCAGTCTGTCAATTGTGGCAATACTTGTATTGCCAATCTGTCAATTGGGACTGCTACAAAAGTGGCACATCCTTGTTTTGAGCTGTGTATGCACTGTTGCAACAATGAAGGCGCAAGAAGAGTGGGAGAAGTGAATGGACATCTGAGGCTAGTTCGAAATGGTACTTTTCCGGGAAGTTCATGTATCATCCACATGTCATATGCCTAGGTTTTAGGCATAGGGTCAAATTGAGAGGATTTTACTAAAAAAGTTTTTTCCTAAAAGTTCGTTTACTATCTGCACTTTTAATTTGAAGTTTACTACAGTAGCACAGTACGTAGAGCTGTCAGGATTTGTAACTCTGAAAGTGATCTGTTATAACACTGTCCCTCGTTGATCTGACATTTTAGGAGGTCAGTGGGGAATGTCTAGTATTAGGACAAGAAAAATTCGGCTTTATATCATAGCAATTTTTGGAGTTGGCTACATACATAAGTAGTAAAATTTCAAATTAAAAGTGCCGATAGTAAATCATTTTTTTCCCCAAAAATGAGGCTTGTGCCAACTACGCCAGTGTCTAGAGCCCATTTTCCACCATGAAAATCCGAAGTTGAAATTTCCGAACTAGCCTAGTGTACAGGGATCAGGGCTGCCACCATCCTACAACTGGAAATGCTAATAGTGCCCACCCTCTGTCATATTTTGCACTTGGTGATGTCAGAGACATTTTATATTGTTTATAACGTTCTGAACCAATGAGGGAACATCATTTGTGCCTCTGCAATGACCTCACAAGTCCATTGAACTTGAACCAGCTTGGACTGAAACACTTTGACTGAGGTCAGGCATGCATCGGAATCATAACTATTTTAGACCATCCTTTATAAGGAATAGAAAACCAAACTTTCATGCATTTTTGCTCTGGCAACGTCCACTTTCTTCCCCCCGTAGTTGGGGAGACAATGGCTGAAAAGATAGCAACAAATAACTTTAACTTCTTTTAAATATTGAGATGCATTTGGTTCTCTTTTGCATGAAGTCCCGAATGTCAAGTAGCAGTGATCGGAGCTTTCATTAAGTTGACCACAGGGGGAGAACAAATCACAGTACAAAAGGGTGACAGAAAAACTTTGTGTCAAATTAGAGTGGGCAAATCTGTTGGCAGACACTTCTCCTTCTTTCCTTCTTCAACTACTTCCCTCTTTCATGCCCAAAAGTAAGAAAAAGACCAACTTGTTCGTAATATTTAAATCAGAATTTAATATGTTAGTTGCTATTTCTCTACTGGGACGGTCTAAAAAAGTTATGATAATGATGCATGTCTGACCTTTTCTGTTGCAGCTGTTGCGGGGGCATTTGTGAGAAGAGGACAATGTGCAAGTCCAAGCTAGACCAAGTCCAGCTGGCCCGTGTGATCATTACATGGTCACGCGTGATGCTTCATGAAATTTGAAGCATCTGAGCCAAATTTATGAGCAAATTTGAAGTGTCCGACCTTTTTTGTTGCGCTCTCTATATCACCTCCCTTAGTGGAAGGAATAGAGGAAAATCTCTAGCAGCTACAGGACAGAAGAAGCAAGTGGGAGATTTGCCAATGTGGCAGAGAAGCTGCCTATCGGTTATGCTAATGGACCAGTTGTCGTTATCGTTGTCTTGGACGCATCCCTGCAACTTGGACACCATCATCTTGTCACAGATTAGGACAGTCCTTCCCTTCTGGCTGTGTCTTCTGGAACGCGTGTGTGGAGGGGGGGAGGAAGCTGTATTGCATTCTCTCCACTCTTCTTTTACCTTCATTGGTGGAACGAATAAAACACAATAAACAACCTCCGGGAATATGATCTGCGCCGTCGTCTCTGCCAGCACCACTGCCGAGGACTTGGAGGCCGTGAAACAAGACTGACATCGCACTGAAGGAGTCCATCGTTCAGCTTGTCAAAGATCACCCAGCAGTCTGGCTAGTCTGAGACTACTCCGTAGACTGTAGATTGCAGCAACAATGTCCACTCCATCCTCCAGGTGTTATCAGGACAAGTGATGACCAAGGCCAATTTGCAGACAACAGTGCTTCTTCTCTGTGCACCGTCTTCTGCAGAATTACAAGCAAGATGTACAGCCTGTAGGCACGCGTGGGCCCAAATGGGCCTGCTCCGAGCAGACGACACTAGCAAGGCCACTCTCTCTACAGACAGCTGTACACATGTGATGGACACTTGTGACGGACTGTCGAGGATCCTGATGTCACCTCAAGTGATCCCCAAGCAACCAGGGCCTACCACTCCGTTGACGATGAGTTCGGCGCCTGCAACGGTGACAAAGAGGACCGCAACGTTCAGCACTGCGGCAGAGGAGGTCTCGCTTGAGTTTGACGTCTACTCCAACAGTTTCAGAGTTCCAATGACAGCTTCAAATGTTACTCTCTCAGCATCACAACTTCGACTAGAGTTGCCACAGTGGGAGTGGAATAGGCTACGTGAGCGTGTCCAACAGCTCTGCACAACAGCCAACAACATCTGGGTGGACAACAGACTCGCAATGCACCATTGGAAAAAAAATTGCAACAGGAAGTTTCTCCTCAGACACAGCCTTAGATTTTCCTTGACATTGTTGTCTCCCTTCAGCTTAGGACTGTGCAACACCCTCCAGATCACTCTCGTTGCCCTGGAAAACCTGTAGCTCTGAGGCTTGACAAGCCCGTTGTTTGTCAAGTCAAAGGTGTCATTTCCAATGATATGGTAGGAAGCACCAATTGGATGGCACATGCAGGCTTGTAAAGTTGAAACCTGCACGACACCAGCAGCGTCTCCACCACCAGGTGCACCAACGTTGATTTACATAAATTTGTAGTTGGCATCTGTCGGTGCCACGAGCGCGACAGAGAATTCTGACTTGTATGAGTAGAACATCGATCCAGGGTTGCCAAATGCCTGAACTTCACAGTGTTTTCCATCTGTTGAGCTCGTAGTTCGAAAAGCTCTTTGCTTCAGCCAGCCAGGCTGCCTCCGTCGGTGGGTACCACATGTGTTCAGGTCCAGAACTGCCCCGAGAACCGGTGGTGGAGATTGCCGACCCGCCAATCCGGAAGGCGCCTTCGGGGATCGTTGAGGACGATCCTTCGACCAAGAGGACGGAGTGTGACATGCACGCAGACCCAGTGCTGCATTCACTCAGGATGAGCATGCACTTCTTGGGGTGGGGGATGAGTTTGAGCACAGTAGGACACGCTGATGAGGATCACTCTGGGATTGGACAATGGGATCCTTCTAAGCGTAAAGTTGAAGAAAGTTTTATGCAGTTCAGATGTCTTCTAGAACGTCGCTGTAACCTTAGAAGGGTTTTTAGCCCGTCTCCAAGCTACGCGTGACCGCAGCCTAAGTAACTGTAGTGTTTGGCATGCTTGATCTCGACGATGAGAACGATGCCAGAGGAATTTCGCTTGTGAAGAACGAGGCCTTCTCTTCTAGGCCTTTTTTCTGAAACATGAACATGCACACTGCATAACTCAGAGGTGAATGGCTGATCTGCCAGTCAGAAAATACAGACAATTTTAAAGGTGAATTACAGTGGGGCCTGTTTATATCGGACTGGGTCGCATCGACAGCTCGGTTCCTACGGCAGAAATCTCTAGAACTCAATTAATGATGGTTGGTAAATAGACCTGTAGTTCTGTTATACTGACAACCCATCCACTCAGTCTAAGGAGGTCGATATAAGCAGGCTCTACTGTATTTGGTGGCTGCACTGAAAAAGTTTTCACCATGCCTTCATGAAACAAGGATCAATTGTGCTGAGGAGCAACTTCTGGAGGCTGTGGAACGCATTCAGAATGGCAGCTTGACATTGAGGAGCATTTCCCATTACATGGAGGCTCCCTTGCAATATCATTCGAAATTTCTCAACAGAAAGTTCTTTACAGCGTTCACACCCCAGTTATTGAATGTTCACCTTCATGTTAATGGCAAAAGTTCAAATCTCGTGAGGTCGAAAGGACAATTTTTGAGCTTTCACATTGGCATGTTTTGGTCCGCCTCGACTGCGACAAGAGCATCATGGCCATGGACGGTGAGGTTCAACTCCTGAAAAGTTAAGCGAGTCATAACTTTCCACCAACTCCTCCCTTCTTCGCAAGGACACTCCTTAAGTCAGGAAACAATACTTCTGGATCATTTGCCGCAAGAGTTGTTTACCCCTGAAGTTGCCATTTTGCTTCACCCTCCCGCCATTGTATGGTGCCGTCTCCGTTGGCAACAACGAGCCGTGGCTGGGACCACAGGGCTCTGTTACACCTCACACTTTTTCTTAAGTCCTGCTCCTTCACTTTATCACACTGGAGAGAATAGGAGAGAAGCGCAACCTTCACGAGGTAATTCTTGGCCATTGTTTCGTTGCCTGGGAAAACCCAGCAGCTCAGAAGCTATTAGCCAGCATTGCCACATTTATGAAGACTGAAAATGCCAAACTTCACACTCGAAGCCGCCAAGCACGAAATACAGTGCAGACAGTGAAACAAAAATGCCATGATTCCCCCCTCCTTCCAGTGCCAAACACTAGATTGACCTGCAACATTGTCCAGCCGATTCCAAATGACTTCAAAGCACTCACAGTTTCGGCGTTGTATTTCACCAAGAACGCGCGTGGTAGCGACACAGCTTTATGTGGTCACCCTGTATTGTGGAGTCGTCAATGACAACCAGTCCAACCCAGATCTGTATGAGCCAACCCGGGCATGGCGGAAGCCCCGACAGCCCCCAGTTACATAGAGGAGGCGAGAACCCCCTGGAGTCAGCGATGCCACCAAAAAGTCGGGTTTGTTGAGTGAAACTTGGACAGTTAAGGTGTCTCGTCGGCCGGACCCATTGACCCCGGGGAGGGGGGGGCTGTCATTGGGGTTGGACCTAATCCTCTGCTGTAGAAAATGACGTGTACAACTGCACAGGCGGTTGCTTCCTGGAACTTGTTTCTGTAAAAGTTGCTCTTCGTGCTAGGGGGACGTGTGGCAACTCTGAGGAAAGTCATTGGGGATTAGACACACACTCCAACCCCAGTTGACGATGGACAAGATCGACAATGAACTGACTACTTTAGTAAAGTTTATCTAGTTATCTAGCAAAGTTTATCTGCAAAGAAAAGATAAGCAAGGATGTAGGTCAGTGAGTACTTAGATCTTTGCATATTGCTTATTGTCTGCATCATTCACATATCATATGCTCACCTTGCAAGAATGTGCGGTAATCGAGAATGGACACTTTTTCAGCTATCGAGTATGTTGTGGGCTAAAAAAGCATCGGCGATACTCACAAACCGGTACCTTTCTGGACTTTCATGACTTGACTCCACCCATGTATACAACTCAAGTTTTAAGCAGTTGGCATATACCCAAACCCCTATCAATTAACCCTATAAACCTATAAATTGCACACAACTTTCATAAGATTCACAGAAATTCTGGGACACTTTGTAGCTTTGTAGACAAAAGCCGGTTAAAAAATTGAAGCTCAAGAATTTTACTCATGTATCGAGCATTCATTCATAGCATTCAGGCGATACTTTTTCTGTAGGCGATACTGTCGAGTGTCGGATCCAGCATCGGATAGTCCTGGGGGAAAATATCGAGTATCGGCTATACGTTACTTCTTCAATATCGCACAGTCCTACTGAGCAGTCTGTATGTAGCACTGTGTAATACTCATTGCTCAACGCCGATTTGATGGAGACGGATTGAATAAATGGAGTCATTGTTCTTCTTTTCTCTGCAAACACACAGATCGAGCGGAAAGTTGAGGCCAAGAAAGACTTGGCAAGATTTTTATCTCAGGTGAAGTTAGATTGAGGAGAAAGCAAGGAAAGAACTGCTCACTTGGCAATTTTACATTATCCCCGAATACTTCGTTGCTCGTAGTTATTGTCATTCACCAATCTTCAACTATCACTCCAAAACTTTCTGCTTCCACATTTTTTCCTAGTCAGATCACGAAGTGTCTCTCCGATAGGTCTAAAAAAAGACAATTGATTTTCTCTATTTCAAAACGTCACTTTCCTGAGAGAGAACATTCATCTCTTTTTCCTTCCCAGCTTCAAAAGCCTCCAGGCCCACTTAGAGTGCTTTATATCGTTTTCTTTACCTCCGGGATGCCTTTTTTCAACTTGGACCGTCTGAAGGATCTCGGCGGGTGTTTTAGCTGCATTTGTCGCAACTGTCTCAAGAGTAGTATCGAGGTGAACGAATGTACCTCAAACCTCTCCGTGAATGGCAAGCACCCTCAGACATTTCCAGCTTCGAGTTGGCAAGCATCCTCGTGATTATGAGGAAAGTTTGCCTCTCCGCGATCTTGCTTGAACAAGAGTATAACAATCAGGGATGATGAACGACTTTCGGAGCAACTTTCCTCAAGAAATTATGTCTTGGCTGAAATGGTGACAAAAAATTTCTCTTTCCAGACTTGTAATCAACTTGATGCTGTTGAACTTAGTGTCCTGCCTACTCTTGTTCCCCGCCGTCGTCTTCGACCTCTCCCTGGACTCTCCGGAGATGGAGGAAGACTCAGAAGAGGACATGGAAGAGGATGAACGCGTCAGCGATGGCGGCGGCGATGGCGGCGGCGGCAGCGGCGGCGGAGTTGGGACTGGAGGCTCCCGGGCCGACGACGGCGCAACTTCAGGTCGGAATGCCGTAGCTGCCACCAACACGGCGGCTTCACTCAGCCTCTGCATCTGGAGCACGCTCATCTCCTCCATGGTAACCAGCGGCTCGATCCTCGCCATGTTGGCCGTCGGTGAGTGCTCCCTATTGCTTTTTCAAGGCCCATTCCAAACGATTTCTCTTCAACCTCTGAATTACACTTCTTAATATCTCATCGAGATGCAAGTACCAGTTTTTACTGCGTGCGAACAAGTCGCGCTTGAATGACCTGAAACCTCTTGTGCAGTGAGTACAGTGTGAGCAAGCACTCCACGGTGCGTCGACGTGGCAAAACTCAACGGGAGCTGCAAACAGAGTCCTCAGAGTAGTATTTTTTTTCTCTCTCTCTCTCTTTCCTAATAACACCCTCGAGTACTTTCTTGGAACACTAAACCAGCATCAAACAATAGGTCTTGCTGTAGTTTGTGTTTGACGCACACAAACACTCTCCTGACACCATTAATTGTGTGCAGGTATCGTGCCAGAAACCTGGAGGGACTTTGAGCTTCTCGATTTCTACTCGTACGTTACTCAGATGGGTCATTTAGCGTCATCTGTCTTCCCTCTGCAAACGCAGAGTTGACAGTTTGGCACTGCACCGAATGTGCCACTGTACGTGCTACTGCTGCACTGCTCTGGTACTGATCGTGGCAACGGCAACGGGGTCGCCACCAGGTACCTGAGGCAGTCCAACAAGCAGTACTCGGTCGGACAGGCTCAACCCTCCCGTGAGCTCTGACTCTCATGCTAAAACCATTAGCTGCTCTTGTGTCTGGTAGAGGGAAAGGGAAAGCTTCTCGAGTGATCGTGCAGTTGGGATGGAGTCATTTGAATGGCAAACTCCTGAATAAAGATCACTCTACGACAACAGAAGCCTTTCTCTTGATCTTGGTACAAGGACACTTCTATCTGTCTTAAATGCAAAAGTCCACGGTCAACGTGATGAATGTGAATTCATGAATACCGATGCACTGTAAAATTATTTCTGCTGTTTTCTCTCGTATGTTTGAACACGTGTTTTTAATCTAAGAAACGCATTCATCATTCTTACCCTTGGCTTTTCTTTGAAGATTTCTTTGCTAGTGCCTCGGTGGATCGTAAGGGGCTGAATGCCTTTGAAAGTTATGCAGCGATCGAGTTAAATAAAGAACAGTTAAATAAAGAACAGGATGACGTGATGAGAGCTATAAACAGGCATCCAGGAAAAGCACAGCTGCAAAACCTAAGACTTCACCATTATTTTGCTCGTGCATAAGTATGGAGAAAAGGTCTCGAAGGGCTGCTCAGTAGAACTAACTCTAGGTATAACTCGTGTTGCCATAACTTACGTGTGTTCACACATGCTGTTCAATGAGCCATCTCAGACACCCCCAGTCGCAGTCACTATTCACTCTTGATGCCCTTTTGCACCAAGAAAATCCTGGACAGCATGTACTGATATCAGCCATGAAGAGCTCTATGGGCTCTCATCATGGGAACAGCATTTCAATTCCAAAGCCCAGAGATCAATCTTATTATACAATTCCCCCACCACCACCGCTCATAGTTGTATTCTTTAGGAAATTCGATTTATCAGTCAAGAACTAGGAGTTTATTTAGTCACCCAACCAAGTTCTTACCTAAATTTACCTAAATTTTGGGGAAAGGAAAAAGATAGGAGGCAGAAAACAAAGACTCGTTTCATCCCTGGTGGCCCTTGGCAATCCCTGAAAGTTTGGTCCAGATCAGCCCGGTGATTTCTGAGATCTGGGTGGCGACGGCCAACAGACAGACAGACAGACAAACAGACAGACCGAAGCTCCTTCATCATGGGATGCAATTTTGCTCTAGGGCCACCCACTCGTGCACAATGCAGTCAAACTGAAATGTAGTAAAGTCTCCTACAGTCAGTGACTTTGCGTTCACATAGTGAAACAATGAGTGGCCTAAGAGTACAAGTGCACACAGCAGTTCGGTTTCAGGGGAGCTTCTCAGCTTTCCAGAGAAGCTTGAACAACCACTTCTGTTGCTCAGTCCAGCCAAAAAGATATGGCCAAAAATTCCCCACTTTTCAAAGTGAATACGGCAGGTATTATAAGGTTATAGTGCACAAAGAAAAACATAGTTTTTTATTTCCAAAAATACTGAGACTTTTTCCAGTGCCCAAGACCAATTGCCCACCCAAACAGAATTGACATTTTCAAATCAGCCTAGGGGAGTGAACTCAAAGGACTGTTCACTACTACACTGAACCGTACCTAAAGACTTGCTATAAAGTAGAAATATCACCAAGCAAAGCACAGTTGTACAGCTATGCAGCTGCTGGTCATGCTGGTCCTATGCGATCACAAGAAGACTGTGGCAAGTGTAAGTAAGCACTGAGAGTTGTCTCCATCTTTTGATCTTTACACTTCAAAGCAAAGCGCTTTTAAACATATTTTTTTACTTCTGTGCTTCAAAGTACACGTGAGCGGCGTTGCCATATGCTTGGGATAGATCTTTTGTTCACTTGTAAAATTGAACCCCTACTGAAACATTGTACAACTGACTGACATCACGTGCACTGATTTGGGTAAAGTTGTTTGGACAAGCCATGGACAATGCAAGTACACACTAGGGTTGCTTCTGGGAGGCATGAACACTTGTCCGGGATGCACCGGTGCATCCTCGTGGGCATTCTTGTCTCCAAAGCAATACCGGGTTGCGATATTCAAGTCTCTCTCCATTTTGAGTTGTCTGCGATGAACATGACGTTGGCCTCCTGCAAGGTGCTGTGTTGTCAATCGACAGGTTGGCGTCATTCTTCGGGCAGTGGTTGAAATAAGCTCTTGGAGGGATGCAGAAGTTGAGGTCCCACCTGATTTCTAATGCGCATTGATCTCGATCAAGTTAAACATGACTTCAATAACACAAATGATGTTGATGAGGCGGTCACTAGAGATGTGACCGTTGGGAAAGCTCGGAAAGTGGTGCCAACACCGGTTTCCCATGCATCCCTAGCCTTGCGGACGATTCCTCACACATCTTGTTGCCTCTGCTGCTGTACCGCAAATTCAGGCTGCGACCGCATTCACTATTCATAACATATGCGCACTAAATAATGGGACAAACTTCAAAATGGCCCTGACGTTTACTTCTCTAGGCAATTTTCAAAATACCTTTCGAAGTACAAGCTATGGATACAATAACTTAGACAAGCCTAGTTGTTGACTGCCTAAACACCTAGATCTGCTCCTTTATGTAGTTTTGTCTTGACAGTCTGAGACAGCCTCTGGCATTGTTCAATATCTACTTCTTGAAACTTTTGACAAATTCTCTGCTTCAGTTGCCTGAATGAGTGTGCCTCCCACCCACCATCATATACTGTGAAGGCCAAGTGAGCCCAAAAGTCTTCAATGGGGCGAAATAAAGGACAGTCAGGAGGGTTGCAGCTTTTGGGGATATAAGCAATATTTTCTTCCTCAAAAAGGTCCAAAGACATAAGGAACACTAGCTAAGTCTGGCCAAAAGTGGTAGCTTCCATCAGCATGATTCTTATTCAGAAAAGGCACCAGATGATCCTTGATGCAATGCTTTTGATATATTTCCCCATTCATTGCCTGCTTGCTTTGACATAAGAATGGCTCTGAGATGCCATTGGGACTGATGGCGATCCAAACCAGAAGCTTCTGAGGAAACGTTTCTGTTGGTCTTAGTCTCACTTCAAGGGGCACATCTCCTGCTGCCATATCCTTCTTCTCATAGAAACCTTTGTTCCCCAAGATTTTGTTATTTTTGAGGCCAAACTAGACTTCCTCATTCATGACAATTGTTGTTGCTTCTGATGGCTGAAAAAAAGTGGTGGCATAAAATTCCACATGCTCTTTTTGCGCTGGTGAGCTTATCCTCTGAATATTTTGGAGATTTTTTTCACCTCATGGAGTGAACATCTTCCTAGGAGCTTAAGGACTTGTGACAGTAGGACTCACTAATGTGGAAGAGGTGAGCCAGTTTCCTTGTACTTACTCCAACTTTCAACAAGGCTGTTTTGACCAAGTGACTTCTTCTTCTTCTGGTCATTTTGACACATTTGTGTCCTTGGCCAGGTCTCTGAGTCATTGGAATGTCTTGCTCCCATCTGGAGATGAGCCTGTATATTGTTGATTTGGGCAATCCATTGTACCTAAAATGTTGAACAGTGAATGCCTTTCCTTGCCTCCAGTGCTCACGGAAAAATGAGCCAATCATCATTCTCCACTGCTGATGTGAAAATGTCTCCATAGCAAAGAGATTACTTTCAGACTCCAAGCAAGCACCTGAACTCTGTTCAAGAACGGCATACAAGAGCAGTTCCCCATAAATTTCCTTGTACTAACCATTCTTAAAGGGATGCACCCGGTTTGTCCTGCGCCCAGTTTGTCCTGCACCTGGTTTGTCCTGCACCCGGTTTATCCCATACCCACTTTGTCCCATACCTGGTTTGTCCCATACCTGGTTTGTCCCATACCTGGTTTGTCCCATACCTGGTTTGTCCCATACCCGGTTTGTCCCATACCCGGTTTGTCCCATACCCGGTTTGTCCCATACCCGCTTTGTCCCATACCCGCTTTGTCCCATACCTGCTTTGTCCCATACCCGCTTTGTCCCATACCCGCTTTGTCCCATACCCGGTTTGTCCCATACCCGCTTTGTCCCATACCCGCTTTGTCCCATACCTGCTTTGTCCCATACCCGCTTTGTCCCATACCCGCTTTGTCCCAT
>JAAUXU010074775.1_pt1 | contig 15966 bp, 18 predicted proteins | sample 7278151 | NCBI WGS metagenome assembly JAAUXU01 (sample SAMN14350113, study PRJNA611818) | marine sediment metagenome | isolation source: surface marine sediment (1.8m) | place: French Polynesia: Moorea | collected 2018-08 | reverse complement strand
CCCCCCCCCCCCCCCCCCCCCCCCCCCCCCCCCCCCCCCCCCCCCCCCCCCCCCCCCCCCCCCCCCCCCCCCCCCGCCACCGACAGAGGGAGCTCCAATAAACTTCAAGGCAGTGAAAACATAACTTTTCTACACCTCTGGGAATGTAAAAGTACATTGTTTTAGACCGTGATGTCATTCCTAAAAAGGGGGAAACGCAAAATGGCTTAGCGGGGTTCGTTGACGGAAAGGGGGAGGGGGTCATACAACGGGATCAACAAGGGGGTACCTTTTTGGCACCAACCAGACACCTATGACAACGGCGCAGATTTCTTTTCAGCGGTCTCTGAACACGGTAAAGGGTACTTCTTCAAGACGCCCAAGTCGTTCCCCATCTTCAGCAACGGCGAGGAGAGATCGATCGAGGACGACGAGGACACGATGTTGTGCAAGCGCGTAGTCACCAAGGACCGCAGATACATCACCCAGATCACGTGCTTCGAGAAGGGGCAGGAGGCCCACGGGGCCTCAGGCCCCACCTCGTTCAGGCTGCCAGCATTTGGCAAGCAACAGAAGGGCGGATCGGCGGCCACCGCGGCCGGGACCTTGGCCGCGCTCTTCCAGACGAATAATAATAGACAGCTGCAGTTAGGTATGAGTAGACGAAAGACCAGAAGAAAGAAACAATGTTCAAAGGCGTTGACGGTCCCGAGAACTTCCCAAAGTGCCCAACTCCATGAGCAGATTTGGTCACAATGGGGCCTTGTCTGCCTAAAACCATTTCGGACCTCTGTCAGTCCAAGGTTGAGGTTCCATCCTCAAGATTACTCAATCAGCAACCTCAAATTTTGTCAGCAATCAGTGCTCAAAGAGTGTTGATATGACTGGCACTTTTCTTGTCTCACCCTTAGAACAACAAAGAAGACTTTGGGCAATTCTTAGACCTGCATTAACTTGTGGAGTTGGGAAGAGGAGGAAAATAACTGACAAGTAGAAAAAAGTAGACTTTATTGAGACCTGAGACAGATTGAAAAAAATTCTGTGAATAGTAGACATCTGGACATGAAGAAACAGATAAACTTGAGTACTAAACAAGACTAATATTTCCACCAGACTTTTTTCTCATAAATGGTAGTTTAATTAGCTAAAGTATCAGGGGGATACTTAGTTTGGCAGAGCATGAAAGGGAAGGGGTCAATGCCTGTCATTCCTATCTGACACTGGACACAGAGAGCATGTTGTGGACTTGTTGACTGCGGAACCCCTTAAAAGACAGGGTTTGATACAGGCTGACTGCAAAGTGTTCATGGACCAAAAGAGACACTTTGGTGTTGCCAGCAAACCGAGACCAAAGGACTAACACAGCAGGTGACTGAATGACATTGACTTGACAAACATCAACAGGAGAAGATGAGAGAGCATTTGTGACCTTCAAGGTCTTAATCCCTCAAAGCCCCCTAAAGAGCAAGGGCCCTAAAAAATACATTTGCTGCCACACGTAAATACTGTAAAGCAATAATAACACATACGAGCATGAAGACACACACACACACTGCATGTGAAAACAATACACAAACAGCTTCATTCTGTCTCCGTCTAGGCTTCAAGCTGAAGAGCTTCCGCTGCTTTTTGCACTGTTATACCTAGATGTGTGAATCTGTAAAAGCAACTCTTTGCTTGCCTCCTAATTTGCTTGTCTGCCACTTAATACTTCCTCCAGGCGAGGTGGCGGGCAGCGTGACAGAGCGGCCACCACCAGGCGGCAGTGGCAGCAGCAGTGGCAACAACCAACCCGGTACCGACACCGGATCAGGATCAGGAGGAACCGGCGGAAGTGCCGGTGCTGGTGGTGACAGCAGCAACATTACTAGGCCTCCCCCTGGTACAGTAACGCAGTAACATTGCTTTGATCTGCAGTATCTAGTGAATTAACATGTACCTGATCGATCGGTACCCTAATTCACCCGCTGTCACCCGTATGAGAACGTCGCAAACTGAGCCGCTTCATTGCACGCAGGAGGGCCGGCTGATGTTGGAGGAGACGCTGGCGCAAACGCCGGTGGCGCCAGTGGAGGGGGCGCCAGTGGCAGTGGCGCAAATGGAGGGAGCGCAAACGGAGGGGGCCCAAACGGCCCCGGCGGCGCAATCGGGGAGAACGAGATCGACAATGCAGACGTCAACTGCGACCACCTGGGCACGTGTTATGATGGTATGGAAGAGTCAGCGTCGTATGTGCATAAGTGTGTTGACGAACGTCTTTATCTCTCCCATCAGTCACAGTCCACTGCAAGGACACGAGAATCGTCGTCAACGTGAACACCAACAGACCCTTTAGCGGTAGAATCTACTCATTGGGCAGGTGAAGTATAAAGGATGTCGAATGGAGAGGGTGGATGACACCTGTAGCCTCACTGTTGTCTGTTGCAGGTCGGAGACGTGCAACGTGGATGTGATCAACAGCGACTCCTTTAGGCTGGACTTGACCATGTCCGGCCAGGACTGCAACACCCAGTCAGTGGTGAGTGAGGAATTCTGTCACTGGCGCCAGAATTGGTCGTTGTTCACACTCTGATTCAACTACAGACTTTATGGTTGCAATTTAAGGCATGTCTAGCAGTGCACACTCAGATTCTCACCTACCGGGTGTGCAGGTTAAAGTGTTTAAAAAAGCGATAAATAACACGTCCACGTGTGAATTTCTGACGTTTTGTCATCAATTGGTCAGAAATTGAGTGGTGAATTTCGACGAGGTTTTGGCAACAAACCTGTGCACTGGGGTTGCAAAACGCCGCGACTGCAGTGAGGCTGCAAGGTAAGAAGGTGAATCAGCTGCTCTGCACCATTATTTTGCAAGGTAAACTCTAAAAGATTTCAGTGGTTCGAGCCCCTACTTGATGGTGGCCATGTTGTTCTCGGTGAAGCTGAACAAGTCGTATGCTATGAGAGACTCGACCAAGCGTGCATCAAAATATTAACCTTGATAAATCGCACCCTGTACTTAAAGAAATAGTCGTAAGACTTGGTGATCCATATTCTATGATGCATATAAGTTAAGTACATGGTGAAAAATAGACCATATATATATATTCCCGAATAACAACGCTGTTAGTAATGATCCGCTTAAACAGGTGATTCAAAGACCTTACGGATACTTATATTTACACAGAATGGCGTCTACACCAACACCGTTGTGGTCCAGAGGCATTCCGTGGTTATGACCAAGACGGACAAGATATACAAGGTCTGAATATAGCGCATCAATATCCTTGTAATCGTATTATTGAGACGGAAATGTCAATAGGTTCGGTGCACTTACGACACCAGCTCGAAGAACATCACATTTGGCATGATGCCTATCAGAGACCCGGACATGATCTCGATCACATCGGCCCCTGAGGCCCCAGCGCCAAGGTACATTTGTGTGACTCATTGAGTCACTTTCATGTGTTTCTTCAGGACCGTTTGGGGCAGACTTCGCCTCAGTAACGTGGGGTGGGTGTTTTTTGTACCCTAAGGCAAGTTATCTGTGCTACGCCGGAAATTATTGACTGAAAATGTAGTATACATTACAAGATCATTCATACACGCATCATATACTTGTCATTGGCCACACTTAGCAGTTAATATCCTCCACATGTCATTGCAATGTCGGTAGTAAAATGAAAATTTTCCAGGATAAGCATCCTGGACGCGAATGGCAATGAGGTGGAGACCGTAAGGATCGGAGACAGACTTACCTTCAAGATCGAGATCCCCGAGAGAACCCCCTACGGCATCTTCGCCAGGAGCTGCGTCGCAATGGCCAAGGACTCCAGGTACGACCACGACCACCACGTATTACCAACTGGTGTCCTAAGTGTCGGTGTTGGTCACCACCTCGGTGTCAGAGATATCGTATTCGTCCACCTCAATCCCGTGGACACTGCACATTGTGCAAGGGCATCCCGCATATAAGGGCGGAATTCTCTGGAACCAAATCACTTCTTTAAGTAAATTCGATCGGTGACGGAGGGACTTCTTTGGAGATTTTCAGCTCAAAACTTCTGCTTTTAGCACGTTTTTGTCAAGACTTGTGAGTCAACTCACGAGTGAGAAGCAAAAAAACAGCAAGAAAGGCGACAACAGGCACGAGATCTTCTGCGGATGAGTGCTGACATCACTGTAGTGTCTCCTTCGACCCCTCACTTGGAGCAATCTTTCTTGGCAACTCTTGACACAAATAATTGACGAAAGTTGCCCTCAAAAGTGCTTGTACTGGCACTTGGAAGTGTAAGGGCGGTTTTGATCTGACCCAGGGGTGCCCTCGGAAGTGGTATTGCAGTATAGGAAAGACCCTTCGGCCAACGATGTCCCTAAAGAGTCTTTTCTGTAGCACCCTTGGGCCTTGGGCATCTTGGGGCTGATTTGAGAGTGTTCTGTTTAAATCTTAATGTTGTGCGACGCGAGTGATATTGAGGAAGAGAAAAAGGACTACTTGATAGTGAGCGGTTATTACTGTGCTCTATACTACGTAAAGAGAATCATCAACTGATTGATTAACAGGTCGACGTTCCCCATCATCGACGAGGACGGCTGCCCGGTGGACCCCACTATCTTCCCCCGGTTCACGCCGGAGGGCAGCGCCCTCATCAGCAAGTATGAGGCCTTCAGATTCACCGAGAGCTATGGAGTCATCTTCCAGTGCAACGTCAAGTACTGTCTTGGACCCTGCCCGCCGGTGAGACTCTCAAAGTTTTGTCTGCGTTAAAATGCTCGTAAGAGAATATGTTAGGTACAAAATAAAGTAAACTGACTTGTCTTAAAGAGCAGTGAAGTGATGTCAATGATTAAATAATGTTCGACTTTCTCCAGGCTCAGTGCACGTATGGCCGGGAGTCCTTCGACAGTTGGGGCAGGCGCAAAAAGAGGGGTCTGCTGGACTCCTTGATCATGGACTCGCGAGTCCGCAGGGAGGCGAGAGTGGAAAACGACGGCAACAACGTGTTGGACTCTGCCCAGATGAGACTGAGCCACGAGATCATCGTGCTGGACGTCGGGGACGAGCAGACCAGCCCATTCGACTTCGACAGGCCACCTGTGAACAGGGAGAATGGTACAGACAGAAAGACTCGGTGACCGCAGCTTTATGCAAAGTTCTTCTTCTCGCTCCTTTCCAGCCACCGATTATCATGCCTCCCCAGTCTCTTGGGAGAAATCCTCAAGAATGGAGCACGAAGACTTCGAGTCTTGTCCTAGCAGAACTTCAGTATTAGGGTAAGTGTCTTGTCCACCACCTCCAACGTGCCCACGATGTGAACGTGATGCAAGCTCTAGCTAATCATGGCTGCAGCCCAGCATTAAAGGTACCCCAGTTCCTAACCTGACCTGACCTAATCGGACTAATCAGGTCATCCCAGCAGTCCAGTGTCACTCATACAGAAGGTACCTACGTGAGGTAACCTGAGCTGAACTGACCTAACCTAGTCCAATCTAGCCTATGTTGGCTTCGGGTGGAGTCAAGAAAGTTACGTCTCCTCAAGCACAAAGCTTGACATTTTCAAAGCAGCCTTTCCTCCAGTACACTGAAGAAAGGGTAGCCTAAACCATATCGCTCTGAACTTGACGCTCTTAAACATTCTTGCTTGTGTCTCTTCTAGGTTGGCGGTGACTTGCGCCCTCTTGGTCGTGCTCTACGTGTGTTCGCTCTTCTTCCTGTGCATGAGGCGCGCGGTGGCGAAGAGCAGCTCAGAAGGGAAGACGACGGCCAGGGAGTACCTGAGATAGACCGCCTGAAGAGGTCAGGCCTCCCCACTAAAAAGAGGTGGGCAAGAGCCTTTTTAAGGCAAAAATTGAGAGAGAGACACAGCAGATCGACTGCCATATGTAGAGCAAGAGTTGCTGGGGACTTTTCTTAACTGTATTTTGTTGAATTTGCTCCCTTCTCCTATCCACTGTCATGATCTTCTTTAGTTGTGATATTCCTAGGCTCTGTTGTTGTTACAAATTTTAGGTGGGCGTGCAATGACAATTAGAAAGTACCAAAGTTTGCACGCCAAATAATGATAACCATATGTGTTTTTTCTGACATTGATACATCGATACTTGAATTTTTAAGCATTTTTCGTGAAAAAAAGCATATTTGAGCAAAAGTGTGCCTTAAAAAAATAATGTTAACTGGTGTGTCTCGTGTGAGAACGTGCGTTAAAAGTGTCTGTGACATAAAATGATGTAAGCTACTCTACGTGTAGCAAGTAGGTGTTACAACGATTATAAATAGACAAAGTTGGTTGTTCGTAATAAACATGTTAAAAGGTTGACGTCGATTGCAGAGAGTCTTATTGCTGTCCTGTCTTCATATCAGTGATCTCTTCAAAGTCTTATTTAAGGATCTCATGGGCAGGATCATTCCTGGCCATCTCTTGTCTCCCCATGAGTCGTCCCATTGGAATCGATCTTCTCAGCAGCGTCGGTCATTTTCTAAGGTGCTTCCTGGGCCAAAGGCCCAAAGAAGGGTGGGCCAAAGGCCTAGCTAGGCTTTTGCACTGGCTTTAAAGTCCACAGGGCCTTTCTTTACCCTCGAAACGACGAAGAAGGAGAGGATGATTCCTGACAGTGCAGTAAATGAGTGATAAAGCTTCGGTTGATGGTGCCGCTCAAGACGGATTCGGTGCCAGTGAGACTCATGAGGTTGTAGCAGTCGCGCTTCATGGCCTCCATGGCCCTCACATGGCACTCTAGACAATAAAGAAGAAGTGAGAGGAACCGCTACAACCTTTGCAGTTTGCAATCCTACTTCACGGTAAAGACCGAGAACTCGGACTTCTCTCGGACTTGTTGCCTTGGACCTTGTCGATCTTGTCCACGTTGTCGATGCCAGTGCCGACAACGAGGACGTCATGGTGTTCGTCACACCAAGTAGTCATCCATTCTCTTTCTCTTCAGTTGAGAGGAGGAAGCGGCCTTTTTGACCTTCGCAGGGTGACTTTGATTGATCTGGTGTTTAGAAGGCTCTACCACATCACCTTTGTTCCGTCATCGTCTGCAGTGTGAATCAGAAATAAGGTGCGTATGGGAAGTCTGAGCCTCTCCGCGACGTCTAGACTTTTGCTGCTTCAGATGAGTAATCTCAAGCCTTTTCTCTCTGTGTGTGTGAGAGAGAAAAAACATACGTTTCTCGCAAAAAATGCTCCTTTTTCCTCTCCCAAACGTTGGCAGCAGCCATAAAAATCAAATTTCACTCGTTTTCTGCTGAGAATGATGAAGAAATAAGGCTAGACGTTTATTCGTTGCTGCCCTTTCCTTCTGGGAGGATTTGTCACAGCGATGGAGTCGATATTTCTGTGCAATCTGCTCCTATGGATCGTTCTGGGTAGTAGCAGATCCGCCTTTGTCGATGCTGCCACCAAGGTGATGATAACTTCAATCATACTGATGATGAGATATCCAAGGTCATTCTTTTCTATTCCAATCCTCACGTTCAGACGACACAGACCTCGGCAGAAACTCAATCAGAATGGAAGGTCCAGTTCGACGGGGTGTCCACGCAGACGTCGTCCCTCCCGTACGCGCCCAACGTCACGGGTCAGTCTTGGTCCACGCTGAACAACAGTGATCTTGCTTTATCAACGTCTGCGACGAATATCACTTGGACGACGTCGAAAGCATCATCTTCTGGCTTTGGAGGCTTCCCTCATGATGCCACTGTGAATGGATCATTCCTAGCTTCAGGAGCCTCCTCGCCATCAACAGAACCACAGGCTTCGTCGTCTTCAACAGCATTACCAAGTTCGTCGCCATCCGAAATATTACAGACTTCGTCGCCATCCGAAACATTACAGACTTCGTCGCCTTCAACAGCATTACCAACGTCCTCGTACTCAGGAGCTTTAAAAACTTCGTTGTCATCAACAGCATTACCAACTTCCTCATCGTCAAGAGCTCTACCAGCTTCGTCATCTTCAACAGCATTACCAACTTTGTCGTCATCAACAGCATCCAAAGCTTCATCGTCATCATCAGCATCCAAAGCTTCGTCACCACAAACAGCATTCAAAGCTTCGTCAACATCACAAGTTGTGTCGTCATCAACAGCCTCAAAAGCTTCATTGTCATCGGCAGCATCAAAAGCTTCGTCAACATCGCAAGCTTTGCCGTCATCAACAACGTCACAAGCTTCGTCGTCATTGACATCATCACAAGCTCCTTCAACAGACTCGCCGTGGTCTTCTTCGACAAAACCTCAGTTATACACAATCTCACCTTCTGCTCGAGAAGATTCATCCAAAAATCCGGGAGCTACTACGGCTGCAACGACTTCCTCAACAGCAAGATCTTACATCTCGAACACCCCGTCAGTGGAACGGTGGACTGAACTCTCTCGGCTGGACCTCACCGCGAAGATAACCGACCTGATTTCGAACTCAACCCAACTGCAGAACGTCAATCTGTCGAGTATGGTGACGTCGATCTTGGACGAGACCACTCAGACTCCTCTCTATTTTGGCTCCAACTTGACAGAAATCATCAACAAGTTCTTGTCCAACTCGTCATCGGACAGAGAGCCTAACAGCTGGTTCTCCGTTGACGAGGACACGACTTCCAAGAATCTGGAAGATTATTTCTTTAGAGCAGAGTACGAAGAGAAGCCCATGAGCGGCTGCTCCAACGTTGATCTTTTGCTACACTTGGACCTCTTGTGTATTTTCTGCCTGCTAATAAAGTGACCTTTATGTACGTACTTCAAGTTAAGTTTTGCTTATGCAACGCTCGTGCCGCATTTGTCGGAGATATGACGACAGAATCGAACGCAAAGATAAAACGAATTTGCACAATCTCCAAGTCCAGGCCTTGAGGCTCACTGAAACATGGGATTGTCAAGATTTATTGCACTGGTCGTCTTCTTTTGTCCAGCACGAATAAGTAAGTTCTTGTCGGCCTCTGTTGGCCTCTGTTATCTTCTGTTGGCCTCTGTTGGCCTCTGTTGACCTCTGTTGACCTCGGTTGACCACAGTCAGCCTGACCGACGCAAACTCCCACTGTATGCTGTGTAGGTGTAATTTCTCTTTCAGGCGGTCTGCAAGATCGTGACAGTGTACTAGGAGACTATGAACATGCTGCCGTGTCCGTGGACGGCAGACCCTGTGCCGAGATTGGCACGTAAGTGGAGCACAGAAAGTACAGTTTATGTAAAACATAAATGAAAAACTCTATGCGATGATTTCGTCTGTTGCGTCCAACGTTCTGCTCATCAGTGAAACCTCCATCATTTTGGGCCACTCTTGAGCTTAAGATACAATCTTATTATGACACCGAAAATCATTTAGCTTTGAACTCGATTCCAAAGTATGGCATTAAAGAAAGCAATCTAACGACCATAGATTGATTTCCTTGTTATGGTAGAGTAAACAGTCTCTGCACTCTCTGATCGAGGAGGAGGCAGTTAAAAGCTTTGTTAAATCGAGATTAGTCATCAGTCTTCCCGGCTTGATGACCCTTACTCGGCACGCCAGCGTAAATAGTCGGGCTTAATATTCATGAGATCTAATAATTTTTAGCTTAGACTTCAAAGCTGCGTGTATGCTTTTGTAAAATATCCTCTAATAACAATTATTTCATGATGATTTGTATGCACGGCATATGTGTGCTGTGTGTGTGCCGCAAAAAGGGGGTCTCAAACGCACTTGAAAACATTTCATACGTCGGACAGGAAGATTCTGACAAAGTTGAGGAGTGATTTCCTGCCAGTTCCTCAATAGCGAACTGCTCAAACTCAGTAAAATGTTTTTGGCTTTTCGGCATGAAGTTTTTGCTTCAAAGGCCTTTTTTTGTCCTCGGGCGTCAAACAGGTCCAGTCACCCTGGTCCAAACTGAAGAATAACTGTGCTCATGTTCACGAAGCATGAACTGTCATAAAGGTTGTGCAATGCAGCACTGATGGTGGGGTTGTGAATGCGTTTGAGGCGTCTTTTCCCCTGCATACGTACGTATAAACAGTGTCCCATGTCCCAAAATTAGCATCCGAACCCCAAAATTCAGTGTTCAGTGTGGCGAATTTGAAGTGTGACCACAATGAAGTAGCTCAAGTATGGCAATCCGGGATCAGACGGGATGTTTCTTTCTCTTCCACGCACGTGCACAACTGTGCAGAGACGTCCTCCTGCGTGATGGCACAGCTGTGGATGCAGCCATTGCGACCATGTTCTGTGACGCCGTCTTCAACCCTCAGTCGACCGGCATCGGCGGAGGATTCTTCATGACCATCTACACCAAGAGCACCGGGGAGGTCGTCCACCTGAATGCCAGAGAAACGGCCCCATCCTACTCCTTCCCGGACATGTACGGGGACGACTCAAGTGGGCCAAAGTTTGGTGAGTCTCCTTTGAGTCCACAAAGTGCCACAACTTTGCTCATGCTGGGCTTGGCTCTCCCTTGAAGGTCCGTTGGCTGGCGGGGTCCCTGGACAGGTGGCTGGCTTCTGGGAGGCCAAGCAAGCCTACGGCAATCCAGCCGTCAGCTGGGAGAGCCTCCTTCAGCCGACTGTGGCGATGTGTCTTCAAGGAATTGAAGTAAGGAGACTTTTCAGGAGAGAAATGTTGGTCATAGGACAGTTTTCTCCCTTCTACAGGTGGGCTTTACTCTTGCTAAAGCCTTGGAGAGTAGCAAAAACAACATCCGACTAGATCCTGGATTGAGGTAGCCTCCCAAAAATGACTCTGAGGCATGAATGTGAAGAAAAGCTTGTCTTCTCCAGAGAGATCTTCATCGATCCTGCCACGGGAGAGCCTTGGAAGGAAGGCCAACGATTCCTGTGGGAAACTATGGGAACTACCTTGGACAAGATCTCAAACGGTGGGGCTGCGGAGTTCTACACCGGTCTGACGGGGCTCAGTCTCATCGATGACATCCAAGAGGCTGGAGGACTGATGAGTGAGGAGGACCTATTCGACTACGCGTAAGTACAAGACTGATCATAAGAGCTCATGATGCAGGATGAGTCACAAAAAAATGGACACCTCCATGCCTTTTAGGCCAGTATGGGGCGAGCCTACCACGTTCGACCTTGGTGACTGGACCGTCTACTCCTCGCCACCCCCAGGCAGTGGTCCAGTACTGGCACTCATCCTCAACATTCTTGAGAATTATGACTTCCTTCCTGGAGCTGACCTAGATCCGGTCTTCTATCACAGATTGGTCGAGGCGTACAAGTGGGCTTACGGAGCCAAGACTCACCTGGGTGACCCGGCGGACCCTGAGATTACAGATTATATCAATGCGGTACATGCAGCTGTGATCTTATCTGGTGGAGCACTTAAATTTTGGTCCCTACTTTGTCAAGTAGGCATGTCTGTCACTATGCGTAGGGACGCCTGGAGGCCTTATATGTAATTTTCACTGAGTAACATCAGCTCTGTAGGACTAATCATTTTGACTGACTAGTCATTTTAAAGGAATCGTCTCTTACACACAGCTGGTGGCCAACATGACTTCCAAAACGTATGCTCGGGCTGCTTTCGAGAAGATCGACGACCTGAGCACTGTCAACGATGCCAGCTACTACGGAGCAGACGTCGGCATGCCCACGGACGCTGGCACAGCTCATGCTGCAGTCGTCGCACCCAACGGAGACGCGGTTTCCATCACAAGCACGCACAACTACCTGTCAGTAGCCCTCATTACTTCATTATGAGCAATAATTAATTGCTCCTTATGTTTCCTTACTGAAAACCAATGTAGGAACTATCTTTTTTAGCTGATTTTGTTCCCTGTCCTGCTGATTTTCAACTTTTCTCCACTGGTTTCCTTCTTGTCCTCTCAGATTTCCTACTTTTCTCCACTGATTTTCCATTTTTCTCCACTGTTTTTTTACCTTTCTTCACTGATTTTCTATTTTTCTCCACTGTTCTTTTACTTTTCTTCACTGATTTTCTATTTTTCTCCACTGTTCGTTCACTTTTCTCCACTGATTTTCTACTTTTCTTCACACCCAGCGCTGAGCGATTGTGGTGCTATTTGCGGGTCAAAAGTCAAAGTGGAAGGAAATTGTATGTTTGACAAAAAATAATCAGTTATTCTCACTTGCAAATTTAACTCTGATCCTCTCGTGATCCCCGACACTTTTTTTTTCATTCCTTCATGGTGGAAAAAAGTGCTTCAGGGCTGACTCGAGAATCAGTGAAATTTGCTGGTGAGAATGACTTTGCTTTTTCTTTGTCAAACAAATGATCTTTCTTTCAGCTTTGGGGCCTCCTTCATGTCTCCCTCCACCGGGATCATCCTGAACAATGAGATGGACGACTTCGCCTACCCTGGCTTCGGCGGCAATGGCTTGCCCCCTTCTGAGAACAACTTCGCCAAGCCTGGGAAGAGACCTGTGTCCTCGATGGTTCCGACCATTGTGGTGGACAAGTCCTCAGGCGACGTGAGGCTGGTCATAGGCGGCGTGGGCGGCTCCGTCATCACCACGTCGGTGGCCTCAGTAAGTGGTCAAGATATTTTTCGGACTGTGGGATATCCTGAGTTACTCGATATCGCGATATCCGGTGGATCGAGACTAAATGGATTTAGAAATTCGATATTTTGAAAATATGGCGATACTCGATGTCGGCACAATAGATCACACCGGGTTAAATACTTCCTATTCCAACGTTGAATTCTTCATACATGACTAATTGGTGCGAGATACATTGCAAAATACATTGGAGTAAAGAAATGGGATTTGTTTTAAGTACTTTTTTAGTGTCGCGCTAACAGAACCATTTAATCCATGTGCCACTTTCCACGACGGACAAATCATTGTCATTATGATGATCATTGGTGGTGGACATCTGAAAATGTACCTTTTTCCGGTCACATAATTGTACCCCTGCAACATTTCAGTCCAGTGTGCGCAACCTGTGGCTGGAGGAGGACTTGAAGACCGCCATCGACGCCAAGAGGATCCATCACCAGTTGGCCCCCATGGAGGCTAGATACGAGGAAGAAGTCTCACAAGTACTGAGTAGCCGCAACAAAATGAAAAAAAAAAAAAAACAGAAACGGTCAACTTTTATAGATAAGTCTTTTCCACTCGCAAATGTGTAAAAACTTAAGGCCTATTGAGTAGATCATGCATTTCTCTTAACGCAAGTTGCTTCTTTGAGCCTCACGCGATGGTCTTTGTGTCCCAGGACGCCGTCGACTATCTGGTGTCCGTCGGCCACGAGGTTGTATCGACCGACCTCCTAGGCTACGTGACCGGGATCGCCCGTGGAGAAGAGGACGGGAGGCTGAAGGCCAACTCAGACGGGCGAAGGGATGGAGGAGTGGACGGCTTTTGACGGAACTCGACCAGACAGATGCTGTATCTCTATGCGTGTCGTAATGTCTTAAATGTGCTTCAAAAAAGGTGCTGACGCTGGGCATGAGTGCGTCCCGATGCTGGTCATGAATGGCATATTGCTGATGTCACTGATGTTGCTGGCTACGTCCAATTTGTCCAGCATTCAGCTTTCATTTGAGTCTTTGCACACTGATCTGCATCAAAAATATAGAATCTGCTAGTGCACAAACTTATCACACCTTTTTCGAATGACCCTGCGTGAAGGCTGATTGGATATTAGCTTAAATCGGACAGTGAAAAGCGTTCAAAAGTAGCGCGACTCCAATCAAAGCGATAGTTATTTGGAGGAATAAAAAAAAATTCCGGACACCTGATCCAAGTCAGGCGAATTTCGCTCTTGCAAAGGATATTTTACAGCTGCTTTTTAGGCTGGGGCTCAAAGATGGATGCAGAGGAGAAGAATAACAGCTTGAGTCATTTCGTCAAAGTCGACAATAAAGGCTAAAATAGTTGCTAACTGCATTTTTCGTCTCCTTCCACAGGTGAAGCTACGTATTATGAAAGTGACGACCGAGACAGGCCGGAAAATGACGACTCAGTCGAGCTTGATCGGGCCAGATTCGCTGAGTCCCAATCTTTATGTATCATGTTGCTTTGTCGGATGGGCCAAGTTGGTTAATCGCACTGAAGGTAGGCAATTTGGCAAAAATTTGCGAGTTAAAAAGCGGCAGGAAATGCGAATTTGGTGCCAGTCCTGCTTGAAACGAATCGACCTCCAATGGATTCAACTTCTTCTCTGCAACCGACCAATGCTGACTGGATCAAAGTTCTGCTGTCCTCTTGAAGTGACGTCAGATCATCGGATCAATGGGTTAATCTGAGCCAATTGACTTGTGGTCTGATTAAGCGGATTAAAGGGGGGAGATTTTCAAGCCAAGGTTGTTGGTCCCATCATCTTGTGATCCGGGGGCAAGGATTGCACAGGATTATGTTGTACGAGGATTGTTCAGAGGGTCAGGATTTATTAAGTAATGTTTTGTGCATGCCCTAGTGACCATGCTGAGCGATCTTCGGGGCGATGGACGATTTTTCCACAATATTCTCGAATGATCAATGTTGTACTGGTCTGTGGGTCTGCAAATGGCAATCATACTTTTCCTTCTTGAAAATAATACTTCACTTTTGCAACACAAATTTTACATTTATGCTTCATGGCACAAACGTAAATCGACTTTCTGCAAGAGGAGACGCCGATTTCGCCATCGCGTACAGAAAGACACATGAAGTTTGCTGTGAAATATATTCACTTTAAAACCTTAAAAGCAGGCCAAAAGGATAGAATATATTCTGCTGACCCCTGTTTTGTCGCTTTAAATTTCGGGAACGAACCAATTGACTTTGGAGGCACTTTTCTGATACGTTGACCCCTGCTTTGAGGTCGCCATTTTCTCACATTGCAGTCATCATGTGTCACATTGTGAAAAGTCTTTGGGTCATCTTTGGATGGAAACAGACTTTGCACCAGCCAGTTCACAAGGAGGTCACCCAACTTGACGAGAAAACCACCAAACTTGACGAGAAAAGCGCCAAAGTCGGCGAGAGAACCACCCAATCGTACTGTTGTCCATCCCCTTCCACAGCTGACACCGGTGATACTGTTTCAATTGGCAGCTCCACTGCTATATCTTTCATCCACCTCTTCCAATTTCCCTCCGTCTGTCACTCATCTGCCCCCCCCCTTGCTCTTACCCTTGACCACTTCCACATGTGGATTTTCCAGATCTGGTCCCCGATGAAGACACACATATGGGAAGAGATCTTATCCTGGAAGAGTGCAAAATTCCTCCTTTTTTATCTGAGTGCGCCCGCGCGTGTCAAACACGCGGGAGAAAGTTGGGTCTCTTTCTTTTCCTTTGCTCCAAGCATCAGCCCAAAGGGTTAAGTTGGGCAGAACAAGGGCAGACGCCGCCCAAAGGCCGGCGGCTTCGGACAAATTAGCAACATGAAGTCATTATGCAAAAAATATATGATACACAGGTTTTATTTATGCCACGTTCCGGCAAAGGCTGTTTGCGTGTGAGCGGAGGGAAATGTCCATAATTTCTCTTTATTCTCTCACTGACCCATTTAATCTCTCCCAAACTTTCATTTTCTGGCCAGGTGAACTCACCTGAGCGCCCGCCAGTGCTCATGTGGTGGCGGCCTGAAGTGGCTGAGGTGTGCGTGCGCGTGCGCAGACACTCGGAGGAGTCGAACTTTAAACTTTTAAGGGGATTCTTTTTATGTGAGGCTTTATTTTTATGGTACTTCTGCTCATCTCGGGGGGGGGGGAATGTCTGTTTTTTCGCCGATCAAAGAAAGAGATTATAATGATTTGTCGTTGACAATTAGACGGCTTTGGGAGGATAAAGAAGAGCGGCAGAGAGAGAAAATATCTCCATCTTTAGGGGGTTTTCCCCCTCTTAATGGCGTTTTTAAAGGAAAAAAGACCCCCTTTTTTTCTATCGCTCGAAGGCTTCAAATTTTGATATGTAAAGGCGATTTTTTTCGCTCGTGATTTGTTTGTCGAGGGAAATTTTATGCCCCCCTCGGCCCGGGTTGGGCCGGGGGGGGGGGGGGGGGGGGGGGGGGGGGGGGGGGGGGGGGGGGGGGGGGGGGGGGGGGGGGGGGGGGGGGGGGGGGGGGGGGGG
>JAAUXU010064357.1_pt1 | contig 15967 bp, 18 predicted proteins | sample 7278151 | NCBI WGS metagenome assembly JAAUXU01 (sample SAMN14350113, study PRJNA611818) | marine sediment metagenome | isolation source: surface marine sediment (1.8m) | place: French Polynesia: Moorea | collected 2018-08 | reverse complement strand
TGGTTCAAAAATTTGAGAAAATAAGTTCATATAGAAATACCCGGACCATAACAGGAATTCAAAAATTGAAACTCACAGAAACTGTTATTGTTTCTGTTGAAGTACTGACATCAACTGACTTCAAAGTCGGCGGGGGAAAACAACAAGCAACATTGCATTGACGAATCTTCTTAGTTGTGTGAGCTTGTTCAAGCGCACCAGAAAAACTGAAATGAAACATGCCAGCAAAAATCGTGTCCGCAACCATGCACGTCATGCAGCGCATTATTTACTTTGCTTATCGCACGATATTCAGGATTTTTCCTTGTTCATTTACTCTCTGGAGGGACATATTCTAGCGCTATATGTCCCGGTTTCGCGGTAATGCGTGAAAGCATGAATCCAGAGTGAATCGTGACTCACTTTCTACAGTGCATTTCCCAAATTTGTATGTCACATTTTTCAATTTGTTTTGAAATGGAGAAATACCAGTGTCCCGAGAATCGTACATTTATTTACTAATTAACAACGCACAACGTGTATTCATATGTACCCTCTTGGGTACTAGACAGCACTTGGACCATTTTACATCCCCGTAGCTATGCTCTTGGGATATAAAATGACAATCTTGCACGCAAGTTCAAGTCGGGTACGTACAGTACTATAATATACGTTTGCAATGTATTGTTAATAACAAACCTCGTCAGTCGTCAGCTCCTGAGATTGCGCCACAATATGCAAGGAGCATTTACATTGAAGCAGAACCTTTGAGTTTTAATTGACATTAATATTCAACTACGAGAAGCCTCGTGACTCGTGTCGAGTCATTTTTTTCGAACTTGACAGCATCACTAAATGCTAGAGCGCGCCACTGTAGGAACAAGCATGTTCTTACACGATAAGAATGACAAGTACAGGGTTCGTGATAAGTTCTGACCCCTGTAAAATGTCAATAAAAAAGAATGGATGTCATTTTTGCCCTATACACTTTTGTCAGGCGGGGACATGAACCGAAGAAACATTGACCCCAAAATTACGCCACATCCTCTCGTCTGAAAAATAACGCCAGCCATCAGAAAGCAAGAGGCAGCATGACAAGCCGTACAGGCGACCCCCATGGGGACCTGGGTACACTCCTGCAAGTTCTTCAAGGTCTCCAGATCTCAGAGGGGCTAACTGTACGCCAGGCTGCTCTTTCTAAGACTGACCACAGGCACGAGTCCAGCAAGCTGGTGTCTACAACTGATGCAGGCCAAAACTTTTTGTCCAGAGAGTCAGGCCAGTGGACCCGACACCATTTTTGTGTCACTTTGGACATGGGGCATGGGTGAATGTCCGTCGTCTTCCTCGGTAGACTCTTCTAGGCCAGGGTGGCAGACCATTCTTTAAGTTTCTCTCCACATTTACTTGGCCATTCACCTTGACGTCCGCTAGCACAAACACGTGAACTTGACCTTTGGCGCTGCCGACTTGACACCCTTGGCAACGTATTGGTCAATGCTCCGGTTGGTGTGAGCTTCCACTGTGAAGTTCTTCATATCTGAGAATACAAGGACTTGCCTCTGCCGGATAAAGACATGTTGAGAATCTTCTGGCAGCGGTCAAACCTCTTGAGCGTATGTGTGGCTGTCAGTAGCTGCTCTTTATGCCGGATGACTGACATTTGGCAAAGATCCTCCTTGATTAGCTTCTCCATGATCTTCCTCTTCACCTTGTGCTCCCTGAAAAGGAAGAGACTCCCTGTGCTTGGAACTGGTGGTGTGTGGGTTCTCGCTGATTGTCTTCTTGACAGCCTCAACCTTGTCAAGTGTGCAGACAGAGCGTGGCCAGCTGTCCCTCCAGCACTTGTTGAATCCTCGTGTCTCCTCATAGATAAAGCCTCTTGACATCGTAGGCAGTTACGTGATGCGCTACGTTGACTGGACACTCATTTTTTCCTTGAGCCGCACAATAATCCTTTGAGGCAGCTCTGACATTTTGTTGTCAATGGATCATCAGATTACATTACTAGCCTTTCAAGGTGGCAAACTAAAGCTGCGACAAACAGCAATCTCTGTATTGAAACAACCATTGAATAAAGATCCTAGCTCGCGTAGAAATCTATGTCGAAAAACCATCACGGTTGTTTTTGCCATCCCAGTATGTCTGTCAATCACAGAATTTGTCACCTGAAGTACAATGGCCGAAATTTGTTGACTTGGAGGCTCATCAAGATGGACCTAATGGCACTGTTGCTCCTGCCACGGGATGTAAGTCCATGACTAATTCAAAAATGCCCCTCAGCTGCCTTGATGACTTATTAGAATGCGAACCCTGATTACATCAATCTCATAAAGAAGCACCTCAAACGGGCCAAAACCTCAATTTTTAAATGATGTAGCTTAAATGGACAGTGATAACCAGAGGAAAAGGTGTAGCGGCGGGGGGGGGGGGGCTTTAGGGTCCTCATGGCCTGAGAGTTGTAAAATCCAAGAGGGCGTGACATGCTCCTTTCCAAAAACAAATCTAATTGGGAGATGCATATTTAGTTTAACGCGAGCTTAATGCAAAATTTCAGTTAAAAATAAGAATTCAATAAAATTGAAAATTGAAAAAAGGATCAGAATAAACAAGACTTTGGTAAAAGGTCAAAAGACTTTTAAAATGTTGAAAAAAAGTGTGACGAACAATTGGTAATGAGCAATATTCATGTACAGAAGTGGCCAGATTTGTGAAAACACCTTGTACAGCAGGAGAAGGCCGCCGTATAGCACCTGCAGCTTGTGTTGACGCATGCTCTGCATATTTAAGCCTGCTGTATCACAATTCCTTCCTCATTAAACAAAGGACCCAAACTGCTTGAAGATGTTCGTGATCTGTTTTTTTTTGTATTTTCTACCAATTGTCTCGACCACGCAGGTGGTGATCAGCACGTGGAGGTTTCCTGAAGCAACTAAGGCGGCGTGGGACCGTCTTCAAGAAAATGGTGCCACTGCTATTGATGCCGTTGAGGCTGGATGCACCTTCTGTGAGCAAACGCCTTGCGCTAGTTCAGTTGGGTTTGGTGGATCACCTGACGAGAATGGGGAAACTACACTTGATGCCATGATCATGGATGGACAAACTCTGAATGTAGGAGCAGTTGGTGCCCTCCGCCGCGTCAAGAATGCCATTGGTGTAGCCAGGGCTGTCCTGGAGCATACACACCACTCCTTCTTGGTCGGTGAGCTGGCCACTGACTTTGCAACACAGATGGGATTCACAGAAGAATCACTGTCAACTTCAGCGTCCACTAGCTCATGGAACCAATGGCTTGAAAACAACTGTCAGCCAAACTTCTGGACGGATGTAACACCTGATCCAAGCTCAAGCTGCGGACCATATTCTCCTACCGATGAAAACAGACACGGGGAACGACAGTCTGGTCGCTATGAAAGCCATGACACTATTGGGATGATAGCTCTAGATAATACTGGGCAAATTGCAGCAGGCACATCAACTAATGGAGCCCGCCATAAAATTCCTGGCCGAGTAGGTGACTCTCCCATTGTTGGGGCAGGAGCTTATGCCAATTCCAACATTGGAGGAGCTGTCTCCACAGGTGACGGTGATGTGATGATGCGCCTACTACCCGCCTTTGCAGCTGTTGAGGGCATGAAATCAGGCCTCTCCCCAGGGCCTGCAGCACAAGAAGCTGTGGACAGTATCACAGCATATTACCCCGAATTTTCTGGTGCTGTTCTGGCCCTTAACTACAATGGAGACTTTGGTGCTGCTTGTCATGGAATGGAAACGTTTCCATTCTCTCTCGCAACTAACGAGACAAATGGCGAAGAAGTCATCATCTTGGTGAACTGCTGAGTGCTTATCAATGCTTCTCTGACAGCTCCGGAATAGCTAGCACTGAGTGATACAGTCATGGTATTGCCAGTATGATGAAAAAATGACTGATATTTCTCGGCATCTTGAACATGCTTCTTTGTCATATGTATACATGAATGAATTTACTGATCATTAAAGAAAGAAAGCCTTCTATACCACTGAGAAACAGTGTTGCATCAAGGAAAGTACTTTTTTAATGTTGGCACCGTGAGTCTCCAATACAAGATGGATGGGAATACACAGTTGCAGGGACATCAATGAACTCTGTGGCAACTTGGTGTGGTAAGCTGTTGGCAGCTCTGTTCGTTCTTGAAAGCGAATGAGACATGCATAGGAGGAGCCAGTCTAGATCATCTATCAACCTTGACAATGTAAATTCAGACTTACTCAAGATTTATGTGTTTCTTCTTTCCACTTCCTGCAATATGTCCCACCTCTGTTTTTCAGATTTTCAACTTCTGCCGATGGATCATATTGAACACTTCCCATAAATTTAAAAAGTCTAGTTATTCCAGCAAAAACAATGTGCAGTGATGCCAGAGCAGGTTTAGGGAAGCAAAGCCATGAGAGACAAAGGAAAATTGCTGAAGCAGCATTTTGGGGTGTCAACCCTGATGCCGGGCCGTAAACTTTGCTTTTCGTGTATGTGCTTCAGGGAACCCAATTAAAGTTAGGAATACCCCACTAATTATAAATATTTCATGGTGGATCACTCTCCTGGTGTACTGTCTGGGGGGCCAGAAGGCTCGGTCAGACCTCAGTTTGGGGTGAATGGGAGCGTAAGTACCGTCTGAGTACTAAACTACCTTAACTACCGTTGTCTTTAAGACCATGGAAAGAGTGGTCTTGAATCATCTGGAAAATGTATATGACATACATAATAGGCTGAATGTCAATCAGCATGCTTTCCGCATGGGATCAAGCTGTGACACAACAACCTACACACTAACAAACAAACAAATGGTGGATGAGATAGCGAGCTCCATCCTCTGTGACCAATAGGCTCGGGGGATTTTCCTCGACATCAAGGGCGCCTTAGATAATTTGAGTGTTGAAGCAAGCATCTGGGGCATACTAGCTAAATGCCTGCCCCACATATTGTGAGAAGGTACAGGGCCAACAAGACTGAAGTGGTCGTCTTTCCTCGTAAAAGACTAAAGACCTCTGGTCTACCAAGTCTCCATATGGGGAACAGAGACGTTGCATACTCTGACACTGTGAAATACCTGGGAATTTTGCTTCATAGTCAACTGACCTTTGGTCCACATATTGGAGACAAAGTAATAAAGGCCAATAGACTTTTATATCACTTTAAGATCTTGGTGGGACAGCTGTGGGGCCCCATTCAGTTCCTTACAAGATGGATTCTCACAGGAATTGTCTGACTGAAGGTCATGTACAGGGTCATAACCTGGGCAAACAAGGCCACAAACTATAAAAACATCTAAATAGAGTACAAAGGCTGGGCTTGCTGACTATGGCTCAAGTATGTTGTTCCACTTCCACCACTGGCCTGGAAGCTGTTCTGAACATTATGCCACTTGACCTGAGAAGAATGTGAGGAGTTTATCCATCTTGCGTGCAAGTGCCCTGCATTTGCCATTTAGCGCCTCAGCTCTGTAGACTACCCCAACACCTCTATATAGGGTCTTATCAGACTCACACAAGTGAGTCGCATTGGCAAGGCCTTGGAAAGAAGTGTAGAGGAAGTTGAGCACACTAGTGGACTTGCCACACCAGACGCTATGGTCTACTAAACACGTAGATGTTGCCACAAACAGGGGCAGGAAAAATCCCAATCCAGGGTTACTCCTCTCTTCTGCATGGGCATAGGGGACCCCCAGTAACAAACAAACAAAGCCACATTTTTTGATGATACCGGAAAAATAAGTGTAATGTTACAATCACCTTGAAAGTGACCATGGTCTCCTCATCGAGCTCCACAAAGTTGTCGATACTCCACTCATGTGCGATGGTGTACATTTCTACATACGAGCGACTCCAGGCGTGATAAGTAGATGATGAACCTTCTAAAATGGGTGGAGTCGAGCTGGTACTGCTGCTGCCTCCACCGGAGGAAACCACGTGAGCCTGACCACCAGCAGCTTGGGGCTGTTGCTGGTGCGCCTGCCCAGCACCACTCATTGCTTTAAGTGCTTCAGGACCTGAATTGAAAATGTTTTCAATGATCTTATCACTATGAGCATGATGCAGATTAGAGATGCCTATAACTTATGTGGCTACTTTGGGGCACTATACTTTCCGATGCTTGAGGTGCTTTTTGATCTGTCCGAGGCATTACACGAGAATGCGTGGTAGCAGCGATACACATCGGAAGCATCAGTATTGTGAAAAATTGTGTGAACCTACAGCAAAAAGTGAGTATCAGTTTGGCGTCAGAATTCATCTTTCCCTCGAGGGGATGAAACAGATCTTCAGCTCAATCAAGTAAAAAGTTGTGGCCATACAAAGTTGACCGAGTGATCCATAATTGATCATTTGTGCCCTCAAACGATCTCAACCTGACAGTCACATCTTGAGGGAATGAGTTACTGCACAGCAAGTCAACATGATTTCAGCTTTAAAGGACATTCTCCACGTTCTGCAGAGGGGCATAGCTAGCCAAAGTTGAGCAATACCAGGATGTATTGACCTATATCATTCTTTTTTAGACTCTTAGCTTTCACTGGCCATGCTTCTTGTCTTCCTAGCATTGATAAGTTGAGCAAGGGCGAGATGGAGCGCCTCAAAAAATCATCAAGTACATTACTTTTCCCTTCAGCGGAAGTCGAGCAAGATTCGCACAACATCGCAAGTGCATTGCTCATAGCTTCAGCACTATTATAAACAGAGCAAGAACTCCAGAAATAGTTATTGGAATCTGACGATTACAATAACTATCCCAACTATACGAACGATAAGTTTTACTCCGTCTTGCTCTTGCTTGACTTTTAGTGACGCCAGGCAGTCAAGAAGACTAGCCAATGGAAGATAAGAGTCTAAGGAAGAATGACAAATTAAATTTGGCACTCAAAATGTTTACATTCAAAGTATTATGGTAACTACGAGCGTTTAAGTGTCCGTGGACTTACTTACGGCGGAAGTGACCAGCTCTGGTCACAGTCAATGAGGCCAGCAGCTCAACGCCCATTCCATTTCCTACAACTAATGTCACATTTACACCAAGAAAAAAAAAAAAAAAAAAAAATCGAAATTTTCATGACTAATTTCTATTGTAAGTTTTCGCACCCCCACCCCCCTCAAATTTGCGATTTCGACTCAACCAACTGACAACAGAACAGATGACCCCGTTTCAACAGCCCACTTATCTCTGTCATGAGAACAAACAACTAACATGTTTGAATCCTTACAGTCCAGCTGTAGGAATGCCTTCTACACAAGCTGATGAGCCCAAGACAGTTGCAAAAATATGGGCAAAAATTGCAGAAGAGGCAGTATACTCTGTAATGCAGTCGGCGCTGCTCATACCGGTACCCTTTGGCGGGCCGAATGTGCCAGAAAACGAGCCAAAAAATCTGTCTCGAGCCAACTAGAAGGATGTTAGGACCAAACTGATAAAGACTATTACAATCAAAGTACTAGCTGTAGAGTCGCTTGCTTCCTGCTCTCCCGTCATTCTCGCTGCGTTGACGTGCTAGTGGCTCATGGCAGTCTCCTCGTCGCGGACGTGGACCCTCAAGGTGTGACCGAAGACAAGCTTGTTTCTGATCCCACCCAGCAATGAACACAGGAGGTTTGTCTCCGGACGCAGCAGCGAACACTCAGGCCCCATCTTAAGAGATTGACACTAGAACTTTTCGACCGCACTTATTTACCTCACTTTGCCAGGTAGACGCGCCAACTCCAGATGTTTGAGGGGACAATTTGCAAGTCCAAGAACTATTCCAACGCGCTCACGCAACTACGGGGATGGGCCCAATCAGGTAGGTAGGCCTGAAGTAGGTCTTTTGATGTGCGTAGCAGCTGCTGTGTATGAGCAACCCCAGCAGCTGAGTTGAGCGGACACCAGCAGCTGGCCAGCTTCAGAAGCCAGTGGCTCTAGGAGGCAGCGGCACCGGAACGTTGACCCCAATATTCACGCAACCTGACTGCGTAACAGAGAGCTACGGGCGTGTCGCAATGACCCTAATGACATGTTGTTTTCAATGATAAAAAAAAGAAACCCCTTTCGACTCGAGAGGGAAAAAATCATCAGATTTTATTTAGTATAAAGCTTTCAGCAGCAAGACTGACATGGCATGCACTAGGTGCTATGCAACTGATACCTAAGTCGGGATTAAGACTCAGCATATTTAACAGTAATGTTAAGATACGGTCACGCCAATGCGACAGTTACAGCAGCCTTCGACCACCGCATTCATGTGGCTCCAGCTCAAATGGACGGTTCTGTTATCAACATGCATAATATGATATACCTAACACAAGCAATGAGTCATTTTGCGTCAGCTTTCTCATACGTAGTACACACGCCGGAAGAGCGGCGAGCTACTATAGATCTTACTGGCGTAGGGCATACTATACTGTAGGTAGGTACACATACAATGGATAAAAGCGATGGACACTTAGAGAAACGACTGAAAATACAAGTAGAAATCGCTGAGCGAGCGAGATCAGTAATGCTTTGTGTACCCTCTTCTTTCCAGATCTGCGCCTTTGGCTTCGCATTCGGCTTTCACCTGGGCAATGATCTTTTGAACCATCTCAGCTTCTTTCTTCGACTGGATTTCCTTCAGGACCTGAAGCAAGAAGGTTGTTTTACCCTGGCCCTCACGAAGATTTTGGGTCAACGTTACCTTGTTCAACCCTTCCATCTCTTTCCTGGTCTTTGGCTTTCCGTCTGCTCCCAGGATCTTTGGGGCGTGCCTGTTTTGGTTGTGTCCTTCGAAGCCTTTCTTAGACTTGAAGAAAATCTCGCACTTATCACAGCGGAACAGAGAAACATTATGCACCTGCGGAAGAAACAAGTTCTTGTCATGTCCTCTTCGCTGTAGTTTGTGCACGCAGTACATGAACATGGTGAAAACGCTTGGAAAGGTTGAAATGTTCGAAAGCAATTTTTACTTCGGGGCTTTTCAACATTTTGGAGCAATGGGTACACTTGGCCGATGAGTATGGAACTTCCCTGAAACAGGACGAAGTTGGAGTGCAAGTGTGGGACGAATTGTTGGCTGTGAGTGGCAGCCTGATTGAAAACACCTTTCCAAACACCAAATCAAAGGTCCAGACGTCAACTAAATAATGTGCCTCTCAAAACCTTTCACCTGTTATGGTTCCCCCGTGAGCATAAAAAGGTCCATGCATCCCCACATCTACAAAGCCCTTTACTGCTCACTACAACTTAGGTGCACATGTGTTTTGACGATATACGAGAAAATGTCGCGAGTGCAGGGTGAGATGAGAGGTGCTGTCCGCATTATCCAAGACTAGGTTGCAAAAACTTCCCTAAAAATTCTTGTCGAAATGTTCAGCTGGAGGGCACAAAACCATTCTTTCCTAACTATAACCATGAAAACCCCGCTATTGAAGGATGCCTCACAACAGTTGTGCGCCATATTTTCCGAGAGCACCTCGTGTGAACCTCTCCTCATTTTTGAGCTCCTGCCATGTCAGACCAGCGCATCAGGATCAAGTCCTTTCTCAGCGTGACCGAAAGTTCAGGTCACTGCTAGGTGCAAAAAAGTGGGGGTAGCACTTCTCGCTGACGCTGAGGGTGCAGTGTACCAGCATTTCATCAACCAGGGGTAAATCATCAACTCAGCACACTACATATCAGTCCTGAAGCTCTTCCAGAGCCTCTTCCTCTGCGAGTTTTCGGTATAATGGCTTTTGGTTGGGGATAACACAAGTTCACATGAAAGCAAGAACACAAAAGCTAATGCTTTTGTTGGCTCTGAGGGGGATTCCGGCGCTTGAGCATGCGTCTTATTCGCCAGGTCTGTGTCCTTATGACTTTAGACTCTTCTCGAAATTCAGAATGACGCTTGGCGGTCGTCATCTGGAGGCCTAGTCTGACCTGGTTGTGGCTGTGCAAGGTATATGAGAACAAGCTGGTGTTCCTGCCGGGTGTTCTCCTCATTACTACACCTTTCAACTCATACACCTATGAGCAATTTGTCAACAACGTTGATGAATTTACCTTGTACTTGTGCCTGTACCAGTGCGTTCTTGAAGGTACGACCTCACCGCACAGCTTGCACGTACAGCTGCCGTTGCCGTTGATCACGTAGTCCAATGTGGAGTCTTGCTGCTGTTGCTTCTTGGATGAGACGTCAGAAGCTGCCGTGGCGATGTAGAGACAACCCTCTTCCTCCTCCTCATCTTCCAAGTCCTCCTCCTCTTTCACATCTTCCTCCTTTGCCGTCAACAAAGAAGATCCGTTGCTGGTCTCGGGGGACGAGATTTGGCCCAGGGGGCAAGGGGATTTTCCAATTGGAGACGCAAATTTGCATTCGGGCGTTGGAACGACAAGCAGCGGAAGCGGAACAGCCTTCTGACGACTTGGGGAGGATTGAGGATCCTTAGGCTTCTTCACTCTGCAAACGCGAATTAGGACCGTGTACAGTAGGGACAGCATGCGTAATATCCATACGGTCTGGGAATTCGTGAAATTGGCACGCTCAAATACAGACTCCCACGTGTATTACACGTGTCGATGCAATGAACTCAACGTGTAGCTTGAATGAACGACATGGGTAAAGGGAATTCGCCGTCGAGCCCATGCAGTACTTCAATTGACTTACTCGCCTGTACTTTTTAGGCATGGAAAAAAAGACATGAAGTTTGATAACCTTATTCCGATGACCGGCCGGATATGACATGAAACATTTATCCTTCTTCAGTACTACGCTATCAAGTGTCGATATTGATAAATGCTATGCAGTCCAACGAAATCTAAGTCTTCTCCCCGTGGGTTCTAGTGCTTCCCCTCATCTTCTCAACAGTGCAACTTGGTCACTTTGAGAAACACTTGATTGCATACTACATGTAGTTAGTAGTATTAGTTACAACTTAGTTGCATACAGTAATGCATGCACGGTACTGGCAGTCGCGCTGTGTTATGTTGACACGTGTTACCCGTTGTTGCTGACGTTGTTGTTGTTGGCTGATGAAACATGCGTAGAGACGACGTCCGACAAAAAGTGGATTCCTTGGTCGGGTGACACTTCGCTCACCAGAATGTGTCTTAAGTCGGGCTCACAGGAAACGTCTGTGAAAGGAGAGAAATAGTGTTGCGTCAGTTTTGAAAAAGACTATTTAGATATTTTTCCAAGGCATTACAATAGTGTCATACCAATGTGCACATCTGTGCACATTTCTTTTGTGTGAGTGTGTGTGTGTACGTGGGTGAGGTGCATGTGTGTGCCCGTATTCGCGTATGCGTGCGACATGTCACAATGAAGCACTGTCATCGGCGACCAACAAGTGAGTAAAAAAGTGGAGAACACGTGTTGACATAAAAAGAGATTCTCCTATGCTCTTAAATCAGCGCGGTCTCAGCGCCTCCCCTTGTCACACGTCACCTATGGAGGGGAGCAAGGACACGTCAGGTGTTCCCGATTCTGCCTTCCACGTGGTGCCCGCCAAGGATAGTGTGCAAAAAGAGCCATCATCGACGTTGCTGCATTGCTATGCACGGCACAATAATACTCACGCATCGTGTACATCCAACTCGTCACATGACTCATACAGCTTATCTAAGACCAAAAGTATTACTCGCTGTAAAGAAAGTCTTATGACAATGCTTTCTAAGCATGGACACAATCATCTTCGTGCATACATAAGTCGAGCTCTGGCCAAACACTCCGCCTTGGTGTGGACGTGTCAAAGTATTCGAAGTGATGCTCAGGCTTAATCTTTATAACATTTATCTTGCAACTGCTCCCTTCCTCTGCTATCGCGTACGTGCTGCGCCTCCGAGAGCAACAGGCTAATGCACCACCTGTCTCTCGTAGGCGTCGCGTAAGCCGCTGATTCGTTCGTTGCTCGCTTGGGATAAGCGATCAACTTAGGTAGCTGGCTGTAGCTTAATTCATAAATTCATCTTCACTCCAGGGTCAGACTGTAGTTCAAGCCGAATCCTCCGGAGAGTAGTGTTCGACCTGCATCGAGCAGCTGAGACCCGCGACTCGAGCTGAGGAGAGGTCGTTTTACTCATCCTTAGCGGTGCTAAAGGTCTCTTCTCTCGGCGTAACAAGGAGCGGTCGAAGGGCTCGTTCATTTTGTCCGTGTCCGCATCTGGGATCACACGCAGAATTTCCCAACAGCCATGTCAGGATTAACAGGGACTTTGCTTTTATTTTTCGTCACTGCACTGGCGATCTCTGCTGTTCAGGCCGACGACATCGAAGAGGACAACGGCGTCCTTGTGCTCACCGAGGACAACTTCGATGGAGCCCTCAAGTCGAATGAGCACATTCTGGTTGAGTTCTACGCGCCTTGGTGCGGACACTGCAAGGCGCTAGTTCCAGGTGAACTGAAGACATAGAGTGATTATTAGACTAATTATTAGGCTCAAAAATACCGTACCCAGGGAAGCAAGTGTCCCTGAAGCATAACTCAGCTGTGCCACATGACAATGCATTTGCATGTACGTGAGTACCACGTGGGCATGGACATGGCAGTCAACATGACTATTAACCTTAAGCAACCCTATGCACGCACACGCACACTGTAGACATGTGCGTGACCTTCAGTAAGCTGTATTGTAAAGGAGCAAGGTACCTAACTATCAGGGATGCTAATATTTACTGATGAACTTAGATGAGCTTGTGGGCCACACTTGATGTGCGTTCAAGAATTGTGATCAATTGTAGTAACTCTAAGTAAGTGCAGCTGGAAGAGCTGAACGCGAATGACGGAATCGTTTGTTGCAAGAAAAGCTGGGATATTGGAAACTTGATCTCGGACCGATGAAATAATGCACTGCTGCGCATTGTTCAATGCGATAATTTCATCTTTGTTTGAGGAAAAGAGTAACATTGCACAGGTTGCCGATGTGCAGTATCACCTGTTATTATTGTAGCAAGAGAGACGCACTTTTCCTTTAATGTCAGTCCCTTTATATTTATACGTGTTAAAAGGTGCTATTTTTGTTGCAACTTCTGGATCTAATGATGGCCCTGGGTGTTTTACGGCGTAAGAGGGTCTGCAAGTGCAGAGCGAAGTCCTACCTGCGAACATGCTGTGACAATTTTGAACTTCAAACTAGAATACGAGAAAGCCGCGGAGAACCTCAAGTCATCTGGGTCATCCATTCGCCTGGCCAAGGTCGACGCCACGGAGGAGAAGTCCCTCGGTGACAAGTTCGAAATCAGAGGATTCCCCACGCTCATCTTCTTCAAGGGGGATACAAAGATACCGTACACGGGATCAAGAACAGCAGACGTACGTATAACTGCTGCGAGAAGTAGAATCATTGCTTCTATGTGCATTGTTTAACCGCATTGCTTTCTATATGCATTGTTTTTTCGCAGGGCATCGTAGAGTGGCTCTTGAAGAAGACCGGACCCCCTGCCAAGGAAGTCAAGACCGTGGAGGAGGTCGAAGAGCTGAAGACGGAATCTGATGTCGTTGTCGTGGGATTCTTTAAAGACCAGGAGTCAGAAGGCGCCCAGAAATTCAAGGAAGTAGCACAAGGTAAAAATAAATATCATTTTAGGAGCTTCTTTGTGGCGGACTGAAAAAACGAAACGCATGTAAGATGTTCTTCGTTTGGGAATTAAGGTCTGGAATAACGCATATCTCGTTGGGTTCTACGCGTACGTGCGTGTTCTACCCGCTGACACGAAAACGTTTTAGCGGCATGGGGTATTTCTTAGCCAACAATATGCTCTTGATGCTTTACTTTTCAGACGATGACGATCTCAAGTACCTCATCACATCTGAGCAAAAGGTTTGGGACAACTATAAAGTGCAGAAGGACGCCGTCATTCTCCTTACGACGTTCGATGACGGAAGGGCAGATTTCGATGGCGAAATAACTGCCGAGGTGAGTTGCGCTAGTACCTGCTCACATGAAGGGGTGTTAGGTTTAAATTGAGAATGAAAAGTTAGACTAAGAGAAGGCCAATTTCTGCGATATTGTATAAACTATCACTAAAAATCTTTGACAGTTCACAAAGTATCTCTGCTAAAGAATTTGTTTTTAGTCATTCTCCTACCACAATCACTGCTTCCAAATAAGTTGTATAAGCAATGATAATTGATTTTGTCCACTGCTTCCTTAATGGCAACTCTAATGGAGTCTACTGAGCTATCAACCCTTTGGGACTCCCTGTCCAAAACGCCCCTGATGTAATTGTCCAAGGGACTCAAGTCAGAATTGGACGGTCAAAACCGTCCAGAACATTGTCACTTAGCAGTTACGTGCTGCAGAGAGATGCCGAATTAGTGACCTTTCTCTGTTAGCAGCAAAAATTTCATTGATTTGGTGAGACCCATAATGGACCATGGAAAGTTGGTCAGCAAGCTCACCAAATCAGCCTTCTACTGTACTAGGGCGTGCAGCCAGCTTGCAGGGCCACGAGCATCACAATCTGGTGATTTAATCTGGTCAATGTTTTAAGGACTTTGAGCTTAAAGTAACGGTAACGGTGTCTGCTGTTCAGTTTTTTCCTACCCCTCACAAGAAATATCTTTGCCAGTATTGTCTCAATTAAAACCTAACACCCTGTACGTGGAAGTGAGTGGCACGATGGAACATTGGATGTGCAATGAACACAGTTATGTGTAGCCCTGTACGACTAAATCTTCCTCCTATGTGCAGGCCGTCACGACCTTCGTCAAAAGAAACTCTTTGCCTTTGTTGAACACATTCAGTCCGCAGACTGCAGCTCGGATTTTTGGTGCCGAGGTCAAAACGCACTTCTTGCTTCTGGCCAGCGGAAAATCAGAGGTGTGAGAAGCAGAAAATGGGTAAAATTGGGCAATATTCACGGAATTGCTTTTAAATAGGACATTGAGAAGCAATCCGAGGTGCTGCGCAAGGTTGCCAAGGACTACAAGGACAAGTTGATCTTCGTTTTCGTAGACTTTGAAACTGAAACGGGCCCACAAGTGGTTAACTTCTTCGGAGTCGACGAAAAGCAGCTTCCTGACTACGTGATCTTCGAGGTAAGTCAGGCTCAATGGAGTAACATACGCAAAGTTGTTCTTGGAAATTTTGTGTTAACGCACGATCATTGCTTTCTCTTAGATGGAAAAACAAACAAAGTATCTGAGCGGTGGAAAGTCTGTGACTGACGAGGACGTGAGGTCCTTTGTGGAAGACTTCTTCGCCGGCAAGTTGGAGCCGACTCTGAAGAGTGAAGAAATCCCAGAGGACTGGGACAAGGAGCCAGTCAAAGTGCTCGTGGGCAAGAACTTCGACGAAATCGCTCTTGACAAGGAGAAGGACGTCTTCGTCGAGTTTTACGCACCTTGGTGTGGTTAGTATCGAATTCTTGAAATCGAAGCTAAATTTTAGCATTGCACAGCACTTCAATGCCATCTGTTCGTAGGCCACTGCAAGACTCTGGAGCCCAAGTGGGTAGAGCTTGCAGAACACTTCAAGGACAGAGAGGACGTCGTTATCGCCAAGATTGATGGCACTGCCAACGAAGTGCAAGGCATCAAGATACAAGGCTTTCCCACTCTCCAGCTCTTCAAGAAGGGTACCAACGATGTGGTGAAATACGAAGGTAAAAAAAACACCTCAGTCTCCTCTTCCCAAAGAAGTTTTGTTCATTCACTGTATTTTGCCAGGCGAGCGTGAAGTGGCGAGCTTGATCGCATTCCTTGAGGACGGCGACGCTGCCAAGAGCACGGACAAGAAGGACGAGCTGTAGTCGCCATGCGGGATTAAGCTCTGTTGCGTGACTACATCTTGATACTTTCCCTCTTATGCTTGTTGAACGTGCGTAACCATCGTGGTGGTGGAAGGATTTCTAGAAGAAGTCGACTGTTGCTTTTTTGTTGCACTTGCTTGTCTCTTTCATGTGTACAATGGCGGATTTTTGTGTTGCTCAAGCTACTCAGTTGCGTGGTAGTAGATATTGTGACAGCATAAGGTACTCCTGCATCAAGGACAGCATCAGTTCTTGTCGGTATGTACTATGTCCAAAGGTAC